>ULTR01000899.1_pt1 | contig 18016 bp, 8 predicted proteins | sample 1957781 | NCBI WGS metagenome assembly ULTR01 (sample SAMEA4835739, study PRJEB28245) | human gut metagenome | biome: gut microbiome; material: fecal sample | place: Denmark | collected 2008 | reverse complement strand
AAATAAGAAATGTAAAACCTTCATTGAGAGCAAGAAAGGCAATAGTCCAAGAATTGTTCCGCTTTGTTGTGACTACTATTCTTTTAATAAATCTTCCAATAAAGTGTTCTTGCCTGTAACGCTTTCCGCAACGATCCATAAATAAATCGATTTTGGTCTGCAATATTGAAAAATCTTTCATTGCTTCAGCACATAACTCTTCGGACGACATTGACGATACAAACATGTTTTTATCTTGTTTATGGTTAATGCGAACCAGAAATTGAATAAATGCCTTTCTTTCCGGTTATGAATTAATTCACCACAGATTACACAGATTGACACAGATTCTATTTTAATGATTATTAGATTAATAAATCTGTGTGAATCTGTGTAATCTGTGGTGAGTCTTATTCATTCCTTTTCCATTATAAGTCTATTTCAACTCCTTGTTCGCAATATTAATGAATATGGGTACAAAGGTATAAAAAAACAATCCAACATAGTTGGCAGAGGCCTTTTTTCATGTTATAATAATATTATCCTTGAGTAGTTACTGATTTTCTGTCAAGAGCAGATTTATGCATTCTTAACTCTGGCAAGTGGTTTATCACTGTTGTCCATAGTAGCATACCTCTGAAACAGATGGTCTGAATCCCCCGAACACATCATGTGTTTCATGCAAACAGATGATGCGTTTGCCACAAGTAGATGGTGTGTTTTCCACAGTTGAATAAGGCAAATGCCACATTCTAACCGGGTAAATGCCACACTATTTGCCTGTTAGAGTGTGGCATTTTAGTCATTAAGATGTGGCATTCGGGAAGATCAAATGTGGCATTTCAGATGGGATAAAAAAAGAGAGGAGAAGCAATGCCCCTCCTCTTATGCTAATTTAAACTTGAATCTGAGTTAAAATTACGGTTACAAATATACTATATTGAAACACCAAAGTCAAGCTTTCGGATCTTTATTTCTTCCTGCTTAAAGAAATTCCGCTTCTTATAGCGACAATAGATAGCTTTTAAAATCAGCAAATTCCTTTGTCATCGACAGACTTTGCTTTTCACCTTGCATAAAAGCTTTCAGTTTCGCAGGAATCTCTACGGTTTCGCCGATAATACCTTCCACCGTTTCGAGGAATTTTGCCGGATGCGCAGTCTCCAGGAAAACACCAGTTTCACCTGGTTTCAATCCTTCTTTCAGAGCACGGAAACCACAGGCTCCATGTGGATCAAGCAGGTAATGACATTCCTTCCACGTTTCACGCATCGTTTCGGCAATCTGTTCATTAGTATAAGTAGTACCACTGATTTCAGTAGAAATGGCCGCATGACTACCTCCATAAAGATCGAGCACACGCGCAAAGTTACTCGGATCGCCCACATCCATAGCATTGGCAATGGTAGCGATAGAAGGACGTGGAGTATAAACTCCGGTTTGCAAATATTGATAGAAGATATCGTTACGGTTATTGGCAGCAATGAAACGCTTCACAGGCAATCCCATACGTTTACCAAACAATCCGGCAGTGATATTTCCAAAATTACCGCTCGGAACACAGATAACGGCATTGTTCGCCTTGCCTATCTTCTTCAGTTGAGCATAAGCATAGAAGTAATAGAAAGCCTGCGGTAAGAAGCGTGCTACATTTATGGAATTGGCACTGGTAAGTTGCAGATGCTCATTCAGTTCCTTATCCATAAAAGCAGACTTCACCAACGCCTGGCAATCATCGAATGTACCGTCTATCTCAAGGGCTGTGATATTCTGTCCGAGAGTCGTAAATTGTTTCTCCTGTATTTCGCTGACCTTCCCTTTAGGATAAAGCACATATACATGAATACCCTCCACACCGAGGAAACCATTAGCTACCGCACTTCCCGTATCACCAGAGGTAGCAACCAACACATTGACTTGTTTCTTACCTTCTTTTCTGATGAAATATCCTAAAAGACGGGCCATGAAACGCCCGCCCACATCTTTGAAAGCAAGCGTCGGGCCATGGAAAAGTTCGAGTGAATAAATATCTTCCGTCACCTTCACCAAAGGAACATCAAAATTCAATGTATCGTAAACGATTTGTTTCAATGTTTCGGCAGGTACATCTTCCCCAAAGAAAGCATCGGCTACGCGATAGGCAATCTCCTGAAAAGAAAGAGTATCAATACTATCATAAAAATCTTGTGGCAAAGGTTTAATGCTATATGGCATGAAAAGTCCTTTGTCGGCAGCAAGTCCCTTCACTACGGCTTCTTCCAGGCTGGCATCGGGAGCTTGTTTGTTGGTACTGTAATATTTCATAATCAGCTTTTCATAAATTCATTAATAAACTCATCTTCCTTCAATAATCCGTAACTACCTTCGCAAACAGACGCTTCATCAAAGGTCTGTACACTATCCGGTTCAATACCCGGATACCAGATGAAGAAAGGGATCGGTTCATTGGTATGTGTACGGAGTTCACATGGAGTAGGATGATCGGGCAATACGGCAATAGCTACCGGTTCCTCCCAATCTTTCACGGCTTCATATATAGGACCTACAGCACGGCTATCCAGATTCTCGATCGTCAGAAGTTTTAAATCCACATTCCCTTCATGTCCGGCCTCATCGCTGGCCTCGATATGCAGATAGACGAAATCATCCGTCTTCAGGGCTTCCAGTGCAGCAGCTACTTTATTTTCATAATTGGTATCATACAAGCCCGTTGCACCTTCCACTGTCAGGCGACGCAAGTCCGCATAATATCCGATACCATTGATCAGGTCTACAGCAGAAATCACTGCCCCCCGTTTCACTTGTGGGAACTTATCAGACAAACGTTCCATTTTAGGACGATAGCCGGGACTCCAAGGCCAAATACTGTTAGCCGGGTCTTTCCCTTCCGCCATCCGCTTCTGATTCAACGGATGATTTTCCAAAAGCTCCTGCGAACGCAGGATAAGATCATTAATCAAATCAGCGGTTTGTTGCGGAGTCAGTTCTGCACCGCCTTCGGGAACTGTTATATTCTCCGTACCCGACATCGGTTTCACCAGTAACGGGCGGAAAGGTTTCAAGGGCACATCGTGCGGTGGCGTACAATCAATACGTTTATCTCCACCTTTGATCACCAATAAATGACGATATTGCACGCCTGTATAGAAACACACCCGCTCATTGCCCAGATGTTCCTGCAAGTACTTCACCAATACATCGGCTTCTTCCGTTGTGATGTGTCCGGCAGAATGGTTTTTAATATGATCGCCTTCAATGCAAATGATGTTACAACGCATTGCCATCTCGCCCGGTTTCAAATCCACACCGATGCTGGCAGCTTCCAGAGGTCCTCGTCCTTCATAAACTTTCGGCAGGTCATAGCCCAAAACGGACATATTCGCTACCTCACTACCGGGATGGAAACCATCGGCAACAGTTTTCAACCGCCCCGTACGCCCCATGCTCGCCAGTTTATCCATATAAGGCGTCTTGGCATATTGCATCAGCGTCTTACCGCCCAATGACTCCACAGGCCAATCCGCCATTCCATCGCCTAATATGATTATATGTTTCATTTTATTAAACATTTGCAATACTCATGATATCCGCAAATACACCTGCCGCCGTCACTCCGGCACCGGCACCGTATCCTTGTATCATCATCGGATATTCTTTATAACGTTCTGTAGTCAGCAGAATAATATTGTTACTACCTTCCAAACCATAGAACGGATGATTTACACCCACTTCCTGCAGGCCGACTGATGCTTTGCCATTCTCCAGTTTAGCAACAAAACGCCAGTGCTTGTTCTCAGCTTCCAGCACCTTGCGACGGGCTTCGAAGTCCGCATCCAGGCTCGGCACTTTCTTCCAGAAATCATCCAGCGAACCTTCAAAGAAATCATCGGGTACGAACAGGTTCTTTTCTACATCCGACTGTTCCAGTCTGTAACCGGCTTCACGTGCCAGGATCACCAGTTTACGGATAACGTCCTTGCCACTCAGGTCGATACGCGGGTCCGGTTCGGAGTAACGCTCTTCCTGCGCCATCTTAATGGTCTTGCTGAAAGGAATATCCGCACTGATCTTATTAAAGATATAATTCAGTGTACCACTCAGTACAGCTTCAATCTTCAATATCTTGTCACCGCTATGGATAAGGTCATTGATCGTATTGATAATCGGAAGTCCCGCACCCACATTCGTTTCAAAGAGATACTTCACACCACGCTGACGGGCAATCTGTTTCAATTCACGGTAGTTCTCATATTCCGAAGAAGCGGCAATCTTATTGGCAGCCACTACAGAAACGTTGTGTAACAACAAGTCTTTGTACAAGGAAGCAACTGCCGCACTTGCCGTACAGTCTACAAATACCGAGTTGAAGATATTCATGCCGATAATCTCGTCACGTAAAGTTTCCAGCGTGCTCGGTTTGCCCTTCTCTGCCAGTTCTGCACGGAAATCTGTCAGATCGAAGCCTTCACGGCTAAACATAGCCCGGTCGGCATCAGCGATACCCACAATATGTAGCTTCAATCCATTCTCCATCATCAGCTTCTGCTGTTGGCAGCGGATTTGTTCCACCAGGCTACCGCCTACCGTACCAATACCACAAATAAAGAGGTTCAGTACCTGGTATTCCGACAGGAAGAATGAATCGTGGATAACGTTCAATGATTTACGCAATGATTTGGAATCCACTACAAATGAGATATTTGTTTCCGAGGCGCCCTGAGCACAAGCTATCACATTGATACCGTTACGTCCCAACGTACCGAACAGCTTTCCGGCAATACCCGGCGTATGCTTCATATTTTCACCTACAATAGCTACCGTAGCCAGGTTCTTCTCCGCCTGTATCGGAGAAATCTCACCCATTTCAATCTCTTTGGCAAACTCCTCGTTCAGCACTTCACATGCCAAGTCGGCATCCGCATTACGCACACCGATAGACGTAGAGTTCTCCGAAGATGCCTGAGATACAAGGAACACACTGATACCATTCTTTGCCAGTGCCTTAAAGATGCGGTAGTTCACACCAATCACACCTACCATACCCAAACCCTGCACAGTAATCAGACTGGTATCATTGATAGAAGAAATACCCTTAATCGCTTTCGTACGCGGATCGGATACTTCCTGTCTGATAATCGTTCCCGTTCCTTCGGGATTGAATGTATTCTTTATTAAAATAGGAATATTCTTGTGGCAAACCGGATAAATAGTCGGCGGATATACTACCTTGGCACCGAAGTTACAAAGCTCCGTTGCCTCTACATAACTCAGTTCGTTAATGGTATAAGCGGTAGAAATCACACGCGGATCTGCAGTCATGAAACCATCCACATCCGTCCAGATTTCCAATTGGTCGGCATCCAATGCCGCCGCAATAACCGAAGCTGTATAATCGGAACCACCACGACCCAGGTTCGTAACATCTCCCGTCACCTTATCAGTAGAGATGAAACCCGGAACCAACGCACGCTTCGGCAAAGTGCTGAATGTTTCACGAATCAATTCATTCGTCAACTCGGTATCCAATACATACTTGGAGTGCTTCTTTTCAGTTTTGATGAACTTGCGTGAATCAAACCATTCGGCTCCTGTCAACTCTGCAACGATAATGGATGATAAACGCTCGCCATAGCTGACAATCGTATCGGAGGTCTTTTGCGAAAGGTCCTTTATCAGATAAATACCCTGGAAAATATCTTTCAGTTCATTGAGCAATTCACCGATCTGGCGCTGCAGTTCCACTTGCCCCTCACCAGCAGGAATCACTTCTTTAATCATTTCCACATGGCGGTAAACAATTTCGCGAAACTCATTTTCGTAAGCAGCATCACCAGCAGCCGCCATTTTCGACGTGTTTATCAGCTTGTCTGTGATGCCCCCCAGCGCGGAAACCACCACAATTACCGGTTCTTCTACTGCTTCTACAATTCTCTTTACGCTCAAAATACTGTTCGCGGAACCTACGGACGTTCCGCCGAATTTTATTACTTTCATATCCTTTATTACTATTGATAAGGTTGATACAATGTGTCGGAAACAGGACGTATATACCTGTATTGACTTGAATTAAATAAGAAAAACTGCTGAAAAATAGTGTAACACGTAGAAACACAAATACTATCCATTAACCCCTAAGGGTCATGGTCATGCACATGGATGTGACTGTATGTTGATAGTACTTGTTCATACTCTCTGTTTCTTTCATTATTGATAAGTGTCGCAAAAGTAATAATAAAAACATTCAATCTATCACATTTTGTGGTTTTTTTGTAATAAAAATATAGAAAGGCCTCAAAAGAGGCAGAAATATGCAAAAGAGCGAAGTGTCATTTTCACACATAACCATACAATATTCCACTATCAGCGGCACAGTTTTATAACATTTTGATATTAAATCCAAGATATATCATTATATTTGCACTAAATTATCGTAAGAGAATGCATATGAGTCCAAATATAACTTCCATTTTGCTAATCTATACCGGTGGAACCATCGGAATGATAGAAAACCCCGAAACGGGTGCTTTAGAGAATTTCAATCTCGAGCAGCTGAAAAAGCACGTACCGGAACTGCAAAATTTCACATTCCATATCGATACTTACCAGTTCGATCCTCCGATGGACTCTTCGGATATGGACCCGGAAGCTTGGCGCAAACTGGTACATATCATTAGTGACCATTACGATAGATACACAGGTTTTGTAATTCTGCACGGCACGGATACGATGGCATATACCGCATCTGCCCTTAGCTTTATGTTAGAAGGGTTGAGCAAACCTGTCATCCTCACCGGCTCACAACTCCCTATCGGAGTACTCCGCACGGACGGAAAAGAAAACCTTCTTACCAGTCTTGAAATAGCCAGTGCACGTGATGCAAAAAGCAATCCGCTTGTACCCGAAGTCTGCATCTTTTTTGAGAATCACCTGATGCGCGGCAATCGTACCATCAAGATGAATGCAGAGAACTTCAATGCATTCCGTTCATTCAACTATCCCGTATTGGCAGAAGCAGGTATTCATATTAAATATAATAATGTGCAAATCCGCTTTAAGGAAGTTGAACGGGAACTGAAGCCACATTATCTTTTAGATACCAATGTTGCTGTCCTAAAACTCTTTCCGGGTATTCAGGAGAATGTAGTATCAAGTATATTGAGCATTGAGGGATTGAAAGCTGTCGTGCTCGAAACTTACGGTTCGGGAAATGCTCCCCGCAAGGAGTGGTTCATACGCCGTTTGCGGAATGCTTGCGAGCAAGGGATAGTCATCGTCAACGTCACCCAGTGTAGTGCCGGAACCGTAGAAATGGAACGTTATGAAACGGGCTATCAATTAATGCAGGCGGGAGTAGTTTGCGGATATGATAGTACAACGGAGTCTGCCGTTACTAAACTGATGTTTCTACTGGGCCACGGTTATACGCCTGATGAGGTACGAAAAAGAATGCGTACTCCGATGGCAGGAGAAATTACCACCTAAATACGCCTCATAATCAGTTTGTCTAAATAACACATAAGGGTCGCCTATCAGTATTCCTGATAAGCGTCCCTTATACTACAATGTATCAATTCAAGTACTATTATCCCTCCGTCAATTTATATTCTATAACTGTTATTGAATACTTCTTCAAAGTTATATCTTTATCTTTCACATCTCTTTGTTGCCACACAGGAGCCAAATCCTTATCATCCTTACCGAAATATTCCCAACATTGAACTACTTTAGCATCAACCTTACCGGGAATAACAATATTCACACTCTCTTCCCTGTCGCCTTTATTAATAAGGTACACAAACAATTGATCCTTTTGTGGAGAATAACTCGCATAAGATATAATATACCCTTTTGATTCGGACTTTATCATTTTATCGCCCATAAACCTATTCCAGATCAGCAATGAATACCCTGTAGGATTGATATTCCCATTTGAATCAATAGCATCGTGATCTGTCTGAGGCAGTTTTTCATTTCCCGGCCAACGGGTATTCCAAAAACATGAAAACTCTATCTGTGGCTCCAACAACAATTGCCCCGTCATATCAAAATTAACAATAGCATGCCCCATATCATTAGTTCCTTGCCAGAGTTTTGCCCAATCAATCGTTCCATATTCGGCTACTATCAATTTCCATTTAGCAAGTTGTTCCGGCGTAGCATATTTATTCATGGCATTAAGAGCGGTTTGTGCAGGCCATATCAGGCATCGGGTCGTATCTTTATAACTTTCATATCCTGAGTTAAAATCAAACACCCCATAATTACTTACACATAAACGGTCGATATAATCTCCGGCTTTAGTGATAACTGTTTTAAAGAACTCATCACTATCTCCATTAGGTACGATAAGAATGGAAGGATCCACTGTCTTCATTGCCTTCGAAAAGTCTATCACATCCTGAGCATATATCTCTGCCGTAGAATTCTCATTGTTCTTATTCCAGCTTTCGTTTCCTATCATCCAGTAGCGAACATTATATTTCTTCTTGATATTAGCGTACCTCACCCACTCTACAGCATGATTCAGCAGTTCCTGACGAGTTGAAACTCTTTCACCTTCCGCTATCTTATCCTGATAACGATCTGCCGCAACTACCAATACGGGTTCCGCTCCTACTTCCCGGCAGATATGTATAAATTCATCAAAATCCAATGGATCATAAACAAAGTTCCCATCTTTAAACATACCGGGATAATTATCCAGACCGGCAGTTCTGCACAGCGTAGGATGTGATGTTTCATAAGGAGATACGCTAAAGAAATAAAAATCAGACTTCTCACCTCCCGGATACCGAAGATATTTGGTCCCCAATTTCTTTACCGCTCCTGCAACATTCGTTTCAGCCTCCGGGAAACGACCTCCATCCATTAGGAAATTCAAATTAACACCCACCGGATGATTGGAAACATCACTTATGATGCTATCCGGAAAAACCGTGATAGGCAAAACATTACTCACCTTTTGTCCACAACTGTTCAATAAGCATGCAGTACCGGCCAAAATCATTAATAAAATCTTTCTCATAACACTTCTACTCCGTTTTAGTGACGTCATATCTTTCAGGTAGCATACCAGACAGAATCTCTTTTAGCCGAAGTATGTCTATCTTTTCAGGAAGAATATATTCCGTTTTCTCATATCTCGCTTTCGTATCTTCAGATACCCGAGGTTGAGATATTCTTTGTCGTTCAGCAGCTTCCGACCAATAACAATTACCTTTATAAATCGCCATATTTTTTGTCTCATCACCTTGCAGGTGTTTTATCCCCTCATTAGTCAGAACAAATACATTATCCGAGAATTCCAATCCAGAAGAAAATCCGGTATTAAATGAAATAGAATGTCCCTGATTACTGATAATCAAATTATCATGCACCTTGGTATTACATAAGGGGAGCTCTTTATTATACGGATCACACCATACGTAAATACCTGCATGAGAATTTTTAATCCCATCATTTACACTCACATTATACCGTATTATATTATTATTCCATTCAGTTGCACCGGCAAACTGAAACAAGCCATACCCGGCACCTTCATTATTCATAGCCAGATTGTATTGCATTAATGAATTGGTTATTCCACCGTCAAAGTCAAATCCTCCTCCATCCAAGCCTGTGGGAGAAGTCTTATTGTTGTGAGAGAAACAATATTGAATAGTCAGCCTGTCAGATTCATACCCCCAGATACCTACCGGTCCATTTCCGGATCTCGGCATATCCCATCCGTTATTCATTGCCTCACAATACTCTATCATCGCACAGGTTGCATGTCCCACCAATATTCCACTTCCACTATGATTATCAGAAACAGTAGGATTACCCGCATTATTTTCTGCAACACAATAACCGATATAGATATTCCGTACAGATTTGGTATTCCACTCACCGGTCACTTCAATTCCATTCGAACCATTATCATGCACATACGAATGTGTTATTCGAACATCGCCACCGCCATTAACACCTATACCGTTCACTTGAAAACCATAAGCTTCCACTTCTTCGATTTCGATAAATCTGGAATTTATAACTTCAATACCTGTTCCTGTATTCCCGTTTTTACGCCCGGAGCCTTTCACCACTACATTCTTCACATGAATATTCTCGCAGTCATCTATAACAACAGCAGAAGTATGAGCAGAATAAATTTGCGAGATTCCTGCCCCATAAGAAGTGATAATAAGCGGATTATCCGGTGTGCCCTTCACTCCCTTAAGATGAATGTTTCCATTCAATATCTGATTACCTGCCAAATGAATACAATCCCCCGGCAGAAACTTAACATCTTCCAGAGCATCCAGACTCTTAAATGGGAACTCCATGCTACCGTTCGCAACTTTTCCACCACTGAAAGAATCCACATAGAAATTCCGTGTATTGCCGGCCCAGCCAACCATACTGACACATAACAATATTGGCAATAATAATCTATGCATAAACACAATCTTTAATAAGCCATACTAACCTATATTAATTGGCACCGATAACGTCAAGTACTTTCAACTCTTTCCCATTAATAGGTATAGTTTTATCCTTCAAAAAATCAAGAAGAATATCCCAGTTCTTATCTTCCGCATTATACCAAAGTGATTTATTGAAAATTCCTTCCTGCTTTTCAAATCCGGCAGCAGGAATTTGCAGACTTCCTACAAATTTATTTCCTGAATATTTATTATCAGCGGACTTCTCTTCTTTTACAGCCACAGTCATTTCAGGAGCATAGATATAATTATTCTCAAATACATCGCCTTTCCCATAAGATGAATCGTGCTCTGTAAAGTGGAAAAGTGTGCGGTCTATCTGAGGTTCCGGTTTAGGGAACAGATAAAACAGGTTATTCTCAACCAATGTATTTTGTGTATATCCGGTAAAATGCATGACAGGACTAAAATAAGTATCCTTATGACTGGCACTTGTCAGATAATTACGTAGCCCATCGTTTATGCTTACATTATAGCGCACCTTGGTTTCAATATTCCCATTCACACACCAATCTTCCGGCCAGCCGTTTGTACCAATTACCAACATAAAGCCGCCATCATTATTATAACTCAGATTATACTGGAATACCGAATTCCGACATCCCCAGTCCGAATCATAAGCATACCCGTCTACAATAGATTTATGATCACTTACGACATTAAACTGTACCAATGTATTATCACTGCACCAAGGCCATATTCCATCGCAAGCTTCGGATTCGGGTAACGTTTTCGGGCAATTCTTCATCACGTTATACTCTATCAATCCACCATCGCAACCAGCCAGTACAATACCGTCACCCGGCACTCCATCCAATACATTCCTCCTGATGACCACTCCCAAATTAGGATTCCATTGTTTCCTGATCCAGTAACCCTTAAACTTAATTCCATCCCTTTGGCAGTCTTTCAGATAGCAATTCTCAATAGTCATTCCAACAAATCGATTCAGAATACTGTCATTATCCCGGCCATTCTGAATACAAATTCCGATACCGCCACCTTTCTCTATCACCGTACTTCCATATACATCATGCACATACAAGTCATCAATGACCATATTATGTGATTCTCCAAACTTATCCAATTCAATCCATAGCCCCAGCAAACCGGCTTTCGGGGCATCACCTCTATTAGAAATCTCCAGATCACGTATTACCAGATTTTCCGAATTAAAGATATGTACAGCAGCCGTATCCACACCATTTCCTTTCACATGTGGCTTTGCCATTCCGCCATATTTTCCCAATACAACGGGATTATTTTCTTCTCCACGACACGAAAGAAAGAGCTTTTCCGTAAATACAGTACCAGATTTCAATAAAACACTATCTCCTCCTTTCAACGTTAATTCCTTAAGCTTAGCCAAAGATTTGAAAGGGGTTTGAACAGACGTTCCACTATTGGCATCATTACCATTTGCAGAGTCAAAATAGTAATTCGTATGGGTCACTTGTGAAGAACAGGAAGCCAATAATACAACCAAGCCTCCACAAAGCATTTTCATTCTATTTTTCATATTCATTCTATTTTTCATTTTTGAACTTCAGTTCTCCGTATGACAGTTTGCCAATTCGCAGTCCTCAAATTCTTGTTTTAGTTCATTACTCTATCTTTTGTAAACATTCAAAATCAAATTCAATCTTTTTCACATCAGCCTGCTCATCAGTTCCGTTTGCCGGTAAGTCAAAAAAGATTTTCTCGTCTTTATCCAGTTTATAAATCACAAGCGTCAACTCTTTCCCCTCTACAGAATGTTCCTGTCGGTTCAAACCTACTGTCCAGGTGGCATGACTGTTATAATCATCATCTGAAAGCATATATCCGTTATAGATTTCCGCCTTATCACCGGAATAGTTGATACGCATATAGATGTTATTCAAATTCTCCAATGCATCTGTCGGCACTTGTATCCTCCACTCTTTGAATGTATTATAAGCAATACCTTCGGCATATCCCGGTTTATCTACTACCACCGGAGCCACCGGTTGCGGAAACACCCGTGTGAGTGAAGGGTTGGAATAATAGTCCGTCGTCAACCAAGAAGAGTCGGTACTAAATTCAATCCTGTCATAATTATAGTATTCCACAATGACACGTGCAGCAAATTGCTTCTTCCCCTCAACAAATGGAAAACTTGCAAACAACAGATTCACACCTTTTCTGGCATATCCTGTAAGGTCTATTTCATTTAACTGGTTTGGTTTTACTTCCTGATTTACCCAAGTATCATTCAGATTGAGTATACATTTCGACTCCGGATACATAAACAAAGTGACTTTCTTAATCTCTGAAGGATTATCCAGATTGAATTCCTTAAAGAAGAAACGACGATAACGCTGCTGATAAGGTTCAATCCCATGAAAGTTTGCTGTTTCCAACCATTTAGCCTCTTCCAGGATGCCCTTAGACTGAATACGAATATCCATTTGCTGCTGATTGAAAATAACCGTTTTCTGTTCAAATCCCGGATTCATACCCGTTTTCAACTTATAATAAGCAGCCTTCTTATCAGTAGAGAAAATATAAACATCTCCAAGTGAACTGTATAAATCCGCATCAGAGATATAGCATACTTTCTTCCCATCTTGTTCCAATAACCAACAGTTATCAGCCTCTTTTTCAGTCAGAATGACAACACACTTTTCTTCTCCATTCTGCAATTGTATTTTAAGCACACAATCTTTTCCCGGATTAAGTCCGCTAACAACCCAACTATCACTTTCTTCCTTTATCTTAGCCCGGCTTACCTCCACTCCTTTCACAGTCGATTTATCAAAAGATAGCTCCACTGGAATTTGTCTGTTCTGGAAAAACAGATAGCAATTATCAACACTTCCCATCAATTGTGCCGTGGCATAATTCAGGCGCATAGCGTCAAGTTCCACATTCAAGGGCCAGATAAAGACCGTACTATCCTGCATTTCAATACCTTTCTGAGGAAAACGAAGCGTTTTATCTTTCAGTTTCACCTCAAACTTCACACTCTTCTGTACCTTCTTCGGATGATAACGGGAGTAATTGATCCCAAACATATAGCCGGTTTCATTATTAGAGCGTACAGCCACCTGTAACCCATCTTCTTCCCACTTCGGGATAACAGGCATCATGGGAGCCAGGTCTTTTTCATACTCATTGACAAAGTAATGCAGTTTTTTCACCTTCTTATAAGATTCCGCTATTTCTCCTGATTCGCGGATAGCAGCCTGAAAATCATAAGATTTCACCGGTAAGCGGCTCCAATACCCAGTTTTCAATTGCTCTTCCTCAGTAGACCATAGTTTACCCGTAAACTGAGTGGCACCGGCAAAAATATAATATCCCAGCAGGTTAGACCCTGAACCAAGTTTGGCTATCATCATACCCAACCCGTCTAAAGGATCGATGCTGAGTCGCCTGTGATAAGTATTTTGTACACCCACTCCCATTTCACAAGTAAAGAAGGGATATTCTTCATACGTCATATACACATCTTGCCGCTTTATCTGATCGTTACCTATATTCTCATTATCACGGAACGAATCGAACAGGAAGTTGCCCGGCTGGTATTCTTTTCCCACATGTTCCACCCATGGAGCATCTGCATATCCTCCCCATAAAGGAATTACCTCAAAAGGAGGAACAGAACCGTCTCCCCAGCCCGTAACTGTATACATCGGGACATCAATGCCATTTTCCAGAGCCGTATCTTTCAGCCATTGGATATGTGGTTCACCCTCCTTTCCATACCAATATTCATTTTCCAACTGGATGCCTATGATATTCCCGCCATCTTTATAGTAAAGCCCTTTCAACTGGTTAGCTATTTGGGCAAAATAACATTTTACATAATTCTGATAAACCACATCATTTGAGCGGTCTTTCAGATATTTTTTTTGTAAGATCCAGTCGGGTGTCCCGCCATTACGCGCTTCTCCATGCGACCAAGGTCCCAGTCTCGGAACTACAAACAATCCATGCTTCCGGCATAACTTAATAAAGCTGCGCAAATCCTTCTCATTCTCCCACTCAAACTGACCTTCTATCTCTTCGTGATGATTCCAAAACAAATAAGTAGAGATAATATTGATACCGCAAGCTTTCATTTTCAAGATACGGTCTTCCCACAAATCTTTACGGATACGCGAGAAATGCAACTCTCCCATAACGGGTAGGATTGGCTTCCCGCCCATAGTCATATATAGACTATTAACTTCTATTGCTTTCTCCTTAGGCCCCGGATTTCCCATCTTCAGATGACCGCACGAAGGTGTCTCCATGACGTCCGAAGCATCCAGCCTATAAACTTTCTGTGCTGATAAGTTCGTAAACAGGCAAAAACCGATAAATAAACAGGCTATTTTTTTCATTTGTATTCTATCATTAGGTTAATAAACCGCTTCCATTGTCTGAGTGCTCCACTGATCCGCCCAGCGAATAAGTGGTCTGTCTCCATCGAACTCAATCGGCAACCAGACATACCGTGAATTTATTAAATCCGTTTTATTCCACCTGTCAAACATAGCGATAAATTGATCCTGCATCCCTTCAATGGGGAGTACGTAGGTACTTTGGGCATAAAATGTCTTATCGGCATCACGCCCCAGACAGGGGTTATCTTTCAGTTCCCAAACTCCCATCATTGAATCGGATACGGCCCATTTGGCTTTATTCGGATCCCAACCGGTGCAACCGGATGAGAGCATATAATAATAACCGTTTCGTTTAAAGACCGCAGGAGCTTCCCGGGATTGTCCGATAAATCTCCGGACATAAGTTCCTGAAGGTTTTGTATAATCATCAGTCAGCAAACTGATATATAAGGTACTGTTCCATTCTGACGAGCAGATATGATAAGCCTTTCCATCATCATCCTTGAAGATAGTCTGATCACGGCTATCTGCCCCATTCGGTTTAAAAGACCCCAAATAAGTGAAAGTTCCTGTCGGCGAGTCGCAGACCGCTACCCCGGCATGTGCCTTTTCATAATCAGGGCTTTCAATATGCATCCACATCACAAACTTACCGGTTTTCTCATTATAGATAACCTTCGGACGCTCTATCACTTGCGAAGGGTGAAGATCTGAAGTCGGATCATCATCTACCGTAGGCAGAACCTTACCCTCAAATTTCCAGTCTGTCAGATTCTTGGATGAATAGCAAGCCACCCCCCCGGCTTCAGCCCGCCAGCACTCCCAGGTTTTAACCCAGTCCAGGCGATAGGTGGAATCACCTTTAAATTCACCATACCAATAATAAGTACCTTCATGGTAGAGAATACCTCCTCCATGTGCATTTATCGGATTTCCATCCATATCTTTCCAGATACTGCCGGGAGTCACGATATCTTTTCCCTCTTGCTTAGCCGACATCCGATCCACCGTTCTGATTGTAATCGATGCTCCTTTCATCCCCTCTGCTGAAACATTCAAGGTTATCTCACCCACATTTCCATCCGGTTGCAATATAGCCATTGCTTTACCTTTAAAAGTTTTAGGTGATAAGGAGCGGAAACTTTCCATATCTGTAGGACATGCATTTCCTGATCCCCTGATAATACCATTCCCCACAACACTTAAAGTCACTTTCATATCAGCATCAGGTACTATCCTGCCTTCTTTATCAATCAATTCAACAGTAACATAAGCCAGATCGTCCCTATCCGCTTTAATCACCTTGCGGTCTGCGATTAAACGTATCTGTACCGGAGCACCTGTGGTTCTTAAAATAGCGCATGAAGATTCACTGCTGTCATAGGTAGCCACTGCTTTCAATTCACCCGGCTGATAGTTGACCATGAACGTAGCCGTATAGTCTTTCTTTGAAACTTCTTGCTCACCCAGCAATTCATTATTAAGATAGAGCCTTACCTTAGGTGCACGACTATAAACATTTACTTTTACCGGTTTGCCTTCCAGCCCTTTCCAGTTCCAGCTAAGAGATTCGTTCTTCCACCCCCAATAGCTCACATCTTCTGTTTTCCCGACAGCCGGCAAAGGCTGTACAGCCATTGTTATTTCCCTTTCCTTCCAGATAATATCCCGGTAATAGGACTGTGGTTTCTTCTCTCCACAGATATCAATATCTCCACACCAGGCGTTATACCAGGGCCAACCCATAAACTGTGGATTCTTCTCGCCTTTACTCAGTTCCAGTGTATGCCCTATTCCCGCTTCACCCAGATAATCAAGGGCAGTCCATACAAAATCACCAATGATATACGGATGTTTTTCCACCAGGTTCCAGTTTACAGCCGCTTCCTGCGCAACAGTCTCACTACCATATATGATACGTAAGGGATCTTTCTGATGATCATTTTCATATTCGTACCACATATAATTGTATCCTGTCACATCCAGATGTTGCATGGCTTTTGCAGCATCTTCCTTCCACTTCAGCTGCGGATTATCCCAATAATCGTTAATAGCAGCAGTTACCGGACGTGAAGGATCCAATTTCTTCACTATATTCCTTAATCTTTCAGCAATCTCTATACCGGCATCATCCGAACGTTCCTGAATTTCATTTCCGATACTCCACATGATGACAGACGGATGATTCCGGTCTCTCAGCACCATTGCCGAAATATCTTTTTCGTTCCATTCATCGAAGAAACGATGATAGTCTTGAGGATTCTTTTCTTTTTGCCAATGATCAAAAGCCTCATCAATCACCAACATACCTTGTTCATCGCAAGCTCGGAGAAAAGCTTCTGCCGGAGGATTATGGGCACATCTGACTGCATTATATCCATTTGCCTTCAACAATTCTATTTTACGCGCCTCCGCCCTATCCAACGAAGCCGCCCCCAACAAACCATTATCATGGTGTACACAGCCACCTTTCAGTTTCAGAGGCAAATTATTCAACTTAAATCCTTCCTTCGCACTGAAGGATATAGTACGGATGCCAAAAGGAACAGATATTTGATCCAACACTTCATGCCCGGAACGAATTAAAATTTTCGCTTCATACAAATGCGGAGTATCAACCGACCATAACTTTGCCTGTTTCACCGGCAAAGAGAAAGCAACCGTCTGCTTACCAGCCGCGTCAACACTCACTGTCTGCTCTTTCATTCCTACCTCTTCACCATCAGGAGAAATAATCGTAACCATCATATTTACTCCTGCCTTCTCCGTCTTTTCATTAAGCACATCCGCCTCTATAGCCAATGTAGCCTCATCACCAGCCATCTTTGCAGTACGTACGGCAACCGCCCATTCATCCAAATGGACAGAATCGGTCTTTATGAACCATACATGCCGGTAGATACCTGAACCGGCATACCAACGGGAATTTTTCCCCTCATTCGTAACCTTCACCGCAATGGTGTTCACTTCACCTGCCGGATGACAATATGAAGTAATATCACATTTGAAGGACGAATATCCATACGCATTGAAATTCACTTTTTGTCCGTTCACCCATACTTCGGACTGCGCATAAACTCCTTCAAAATAAAGAGAATGAAGTTTATGAGCATCTTTACGGTCAATAGTAAATGATTTTCTATACCAGCCTTCACCACCTACGGTTTGTCCGGTAGCAAAACCTCCGGCACTTTCTTT
>ULTR01071003.1_pt1 | contig 18236 bp, 10 predicted proteins | sample 1957781 | NCBI WGS metagenome assembly ULTR01 (sample SAMEA4835739, study PRJEB28245) | human gut metagenome | biome: gut microbiome; material: fecal sample | place: Denmark | collected 2008 | reverse complement strand
GTGTAAAGTAAATCTGTATTAAGTCATTGCTTGGCATCCTGGGGCGACATGATGGCGGCCCTCTCCCGTCATTTCACGGCCAAGGCCGAACCGGCCTTAAACCATTTGATCTGGGTCTCGTTGTAGGTGTGGTTGGCCATGATGCGCTCCTGCGTGCCATCGGTGTGACACACCGTGATTTCCACTGGCTGCCCCACCGCCAGCGTGCTGCACGCCACATTGAAGCAATCGTCCTCCTTCACCTTGTCGTAGTCGGCAGCATTGGCAAAGGTCAGCGCCAGCAGTCCCTGCTTCTTGAGATTGGTTTCGTGGATGCGGGCAAAACTCTTGGCCAAGACGACTTTCACGCCGAGGTAGCGCGGCTCCATAGCGGCATGCTCACGGCTGGAGCCTTCGCCATAGTTGTCCTCCACCACGACCACACTGCCGCCGAGGGTGTCGCGATAGTGGGCAGCCACCTGCCACACTTCGCCTTCCTCACCGTTCACGGCGTCTTTCACGTGGCCAGTCTCGCCGGTGAAGGCGTTGACGGCCCCAAGGAGGAGGTTGCGCGAGATGTTTTGAAGATGTCCGCGATAGCGCAACCACGGGCCCGCCATCGAAATATGGTCGGTGGTGCATTTGCCCTTCACCTTCATGAGCAGCGGCAAGCGCGAGAAGTCCTCACCATTCCATGCTGGGAACGGCATCAAGCGCTGAAGACGCTCGCTGTCGGGGGAAATCACCACCTCCGCTTTCGGATCGGGCTGTATGTCATACGCTGGTTTGACGGCCCTTACGCCCTCTCCCTCCTCGTCATATCCGCGCGGCGGCAGAGCCTCGCCCTGTGGCTGGCAGCAGGAATATTCTGGAGAGAAGGCCGGATGCGCCGTCAGCCGCCCCGTGAAAGCATAGCCAACGGCCGTTTCGGGCGACGCCACGAAAGCGTAAGTATTGGGATTGCCGTCGGCACGCTTGGCGAAATTGCGGTTGAAACTCGTCACGATGCTGTTGGGGCGTTCGGGATGCGGATTCTCGCGCTGCCATTGTCCGATGCAAGGTCCGCAGGCGTTGGTCATGATGGTGGCGCCCACACGGAGGAAGACGTCGAGGATGCCATCGCGCTCCGCCGTGGCACGCACCAGTTCGGAACCGGGGCAGACAATCAACTGCGATTTCAGCGAATGGCCGGCCTCCTGCATGGCCTCAACGACCGAAGCGGCACGCGCAAGGTCCTGATAGGAGGAATTGGTGCAGGAACCGATGAGACAAACGTCGATATTCTCCGGCAACTCTTCGCGCACGACCTTGGCAGGCATCTCCGAGACCTGACACGCCGCATCGGGCGTGAAGGGACCGTTGACATACGGGGTGAGTTCGTCGAGGTTGATGGTGATACATTCGTCGAAAAACTTCTCCGACGCGGCTTCCACCTCCGCATCGGCTCTGAGGTCGGCGGCCACGGCGTTGGCCATATCGGCCACCTCGCCGCGCCCTGTGCGACGGAGATAAGCCTCCATCTGCGCGTCGTAGGGGAACATGGAAGTGGTGGCGCCCACCTCGGCACCCATATTGCAAATGGTGGCCTTACCCGTTGCTGGCAGCGTGGCGGCTCCTGGGCCGTAATATTCAATGATGGCATTCGTGGCCCCCTTCGTCGTGAGGCGTCCTGCCAGATAGAGGATGACATCCTTGGGGGAGGCCCATCCCGAGAGTTGTCCGAGGAGTTTCACGCCGATGAGCTTCGGCACTTTCAGTTCCCACGGCGCCCCCACCATCACGTCGACGGCATCAGCACCACCGACGCCGATGGCCGCCATGCCCAGTCCGCCTGCATTGGGCGTATGGGAGTCTGTTCCCACCATCATGCCGCCCGGGAAGGCATAGTTTTCGAGCACCACCTGATGGATGATGCCCGCGCCGGCGGGCCAGAAGCCCATGCCGAAACGCTTGGCAGCCGACTGCAAGAAGGCATAGACCTCAGCATTGGTCTCCCGCGCCGCCGCCAGGTCGTCGGCCGCGCCGCGCTGTGCCCTGATGAGGTGGTCGCAATGAACAGTGCTCGGCACCGCCGTCTGCGTCTTCCCAGCGTTCATAAACTGGAGGATGGCCATTTGGGCCGTGGCGTCCTGCATACACACGCGGTTGGGATGATAGAGGGCATAGTCCGCGCCGCGCCGATGGTCATATCCCTTTTCCTGCGGCTGTTCGTGTGCCAGCAGCACCTTCTCGGCATACGTGAGCGGACGGGCGAGCAATGCCCGCACCCGCCCCACTTTCTCCTGATAGCTTGCGTAGAATTCCTTAATTTGCTTAATGTCGTATATCATAATGTCGTATCTTTACTTTTGAAAGCTCCAAAAGCAAAGATACGACATTATGTCAATAATCAGCTAAAATTACTTACATTTTCACTAAACCTCCCCCATTATTACATTTTTTATCTTTGTCTGGTTGGCAAAATGGCGATGTGGAGGTGAAGGGCGGGGTTCTGATATTTCGTGGAAATGGAATTTCCTTTTTGTAGGGTTGGATAGAAAGTAAAATTGAAAGTTTAAATAATCGAAGGGGAAGAGGGTTCTGAAACGTCAGCATGGCTACTCGCTTTGCTCGGAAATTTATACAGGCCTGTAGCCAATAGCTATTCAAGGCGCATACTACTTTATCATCTACAATAGTAGAAATTATAAAAGGCCTATAGCCTGATATTTCGTGTTTATCGCTCCAATGAATCTACAATAGTAGAAATTATAAAAGGCCTATAGCCTTCGGCCGTCTTGGTGAGATTGCCGATATCTACAATAGTAGAAATTATAAAAGGCCTATAGCCGTCTCCCACAACGCGACCAGGTTATTGATCTACAATAGTAGAAATTATAAAAGGCCTATAGCCTTGAGCAAATCTGGCGTGAACGTCCGACCATCTACAATAGTAGAAATTATAAAAGGCCTATAGCCACGAGCGCAAAGTTACATAAATGATAGCTATCTACAATAGTAGAAATTATAAAAGGCCTATAGCCAAAAACATATAGAACTATGAAAGTATATATATCTACAATAGTAGAAATTATAAAAGGCCTATAGCCCTTCTTTTAATTGACTGACTTTCTCCTTTGATCTACAATAGTAGAAATTATAAAAGGCCTATAGCCCGTATGTGTAATTCTTGTACTCCTTCTTATCTACAATAGTAGAAATTATAAAAGGCCTATAGCCATACCCAATCGAATAACGAAAAACCGAACATCTACAATAGTAGAAATTATAAAAGGCCTATAGCCTCTATCTACCTGCAAAATTACATAAAATACTCTGAATTAGGGCGTACATTGAAGTATATTTGTAATAAAAAAACTCCCCCTTACGAAAATTCTTTACATCCAAACAAACTATTTTATTGGCTGTCAAGCATATAAGAGTAATAAGGAGCGCATATAGAGAGTATGGTCTGTAGTTCAGAAGTATACTATAGGCTGGTCTCTATGTATAGCGCACCCATATTTCGTCAGTTTATCTGCATCCACATCAAATATGATGACGCTGTCGTCAGCTGTAAAGTGTTTGGAATAAGACTCAATCTTTGCAACGAGGTTCTCTATAATCCTCTTGGTGTTGACTGCCTCATAAACAGAAAACTGCAGCCGTATTGCACCATGCTTTTTCAGCATTTTCGAGAAGTTGGTGCGCATCTTGTCGTCTGAGATGTCGTAGCTTATAATGATCATACCTAAAACTTAAACGTGGGATATGACTTCACCGACTTACGGCCCATGAAGCATCTGTAATATTGCTGGACATACTTAAAAATATCCATTTTCCGCTCAATCAAAGCATCGTAAAACACCTTATAATAGCAGGAACATTTTTCATGTTTCAAACGATACTCCTGTTTCACCACCGAGAAATCCTTCTCTGAGAATTGCTTTCTATTGAAGGCCAACAAAGTGGCATGATCAATGATGCACCTAAAAGGTTCCATCAAATCGCAAACCAATGATTTGCGGTTGAACCACAGGCGGTGGTAAACACCGACATATAAATCAAAGCCGAACATTCTGATGAAGCATTCCATGAAATTGAACAATATGGTGTATCCAATGTCCAGCGTTGCATTCATGGCATCGCACTTCATCCTTGGATGTCTCCCCTTCCAATTCTGGTTTTGGAAATAGGCCGCGAAAAACGTTTTGGCCACGATACCTTCCAACCCCATCAACTGGTTGTGGTCTATGACGTCGTCTATGAAGTTGAGTGCTGCTTCACATTGGCTGATGGCATTGCAGATGATTTCATCTTTACGCCTCGTCTTGGTCAAAGCCGCTCTTTGGTTTTCCACCTTGTTGCGTATCAGTATTTTCCCAATCGTCAGGTCTTCCTGCCCATATTCAAACTGCCGTTTACGGAGCAGATAGTTGGCCTCAGCTGCATTCGCCCAAAAGAACACTGGGCGCAAATTGGGTTTCATCACCACGAGGGCCACCCCATGCAGTTTGCACTTCTCTATAAGGGGCGTAGTTACTGTTATATGCCCGACAACGAACAGCGCCAACATTTTCTGGAAGGGGATTTTGGTGAGTGTCTTTTTCCTGTCACCGTCAATCTCCTCCAGCATCAGTTCTCCGCTGCTCACTCTGAGGCTGCGGTTGTGTTCAATGCAATTGACCACAAAAATCGTGCGCATTTCCAAGTCCTTAGATGTAAACATTATCTGTCTCTGTTTTGTCGCAAAGGTTGCAATATATACAATGGGCGCATTTATTGGGATTCACCTTAAATGCGGTGGAGGCAGGGTCGTATTTTTTGAATCTCTCGATGAAGTCTGCAAGTTCTTGCTTACCCCGACTGCCAGGCATTTCCACGTCAATCATCTTGTTGGTGGAAATTTCGTAAAAAGCCAACCTGTCTACTTCGAAGCCCATTTCCTTCAAACAGAAGTATTGCCCCCACAACTGATAGACCTGCCCCCTAAAGATATTTTTCAGACAGTTTTTCCGTTCTATCAGCAGGCGCTGTGCTTGTTTGTAAACATCAATTTTTCCTGAGATGCCCAGTTCATCACAATAGACAGGCAACGACATGAGGCCTGTTTTTCTGGTGCTGCCCGTTTTCTTGTCAATCCCTTGGTGGGCAATGGTCCCTTTTGTTTGTGGCGGAGCTTTAAACAAGTCTTCGTCCGCCTCCATATACACATTGTGCAGGTATATGGAGTACGGACAGAAGACAAAGTCATTCAGCATTGAAAGCGGAATATATTCAGTCATCCAGATATGGTTTTTGCTGGGCAAATTTGAGCCATTCCTTATTTTTGATGGCCAATTTCGGACGTTTTCCCGCTGGCGTTTCGCGAATTTGCTTTATCACCCACAGACCCTTTCTGGCAATGTTGTATGCACCATTGGCATCCGCGTTGTCGGGCAACGCACTGTTGCCGCAACGGCTATCGTAGAAGTTTCCCTGTTCGTCGGCCACTGGCGAAATCATGTAATCGACTTCGGTATTGGGTTTGCTGTTGCGCATCTGAAGCAGCAATTTCATGAGTTGCATCAGTTTTTCAAGATGCGCTTTCTCCTTCAACGCACAGATGGCGTTTTTCAAATTGCCGCAGATGTCAATGCCGGCTTTTTCAAAGACCTTTTTGAATTCATCGGTCAACACCACTTCTTCGCTATCCCACTGGTTGAGCTTACTGGGATTTCTAAACGTACGTATGCTTGTGCCGTGAGTGCAGAGCGTCCATTCCTCACGCGTGTCTTTGGCTTTATCGGTGAAATTAGAATAGTTGAACGCAAATTCAAACCAGTCCTTTTCAGCGTTGTATCGGATGGCATCGAAGTTTGAGAAAAATGCCCGCGCCTTTTCCACGTTGACATATTTCGTATCAAAGAGATTAACAAAGCCTGTGACGGGGTCGATTTTGCTCGTGTTCCAGGCAGGAACATAGAAGAGACAACCACTCTGCTTGCCAAGTTCTTTGAAACTTTTGAATTTGCTTGTCAGCTGAAGTGCGTGAAGCAGCCCGCCCACTTCTTCCTCATCTTTCTGTTTGTCGACATAATAGTTGAGCTTTTCAATCAGCGATTTTTCAAACTGCTCGTACACGCTACGTTCGATTTTCTGCCGGCCACGCATGAAGCCCATATTCAGGTCTTCAAGAATGACGATGGCTTTGTATTCAACCATCATTTTGCTGATGATGTGTACAACCTGCGCCAAATAGCCTTGTTTGATTTCCTTGATGTTATCAATTTTCTTCCAATTGCGCCGTGCCTCTGTCCGATTGTCCTCACGCTCAGCCAGCAGGTCTTTGTAGTTGGTGGCATAAGTGTGGCCACGATACTCGTTGACGATGTCATTGAGGGTCATCTGCTTGATGATGTTCCCCTTCAAATCAATCAAAGAGAGATAAAGCAGATGGCGCTCACCACGGTCAATGCCAATGACATGCTTTATGCCATTGTTCCGAATGATTTCAAGCACCTTATCGTTAATATTGCCACGTCCTGTTGCCTTGAAATTGAGGGTGATGGGTACATGAAACTGGAACTTATCAACCGTGAAGCGGCGGTTTTTCACAATGTCATAGTTGAATTGGCTTTGTCGCTTCTCGTTTTGCTTATTCTTGTTTAAAATGGGCTGATGGGCTTGATGAACGGTGGTTTCCTCCAGTTTCAAACTGCGTTTTCTGTAGAACACCTCCGCTTGCCCGTTGAGTTTGTAAACGACATCTGCTAGATTACGTTCATCAAAAAGTTGCTTCCAATAGAGAGTGTGCATGTTGGGCGTTCCTTTGCTGAACTTGGAGAAATCCTTGTTCCATATCTGGAAGAGATAGAGTTTGCCACTTTCAACAAGCTGATTGATATATGCAAGCGACACCTTGCGGAATGCAATTTTATATCCCTGCGAAGGAACTTCGGCAAAAAATTCGACGAGCGACGAATATTCAGAAGAAGGCTTAAACTTGAAATTGAAATCCTTATATTTGAAGCCGTCTTTCTCATAGGTGTTCAGGAAGGCTTTATAACAATCTATCAAATCAGGCAAAACGCCCTCAGCCTCGGCGTCATTAGTGATGATTTTTTTATCCTTATTTTTCAATTTCTCAGGACAAGACCACCCAAGTTTTTCGGCAGTTTTCCCACATTTTCGGACAAAGGCTCCCAACCCCATAGGCAAAGCGATTTGCTTGTAGTCGATTTTCTCATAACAATCGCCGTCGGCAGGAAGTTCATCGCAAGCAAAGGCGTGGTTTGCTTTCTTGTTCATGATGGCAAGATAGTACATGCCATCCTTGCGGAGAAGAACGGAAGTGCAATCTGTTTCCTTATTCTTGTCCCACCCATTCAACAGCTGTGCATTCTCAAAATTCAACTTGATTTTTTCCGTGCTGTATGGCTTTCTTGTAAGCCAGTTGCGCACCTTATTATACAAAGGATTAATGATGTCAAGCGCATCCCAGGCCGCGCGGAGTTTTGCATCAAACTCGTTGTCTTTTTCCGCTTCATCGCCATGTCCAAGCAGAGGTTTTATAAAGTGTTGCAGGGACTTATAGGCATCGAGCAAGTTTTTGACGAGCGCGGTTTCTGCCTCCGATTGCCCGATATTGCCATGCTTTCCAGAGAGGATGTCGCTTGCCTTGGCATAAGCAGTCTCTATTTGAGAGAAAAGGTCTATTTCCTGCTTCCCGTTGCGCTCGGCAGCGCCCAACTGTTTGAAATGATTCTCAATCGTGTGGTCGCTATCAGCCAGAGAATTGAGTTCGGCAATTGAGAAACTCGTCCTTAACTTAAACAGCTTATTGATGCGCTCATCGTATAATTCCGGATTCCGGCGCTCCTTGGGAATCGGGGCATATTCGTTGCGCAAGGCCTGCTTGATGGCAGACGTGTAGACGTCATACTGCCCAAATATGCTTTGGGAAATATCCCTCAAGCCAAGGTCGTTCGCTATGTAGATATGCGCCAAGTCATATTTACCCATATTGAGCAGCAAATCGCGCAAATTGTTTTCAGCATTGTCTATCAATGTCCCCTTGAGATTTTTGTGCATCTCCTGAATGGCTTCCACCATCTCTTCATCGCTTTCAAACTTCTCAGGAAGCCACGACAAGGCGACTTTGTCGCTCAGAATCATTTTGTATAGCGGCTTCAATAAGGGCAGACGGGCATCCTTGTGCTGCTGATTGTAGAGGTTGACATATTCGTTAACGCCCTTCAACTTCGTACCGTCTTCCAACACTTTTCCGCCAATGACCAGCTTGTAGAAATCTATTTTCCTTTGGGTCAACGTGTTGTTGAAATACTCAAGTTGGAAAATGTCGGCCAAATGTTCAACTTTAAATTCCTTGAACTCTTCTGAAAACGCAGCTTCAAATTCAGCGAAATCTATGCAATCTTCACACGCCGCAATCTTCTTGAACGACTTCATGTTATCGTAAAACATGGGCAAATTTTCATGTATAAGTCTGTGAGCGATGGCAGTAGACTTGGCCTCATCAGAATACATATTCTCTCGGCATTTATGGAATTTCTCGAAATAGGTGGTGAACTCGTTGAAACTGGCCACCAAGCGCTTTTCATTTTCATCCGTTACAAAATTGGGAAGATGCTGCTTGATGAGCTTCTCACCAAATAAGTCTCCATAGGTTTTGTTTTTACTGAAGGCCCCCACTATTTCTTTGCGCAGTTGGGTTTTGACCTCATCGAAGGCATCTTCATCCCGCTTTGCATTTTCCGCCAATGCCACATATTTCATCAGTTTGTCCGTGGAGAATTTGAATACATCAAGACACATCGTTATAAAATACTTGTGGTAACGGTCAATGATGTCCTTGACCTTTTTATAATCCTCAGCCCTTTGCTCATCCTGGGCTATAAAACCCTTTTCTTCTATATGCCTGAGAGTTTCACCAATTGGATTTAAAGCAAGACTGATGGTTTTTTTAAAGGAGTATAATCCTGTGAGTTCTTCGTACGTATTCATGTGAATAAAATTTTGGATTGGTTAGTGAAAAATTGTTTGGACATGAAGTTGCCCTGTCTGATTTTCCGTCCTTGGCCATATCTTCATGCACGTTGCTAAGGTACAAATTAATTTTAACATTGTCAGCGTCAATACCTACTTAATTGTTGGATTCAATAAACAGACATCAAAACAATATCAAAAAATCCCTGTATAAGTTTCTAAGTTATTCTGCGAAATGGCCTACGGCATTCCATCCTCTATGCCCCCTTTCTCCCCCCCTTCCCATACCCCATTTCCCCCTCTGCCGCGCGGCAGAGGGGGGGGCTTCGTTTTTATACCCGTTGAGGCGGCGGTCGTGAACGTAGATGCAGCTCAGCGTATAGAGCAAGGATTCGAGCGTTTAGCGGCAGACGGTTGAGCCGATTTATCTAAATTCCCCGTAAACCCTTGATTACATCAGATTATTTTAATACTTTTGCTTCGTTTTAATGGTGTATTAAAATAGAGCATAATGATTAAAACAAAAGAGATTGCCATATTAGGAAGACCTATACAGCTGCAGGAACGAAGCAAGGCGCAGATGGAAGGTGCCACCATCGGAGACTTATTGACATACAAGTTCTACGATGGAGAATTTCATGGTATGCCATTACTATTCGCAGAACCTAAAGGCAAAGTGGCTACGCCACGCTGTTTGTCTGTTACAGCAAACAACCTCACCTCGTTGTTACAACTTCCTATCGTCTTTTTACTGCCAGCTTGTCCTGCCTATGAACGGCAGAGGCTCATCGACAAGGACGTGTATTTCGTTGTTTCTGAAAAATATGTCCATTTGCCAATGCTTCTGGCAAATGAGCGCGTTCGTAAGACCAAACAGGCTAAGACTTTAACGCCTGTCGCACAATACTTGCTGCTCTATCATTTGCAAATAGGGAGCATCGAGGGAATGGCTGCACGTGACATTGAGGACAAGATTCCGTATTCCTACGCAAGTATTACACTTGGCCTCACTTGCCTTGAAGACTTGGGGCTTTGCAAAAAAGTGGCTGAAGCCTCCAAGCGGAAGGTCATCCACTTTTACATGAAAGGAATGAATTTGTGGGAGCAAGCCCAACCGTTCTTCGTTAATCCTGTTGAAGAACGCATTTACTGTGACGGCCTGCTTTCTGACGATTCTTTTCCAGAATGTGGCATCAATGCCCTTGCACATTACACGAGGCTGAATCCTGATCCTGAAAGAACCATCATGATGTCTGTTAAACAGCTTCGGAATTTCAAATCTTCTGAAGCCTTGGTGCGCCCCAACGAATTTGACGGAAACATCATCATAGAGGCTTGGAAATATCCACCTGTCACCGCTACTGGTGTGAAAGCCGAATGGGTGGACAAATTATCTTTGGCCATTTCGCTGCGCGAGGACGAAGACCCACGAGTGGAAGGCGAAGTTGAACGTTTAATTTATGAAACAGAATGGAAGGATTAGAGAAGTTCCGCGAGGCTTTTGAGGCCTACTCAGAAAACTATGTCATCATCGGCGGAACGGCTTGCGACATCACTATGACGGGAACCGCAGTACGCCCACGTGCCACCCACGACATTGACATGATTGTTGTGGTGGAGAAGATGACTGCCGACTTCGCAGAGCATTTCTGGCAATTCGTGCGAGAAGGCGGTTATCGTCCGGAGAAACGCAAGCAAGAAAAAGGCGAAGTTCCAAAATACGAACTATATCGGTTTGTCAACGGCAAACCAGACTATCCAGAAATGATAGAATTGCTCTCACGGCATCCTGACATTCTTGGTGAGCCGAAAGGATTGACAATTGAGCCACTCCCCGTTGACGAAGAAACATCAAGTCTTAGTGCTATCATCATGGACGATGATTTCTATCACTTCACCATCCAGCATAGCAAACTGACTAATGGGCTTCGCCATGCAGACTCTGCTGCGCTCATAGCTCTGAAGGCACGTGCTTACCTCAATCTGTTACAAGACAAAGCTAACGGAAAGCATGTCAACAGTAAAGACATCAAGAAGCACCGGTCTGACGTGCTGAAGAACGTGGTGATTATGGAAGACAGCAAGATTATCGCTCCTGAACCAATCGTCGCCTGTATAAGAAATTTTGTTGCCTCTATAAGAAATGATTGGAACACGCTTTCAGAACCTCTTGCCAAGGCTCTTGACCAGGATTTCTCATTCATTGAGGCATTGCTTGAACAATTAGACGGATTGTTTACAACAGAACTATCAAATAAGTAGTCAGAATTATGAAAATACAATTTGCATCAGACCTCCATCTGGAGTTTGCCGACAACTGGAGATATTTGAAAGAGAACCCATTGCAAATAACAGGAGATATTCTCGTTCTGGCTGGAGACATCGGATACTTGGGAGACGAGAATTATTCTAAGCATCCTTTCTGGGATTGGGCCTCGGAGAACTATCAACAGGTGATAGTTTGCATGGGCAACCATGAGTTCTACAAATACTATGACATTGCCAAACTTAACGATGGCTATTGCCTTGAAATACGCCCCAATGTTCACAGCTATTATAATGCTGTTATACATATTGGTGACATCGATTTCATCATAACGACGTTGTGGTCTAAGATTCCACTGAAGGAGGCGTACTATACGGAGCAAGTCATAAGCGACTTCCGACGTATCCTCTTCAATGGAGAACTTCTCACCTTTGCAGATTTCAACCGTGAGCATGAAAGGTGCTTTACGTTTTTGAAAGAAGCTGTCTCATGCAGCAAAGCCAGAAAAAAAGTTGTTGTCACCCATCACGTTCCGTCTTTTCAAATGCAATGTCCCAAGTTCGCCGACAGCAAAGCCAATGGAGCCTTCACTGTGGAATTGGAGAATTACATCAAGGATAGCGGTATAGATTTTTGGATATATGGTCACTCTCACTATAATGTGGATGCAATGATAGGCAACACCAAGTGTGTATCAAACCAGTTGGGATATGTCTTTCACAGAGAACAAGAGACTTTCAACCCTTGTAAAAATATCGAGGTATAAATTAGGTGGCCCAGAAATAACTTTAGTAATGGGGAAAGAATTAGTTGACAACCGTATCAGCTTCCTCCAAAACTAAATCCGCTCATCGAACAGCGTTTGGCTTTCGTTTTCCAATCCCCCCTACCATCCCCATTTCCCCCTCTGCCGCGCGGCAGAGGGGGTTCTTCGTTTTTACACCTGTTGAGGCAGCGGAATGACGCGCCACCCAGGACGGAGCGGCTTTTAAAATTGCTTTTTAACTTGCTTACTGTGAAATAATTAAGCGCGGGAGTGGCGAGAGCTGAAAAATATTTGTATTTTTGCAATTCAGTGTTAGGCGTAATTGGCAATTCCGATTATTAAGACATCGGCCAGTTGCATGTACGCCCCTTATGTCTGAACCTTTTAACTGGCCACGGGCCTACAAAACCTACGATCCAACATTAACTACAAACCTATCATTATTTAAATGAAAATCAAAAACCTACTCCTCGCTGCAGTCATGCTGTTTTCCATGCTGCAGGTGGCGCATGCTGATGATGCTTTCAGACTGCATCGCTACGACTCGTGGAAGGTGATGAAACTGCCGAAGGACGCCATTGTCTTTGCCGGCAACTCCATCACCGACATGCACGTGTGGGCTGAAGCTTTTGGCAACGACCCACGCATCGTCAACCGCGGAAACTCCGGCGGCTATAGTTATGAAGTGCTTGCCAACGTTGAAAGTTGGGTGCGCTTCAAGCCTGCTAAGGTGTTCATCAAAATCGGTACGAACGACTTGGGAACTAACTGCACGGAACAATCCATCGCCGACAACATCGCGAAAACGGTGGACATCATCCGCCGCGAAAGTCCCAACACGCAGATTTATTTGCAGAGCATCCTCCCTGCAAGAGACCAGGCGTACAAAAGCCCGAAGACCATTCAGGCAACGAACGAACTGATCAAGGCCATCGCTGCCAAGAACGAGAACACAACCTACGTGGACCTCTATTCGAAGATGGGCGGCATCCTCAAAGGGGCGCCTTATTCGCTCGACAACCTCCACCTCGAAGCCTACGGCTACAAACTCTGGGTGGATGCCATCAAGGATTACGTTGGTCTCCCCTCTTCTTATCCTGCCAACACTGAAAAACTTCAGAACACGGCCGGCCTCGGCGGTGCGCACGGCATGCGTGCCACTTATTTCAGTGTCCTGCCCATCAAATCGACCGACGTTCTCTTCTTCGGCGACGAGATGGTGAAGAACGGCGAATGGAACGAACTGCTCCAGAATCAGAACGTGAAAAACCGCGGTTCGTGGTGGGGCTACGGTGGCAACATTGCAACCGTCGGCAAATTCGTGGACGCTGCGTTCTCCAACAAGGGGAAAGGCGTGGTGCGCGAGAACCCGAAGAAGGTGTTGCTCTACACTGGAACGGAGGACATCAACGGCAACACGGACTTGACCACGGTCAAGAGCAACTATACGGCCCTGGTGAAGAAGCTCAAGAGCAACGTCTCTTCCAGCACGCCTATTGCGCTGGTCAGCCTGATGCCGACAGCGAATGCCAACAGCCGCATCAAGCAATTTAACAACTGGCTGAAGGAAACGGCGGCTGCCGACGAGCAACTCACCTTTATCGACATCTATTCTTCGCTCGCCACTTCTGCTGGAACGGCGAACGGTAGCTATTTCTCTGGCAACTATCTCTACGGCGCTGGCTATGTGGTCGTGGCCCGCAAACTGGCCGAATTTATCGGCGACTGCACGGTTATCACCGACCAGGAGGCGAAGGACCTCAAGGCGATGTTTGAAGCACGCACCGCGCTCAACAACACCATCACGGCCGCCGCTTCCATCAAGGTGGGAACGGGGCTCGGAGAATACAGCAAGGACGCTGTCAAGGACCTCTATGCGAAGCTCGACGCTATGAAGAATCTCATGGCGAAGGAGGGCGCCACGCTTAAAGAACTGAAGACGATGGCGGCGGAAGCCAACACGATTCTCAACGACCTCAAAAGCAAAATCAACACGCCGACGGCGGAAAACGTGACTGGCAAGCACTTTGCCATCTGCACGCCGCTCCGCGCCAGTCTTTTTGCCTATGCGAAGGACGGGGGCGTATATGCCAACCCGTCAAACCCTGGCTATGCGTCTTATCGCTGGACTTTTGAGAAGCGCACGGACGGCGCTTTCAACATCAAGAATGTCGGAGCAAACGCTTATCTGGACCCTTCCGCCTCTTTTGACAAGCAGGTCAAACTGGTGGGAACGGCACCCAAGGCCGGATGGAAGGTGGAATATTCCAACACGCTCGAACTCTACATCATCCGCAGTGGTAGCACTTGTGAGTTGAACACCACGACGAAGGAAGGCTATCCCGTTTACAACTGGTATGGCGGCAACACCAACGCACAAGACCGCGCAGACGCCGGCTGCCAGTGGCGCTTCACGGACGTGACGGACATCGACATCAAGGAAGAGCCCACGCCCATCAAAGTGGTGAAGGGAACGGCGCAGGAGGGAGCGGCAGAAATCGTGAACGGCCGCACCTACACCATCACCAACCGACAGAAAAACGGCACTTGCTATCCGCTTTACGCCGACAACGATGCGCTGACTGTTGGCGTTGCCAACGCCTTGGCCGCCAAGAGCTACGGCAACCGCGCCAAGTTTGTGGCCATCAAAAAGGGCAACAACATCTTCGCTTTCAAAAATGTGGCCACTGGCTATTACCTCGTTTGGAAGGGCAGCAACGAAGGCATCAACAACAATGCCGGACTGATGGAGAAATATGACTCGATTTACTGCTGCTTCAAGGTGGCTTCCGTCACGGAAGTCAAAAACGGCAAGATTCTCGTGTCCAAGCGTGCCAACGGCACACAAGACGGCACGTTCATCCAGAACGCCGACGGCACGTGGAACAAATGGAGCGGCCCTTCTTTGGGATTTAAAGACGCCTTCTCCAACGTCTACACCTTGGGCGACGTGACCGACGGCGACAAGGGCGAAATCGTTGACGAAGCGCTCAACGTTGAAGACGAATCTGTTGTAGACTGGTTCACCATGCGCATCGGCGCGGGCGGTTTGTACGTCAGCAACAACGGTTCGAAATCTTACATTTCTCTGACAACGAGCAAGACGACCTACGCCGACGCCGACCTCTGGCGCCGCACGGGTAACGACACGGAGGGCTACACCATCATCAACAAGGAAGCTGGTCCCGACATGGTGCTTGCCGCTCCCGTCAAGATGCTGGGAACGACTGGTGGGGAATCTTATCCCATCATGGTCAACAAGAACAAGATTCCTGAAGGCTACACGGCTCTCTGGCAGTTTGCCAAGAGCAGCAACCTGGGCAATAATGTCGAGGCTTACTATATGTATGAGAAGGGCTACACCAGCAACAAGGTCAACAACCGCGATGGCAAATTCGCCTTTTGGAATGGCGGTGCCGACGCTGGCAGCACCATCCGCTGGGAATGGGCACAGCGCGACATTTCTGTCAACATGGCCACTGGCTCCTTCACCACAAGCAACGGCACCTGGGCCAAGACCTGGACATCGAAAGCCGGCGAGCCGAAACTCGTTTTGGACGCTGGATACAACAACATGAACGTGAAGGCTTCCGACGAAACACGCATCCTGGCCTACGTGGGCAATTACAATCCTCAGGCTTACACGCTGACCGCTGGCGCTGAATACAGCATCGCGGCTTACAGTTTCGACTTCGTCATGGCCGACAACACGGCTGTCAAGGTGATTGATGCTTCTGGCAAGTCATACACCACCACCAAGACATCGCAGCCTCTCGCTTGCAAAGGCCTCAAAATGCCCACGGCTTCGTTCACCCTCTCGGGTGCCAACGCGGGCGTCATCCTGACGAATTTCAAGGTGAGCATCCGCAAGGCATACATCGAGCCGGAGCCTCAGGTGGAGATTTTCCCGACACGCACATCGGGCGACACGCCATACCGCATCCCAGCCATCGCCACGGCCTACGACGGCACTGTCGTGGCTGTTGCCGACTACCGTTTCAGCCGCGCCGACATCGGCAGCGGACGCATTGACCTCCACATCCGCCGCAGCCACGACAACGGAAAGACCTGGGACAACATCCTAAAGCCGGCCGTGATGACGGGCGACGGCAACACTGCCGTTGGACACCAGAAGGCTGGCTATGGCGACCCCTGCATCGTTGGCGACATCGACAGTCCCCGCATGATCATCACTTCTTGTTCGGGCACGCCGGGATTCTTCAGCGGCACGCGCGACCACCATCAGGGATGGGCACGCTGGTATAGCAACGACAATGGTGCCACCTGGAGCGAACCTCAATACATCGACGAAGAGTTTGTCTATTCGAAGTTCGACAAGAGCGCCTACGGCCCCATCCGTGGCTGGTTTATCGGCAGCGGAAAAATCTGCCAGAGCACGAAAACGAAGGTCAACAAATACCGCCGCCTCTACCTCGTTGGCAGTAGTTGCCGACAGGGAAGCAACGAAACGGCCAACTGGGTGCTCTATTCTGACGACTTTGGCGAAACATGGGAGTTCCTCGGCGGATGTGACGTAAGTCCCATGCCCAACGGCGACGAGCCGAAGGCTGAAGAACTGCCCGACGGCAGTGTGCTTCTGTCGAGCCGCTGCAACGGCGGACGCCGTTTCAATATCTTCACCTTCACCGACACGAAGAAGGCTGAAGGTTCTTGGGGAGAAGTGGCCTTCTCTGGCCAGAGCAACAATGGCGTAACGGCGCTCAACAACGCCTGCAACGGCGAAGTGATGCTCGTTCCCGTCACCCGCAAGAAAGACAACCAGAAGATGTTCCTCCTCCTCCAGAGTGTGCCTTTCGGCAGCGGACGCTCCAATGTGGGTATCTACTACAAGTCTTTGAAGTCGCTCTCTGACTACCGCACGCCTGAAGCCATTGCGAAGAACTGGGACGGACACCACCAGAGCTCTTACATCAGCAGTGCCTACAGCACCATGACTTGGCAGAAAAACAACACCATCGGTTTTGTTTACGAGGAAGACACGTACGGCACTAACGGTGGCGGATATACCATCATCTATAAGAACTACTCCATCGAGCAGATCACGGATTCGGCCTTCACCTACGACCCCACGGTCAACGGCGACAGCCTGACGGCACTCGGCGTGAAACCCATCGTTGACGCGGTGTTGACCAAGGGTAATTTCGGCACGATTGTCGGACAATACAAGGAGGAAGCTGAAAGCATGGTCAACGCGGCCTACAACACTTACATCGCCGCACCATCACGCGAAGGCTACGAACGCTTGAATGGCGCCATCGCAAATGCGCCGCGCGTGGAAATCAGCACTGGATGTTATTACACCATCCGCAACCACGGACGCGGCTCCAAAAACTATGTGCTCAACGCCAACAGCAGCAAAGAACTGGGTGCAAGCACAAACGCCGCCACCGACAAGGCTTACTGGTGTTTCGTGCCTTCGGCCGATGGCGCCAATAAATACCACCTGGTCAGCAAGGCTTATGCCGAAAGCATGGTTGGACGCACGCTGGCCGTAGAGGCCCGCACGACACTCACGGCCGCGAAGAACGAGGCCGGCATCTTCGTCATCACGAGCAACGTTCAGGGCCTCAGCAAAATCCAGTGTGCCAACCCAACGAACGCCTCTTATCCTTATCTGCACCTCGCAGGCGACAATTCGCGCGTGGTGCCTTGGTTGGCCTCATCGCCCACTGAAAATGGCGCATCGTTCTGGTATATCGAACCGACGGACATCCCGACGGACATTGAGTTTATCACGACTGACGCCAACACGCAGGGCGCTTCAAACGACGTCATCTACGATCTCAGCGGTCGCGTTGTCTCTGCGCCACAGAAGGGACAGATTTATATCCGCGGCCGTAAGAAATTCATCAAGTGAGCTTGACAGGAATACATAGAAAAAAGCACGCCCCCCAGCTGGGAGCGTGCTTTTTTTGTGTTCTGACTTCGTTATTCGCTGGAGAGGTGAACGCTTTGACAGGTGGTAGCCCGCGAAGGGCCGCGGACAGGGCTATTGCGGCGCCAGCATTGTAGCTCACTTTGCTCGCAAAGTGAGGGCCACGAACACGTAGCGAACATGGCCAGCGCTCTGGGGCATAACTTTGTTGGATTTTCAGTGCTTGGCCGCTACAATATTCGTCCCCCTCACTTTGCGAGCAAAGTGAGCTACAGTGCTTCGCCTCAAGTCTTCGCTACATGTTCGTACAGCGCTGTTTGCAGCGCTGCCGCAACCGCTACACTATTTGGTCAAAAACCAGA
>ULTR01046321.1_pt1 | contig 18752 bp, 10 predicted proteins | sample 1957781 | NCBI WGS metagenome assembly ULTR01 (sample SAMEA4835739, study PRJEB28245) | human gut metagenome | biome: gut microbiome; material: fecal sample | place: Denmark | collected 2008 | reverse complement strand
TGACATTGAAAGCGAAAGGTCTATTATCGCTGATGTTAAGTTTAAAGTATCAGGCGGAACAGAATAGAAAGACAGCTGAGAACGAAGTGCAAAAATTGAAAAAAAGGATAAGATTGCAATCAGAGAAAATAAACGAGATAAAATTTTTCTGTGGAATCGGATATATAGTGGCACTTGTACTTTCAGCTTGTCTTATTAAGATGTGTTTCTTGTGATTTTAAATGCGATATTTCAGAATTGAATTACGATTTTTGGTAGATTAGATTGTTTGAAACGCATTTTTATGATATGATGATAAATACCATGTGAACAGATATTTCAAGCAAATAAGATTGAGGTGAAAAAATGGCAGTTAGTTACAAGAAATTGTGGAAATTGTTAATTGATAAAGAAATGATGAAGAAAGATTTGCGTGCAATGACAGGAGTTAGTACAACAACGATGTCTCGATTATCAAAAGATGAAAATGTAAGTACAGAGATTCTGTCAAAGATATGTTCTGCTTTGAATTGTGATGTGGGAGATATCATGGAATTTGTTCCTGATAAAAAAGAGGAGCAGTAAGGAGGTACGGGAACATGGATCATTCTTATCCTTATATTGCGTCTTTGACCAGAGAGCCGTTCCTTTTCTACGAAATGCGTTCTACCGCAAAGCTAATGGCAGAAGGAAATTCCGATGATGCAATTGTTAAAGAAATTGTAGAGCAGAATCTTTTTCAGTATCCAACGGAAAAATCTATTACACGCATGGCGAAAGCCTGCATCAAACGGCTTCAGGCACTGGAAGATGATTCTCTGGTTTCTGCGATTGCTTCACAGCCGACGGATGTGGCAAAACAGATTTGTTTGTATGCGTTGATGAAGCAGAGCCGACTGGTCTGGGAATTTATGCTGACCGTCATTGGCGAGAAGTACAGATTAAGGGACACGTCTTTTGGTAAGATAGATTTGAATACATTTTTTATGCGCTTGCAGGAGCAGAATGATACCGTGGCTTCCTGGAGCGATACTACAATAACAAAGTTAAAACAGATAATTGCCAGAGTGCTTGTTGAAACAGAATATCTCGACAACCGGGGGGCAGATCATTTGAATCCAGTATGGCTGCATCCTGTTTTGGAGAATGCCATCAGAAGCAATGGTGATATGGCGATACTGCCGGCGTTTAATTGCTTTTCTTAGGAGGTAGCCAATGAGTGACATAAAAGAACGCCTGGACAAAGTTCGGGCATTGATTCAGGAACCGGAGTTCCTGGAAGGCAAAGGACTCAGCAATGAGGTGAATATCAGAATCTTCTGTTATGAACCGGAGAATGAAATGGTTGTCCGTCATTTTGTGAATCAGCTGGAAACTGATCAGTCCTTAGATTGCCATTTGATCGTTTGTAATTTATATAAAACATTTCTCTCTATCTGCGATGATATGGACATCACAGATGCAATTCCCGATATGGAAGAAGCTGACGGAAGTGCTTATCTTCTGGAGCAGCTTAACTCCGCAATCGGCAATGGAGAGTTCATTGATAAAATCCAGTATGAGCCACACGAACCGGGTGATGTGCTGATGCTGACAGGTGTGGGCGAGGTGTTCCCGTTTATGAGAATCCATACGTTATTGGAAGCCTTGCAACCGTATTTTTCGGATGTTCCGATTTTGGTTATGTATCCGGGTGAGTTTGATGGTCGTCATGTAAAACTGTTTAATCGTCTGACACCAAATGATTATTACCGGGCATTCAATGTCATAGATTAAGGGGGATAAAGCCATGATGATTCGAGATATGTTTGCGGATGACATTAACCGCAAAATCAATGGTGTAATTAAAGTAGATCAGGCTGCTGATGATGTAATCGAGCAGGAGTTAAATGAATATGTCATTACCAGAGAATTGAAGAAACATTTCATTACGTTCTTCAATTATTACGGTGATGCTTTTGACCAGCCGACAGCCGATATGGGTGTTTGGATTTCCGGTTTCTTTGGAAGTGGTAAATCTCACTTCCTGAAAATGCTTTCCTACCTTTTGGAAAATAAAGAGGTAAAAGGCATTCGCAGTGTGGAGCGTTTCCGTAAAAAGTTTGAGGACGACCCGGCAACCTTTATGCTGATTGATCGTGCCACAAAGGGACAGACCGAGACAATTCTGTTCAATATTGATATTGAGGGATTCAGCAATAAAGATAAGACTGCGGTTCTTCGTGTATTTGCCAAAATGTTCTACAACCATCTGGGATTTTACGGTGAGAATCTGAAAGTTGCCATGATGGAGCGTTATATTGACCAGCAGGGAAAAACTGAGGAGTTTCGCAGAGTTTTTGAAGAAAAGAAAGGCAAGTCCTGGATGGAAATGCGCCGTGCCTTTGCATTCAATGGAAAGTTTATTATTCCGACTTTAATGGAAGTTCTGGATATGAGTGAGGACGATGCCAAGGCATGGTTCAATGATAAAACGGCAACAGAAATATCTATTGCTCAGCTTGTGGAAGATATGAAAGCCTATGTGGATACTAAACCAGCGAACTTCCGTCTGCTGTTTATGATCGACGAAGTTGGTCAGTATGTCGGCACAGACACCGATATGCTTTTGAACCTCCAGTCTTTGACAGAAAAAATCGGAAGTGAGTGTGAAGGAAAGATTTGGGTGATCTGCACCGGACAGGAAGCCATTGATGAAATCATCAAAGTTCGTGCCGATGAGTTCTCCCGTATCCAGGCTCGTTTCAAAACAAGACTGAGCTTATCTTCTTCCTCCGTGGATGAAGTCATCCAGAAGCGTATTCTGAAAAAGAAACCGGAAGCAACAATGGATTTGGAAACCGTTTATGAGCAGAATGATTCTGTCCTGCGTAACCTGTTCAGCTTCAATGGCTCTATTCTGGATATTAAAGGCTATTCCGGTCCGAGGGAATTTACTGAGAACTTCCCGTTCGTGCCGTATCAGTTTATTATTATGCAGAAGGTATTTGCTGAAATCCGCAAGCACGGAAATTCCGGCAAGCACCTTTCCGGTGGTGAGCGTTCCATGCTGTCCGGTTTCCAGGAAGCTGCACAGAAAATTCAGGAGAAGGATGAGTATGCACTTGTTCCGTTCTTCCGTTTTTATGATACCGTACATACTTTTCTGGATGGTTCAATTCGTCGTGTAATTGAACGTTGCCAAAAAGCTGCCGACAACGGTGATGGCATTGAACAGCAGGATGTGGATGTGCTGAAACTTCTGTACTTGATTCGATATATTGATGATATTCCTTCTAATCTGGACAATATCGTTATCCTTATGGCGGACGATATTCGTGTGGATAAGATTATCATGCGTGAAGCTGTCCGTGGATGCCTTGACCGTCTGATGAGCCAGAACTATATCGGCAGAACCGGAGACACTTATAACTTCCTGACGGATGAAGAACAGGATATTCAGCGTGAAATCCGGGATACCAATGTAGATACCGCTTCTATCGTAGAGCGTATCGCTCAGATGATTTACGGTGATATTTTCACAACCAAGAAGTTCCGTTATGGAAAATATGACTTTGCTTTCGATCAGATGGTGGACGGCATTACAGTTGGAGTGGCAACAGGTGGTATGCGTCTGCGTTTCCTGACCGTTGCTACCGATGCTATTGAAAAAACAGATTACCGTCTGATGGCGGAGTCCAAAGGTAATGAAGCAATCGTGGTTCTGGCTGATACGCCTTACTATGAATCTCTGGAATCTGCTATGAAGATTCGTAAGTACGTAAAGCAGAGAAATGTAAGCCAGCTTCCAAAAACTGTGCAGAAAATTATCAGTGACCAGCAAGACGAAGCCGGAAAATATGAGCTGAGTGCCATGAGCGAATTGCAAAATGCTATTGAAGGGGCGCAGTTCTATGTAGACGGTGAGCATCTGGAAATCAGAGCTGGAAATGCTAAGAGCAAGATTGACCAGTCGCTTGAATATCTGGTTGCCCATGTATATAGCAAGCTCGACCTGATTACAGATAATGCAGGCAGTGATGTAGATATTATTGCGATTCTGACAGGTGCGGTAACGGCACTTCCGGGCATGGAACCGAACCGTGATGCTGCTTCTGCTATGGAAGAATATCTGGAAATGCAGGATGTGAAAAAGTTGCCGACTTCTATGGCAGATGTGCAAAGCAAATACAGTGCGATTCCGTATGGATGGAAAGAAATCGATATTGCTGCGGTTGCGGCACAACTGATTTATTCCCAGAAAGTAACCATCAAGTATGCAGGCAATACCATTCAGCCGGATGACCCGAAGTTGCCGGATATGCTCCGCAAAAAGAGTGAGATCGGCAAGACTTCCATCAGCAAGCGTAAAAACATTTCTGCTACGATGATGCGTGATGTAAAAGCGATGCTCCGAGAGTATTTCGACATTATGGATGTGCCGGATGATGAAGATGGTCTGATTCGCTTTGTGACGGAGAAGTTTACCGAGCAGCGTGATTACTATGCTTCTTTGGATGCTTGTTATGACGGACATAAATACCCGGATCGTGCATTAGTGCAGGAAGCTATTCATCTGATGGATGATGTTCTTTCTCAGAAGAAAGACAATATTGCCCTGATTGAGCGTGTGCTGAAAAAAGAGGATGCTCTTTTCAACAATAAAGAAGCCATGAGCAACGGCATTGAAAACTTCTTCAAAACCCAGGTAACAGTATTCGACCAGGCAGTGCAGTTTGAAAAATCTCTGCATGATGACCTTGACCGGATTGCAGAAAATGAGGAAGCACATAAGGCACTGAATACTATTCGATTGATTACGATGGTTCAGACCGGAAGCAAGTTCAACTATAACCGGATTCGTGAACTGAATCCGTTGATGGATACGGTTCGCACCGCCCATGACAAGATGCTGGAAGAAAAACGTGCTGAGGTTCTGGAAACGGTTCGTCAGTGTATGGAAGCGACCCATACTGCTGCAAACGGCGATTCCAAGGCATCCCATCTGATTGAAAAATCGGATCGGTATTTCAGTCAGTGCAAGGAGAAAATCGCAGAATTAAAGAGCCTTGCCCTTCTGGATGCTATGTTCTTGCCGATGTGCCAGTACAAGGATGATACTATCAGCAATATCGAGTCAGTTCTGGCTCCGCCTGCACCGAAGCCGCAGGTACAGCCGACACAGCCAGGAAAAGAAACTGCTCCGGCAAAGAAAAAGGTTGTCCGTGCTTATAACCGACAGGTTGTATTCCAGGCAAAGACCTTACAAACGGATGAAGACATTGATGATTATGTAGAGAAGATTCGTTCTCAGCTGAAGCAACTCTTGAAAAATTGCGATGAGATCAAGCTGAACTAACGAGGAGAGACGAGTATGGATAAGAATGCGATTAAAAAATTTGCTGTCTGGGCAAGAACAGAGCTGATCGCCCGTGTTTCCCTAAAAGGCGTGGAATACGGTATCACAGAGGATAATATCGAGGCCGCCAATGCGGACAGCGTTGGCGGCAAAGTCCTCACTGCTGATGAAAAGAAACAACGTCAGGCTTTGATTGCCGAGATTAACGATAAAGGCTATAAGCAGGTCATGGAGGAGGTTGCTTACACTTGGTTCAATCGCTTCTCTGCTCTGCGATTTATGGAAGTCAACGGCTATCTTCCTTCCCATGTGCGTGTATTCACGGACGAGGAAAACAACTTTAAGCCGCAGATTATAACCGAAGCAATTCATCTGGATTTGGATGGATTGGATATGGAAAAAGTCTATGAGCTAAAAGATGCCGAAAAAACCGAAGAACTGTATAAATATCTGCTGATCGTGCAGTGCAACGCTCTGAATAAGATTTTGCCGGGAATGTTCCAGAAGATTGCGGATTACACCGAGCTTCTTCTGCCGGACAATCTGCTCCGTGAAGGCAGTGTCATTCAGCAGATGATCGAGCTGATACCGGAGGATGACTGGAAAGATGCTGTCCAGATCATCGGCTGGTTGTATCAGTATTATAACAGTGAGAAAAAGGATGACGTTTTCGCAGCACTGAAAAAGAATGTGAAAATCACAAAAGAAAACATCCCTGCAGCAACCCAGCTTTTCACACCGGACTGGATTGTTCGCTACATGGTAGAAAACAGCCTTGGTCGTTTGTGGCTGGAGGGACACCCGGAGGCATCAGAGCAGCTTCTTCCGACAGAGGAAGAACAGTCTGCTTATGCTGCCGGAAACCGTGACCCAGAAGATGCCAAATGGCACTACTATCTGGAAGAAGCCGAGCAGGAGCCGGAAGTACAGGCACAGCTGGCTGAAATCCGTAAGGAATATGCCGCACTGACACCGGACCAGCTGAAAGTCATTGACCCATGCTCCGGTTCCGGTCATATTCTTGCGTATATGTTTGATGTGCTGATGAAGATTTATGAATCTTATGGCTACACCACCCGTGAAGCGGTGGCAAGTATTGTAGAAAATAATCTTTATGGGCTGGATATTGATGATCGTGCGGCTCAGTTGGCTTATTTTGCGGTAATGATGAAAGCCCGTCAGTATGATCGCCGTTTTTTTAGTCGTGGCATTCAGCCCCATGTATATGCTATTGTGGAGAGTAATCATGTAGATAAATTCGTTTTGGATTATTTCTGCAATGGAGATATGAAGCTCACAGCGGCTATGGATACCATTATCAGTGAACTGCATGATGCAAAGGAATATGGTTCGATTTTGACTGTAACACAGCAGGATTGGTTTACTTTGTATAACCGCTTTGATGAGATTATAGAAGATATAAACCTATCCCGTGAGATGGCATTGAGAGAATTGTTGCCGTTGGTACAAGTGGCTGAAACGCTAGCACAGGCATATGATACGGTTGTGACGAATCCGCCATATATGGGATCTAATAATATGGGGGAAAAATTAAATGGTTATGTGAAAAATAACTATCCAGATACCAAATCAGATATGAGCACGGTATGCATGGAAAAAACGTTAAAAATGTGTAATTCAAATGGCATGATGGCGATGATAAATATACCGGTATGGATGTTTTTGACTAGCTATGAGAAATTGCGTAGAAAGATGATTTCCGAAAATACTTTTTTGAATATGTTACATTTAGGAAGGGGAGTATTTGGATCTGATTTTGGAACTACTGCATTTGTTATTTGTAAAAGATATTTAAGAAATCATATTGGAAATTATAGAAGACTTTTTAATAAGTCAGTTGAAGTTGTAACTGTTGAAACAAAAGAAAAATGGTTTTTCGAAATGAAAGGTAGATATACTGCCGATCAAAATGATTATATAAAAATTCCAGGAGTGCCAATAGCATATTGGGCAAGTAAAAGTATATATGCTGCATATGAGTATTCTCCACTTGGTGATACGGTTGTTCCGAGGCATGGGTTAGCTACATCGGATAATAATCGGTTTTTGAAATTATGGTTTGAGATAAATTTTAAAAAAGAGAGTCTTATCAAGAAATGTGATTTTACGAAAAAATGGTTCCCCATGAATAAAGGTGGAGCATATAGAAAATGGTACGGAAATCTTGAGTGGGTAATAAACTACGAAAATGATGGAGAGGAAATAAAAAAATTTGCAATTGAATTATACAAGTGTTCTTCAAGGACAATACAAAATACGCAATTTTATTTTAAGAAAGCAATAACATGGTCGGCGCTCACCAGTGGAGCTTTGTCGTTTAGATGGTCAGATGAAGGGGCAATTTTTGGATCTGGAGCACATTGCGCTTTTGCAGACGAGAAAATTCTTTTATATGCATTAGGATTAATGAACAGTAAAGTGAATACGGCTTTTTTAAATATTGTCTCTGCGACAATGAATAAAAATGTTGATGATATTCGTGCAACTCCGTTTATTGCACCAGAGGACAAAATACAAGTTGTAGATATGCTCGTTAAAAATTGTATAAAGATTTCTAGAGAAGATTGGGATTCCTTTGAACTGTCATGGGATTTCAAAAAGCATCCTTTGATTCAAAATATTGATACTATTGAAAAGGCTTATGAATGCTGGAAACGAGAGTGTGATAGACGTTTTTTCGAACTTAAAGAGAATGAAGAGAAAATCAACAAAGAATTTATAGAAATTTACAATCTGCAGGATGAATTAGTGCCAAATATTGAAAATCATGAAGTTTCTGTAAGACGTGCGGATTTAAAACGTGATATATGTTCTTTTATTTCATATGCTGTCGGCTGTATGTTTGGAAGATATTCTTTAGATGCTGATGGACTAATTTATGCTGGTGGTGAGTGGGATAATAGTAAATATGTTTCTTTTGCGGTAAACAAGAATAATATTATTCCAATTGGTGATGATGAATATTTTGAGAATGATATAGTTAGTCTGTTTGTAGAGTTTGTGAAAACAGTTTATGGGCAAAATACATTAGATGAAAACTTGAAATTTATTGCTAATGCTCTTGGAGGAAAAGGCCAGCCTAAAGACATTATTCGTAATTATTTTTTGAATGATTTCTTTAGTTATCATTGCTCTATGTGCTCATCCTCATCATCAGGAAAACGCCCGATTTACTGGCTGTTTGACAGTGGCAAGAAGAACGGTTTTAAGGCTCTGATTTATATGCACCGCTATCAGCCGGACACCATTGCCCGTATCCGTACCGATTATGTGCATGAACAGCAGGCTCGTTATCGCACTGCTATTGCTGATTTGGAACAGCGTATTGCCAGTGCTTCCACTGGTGAGCGTGTGAAGCTGAATAAAAAGCTGATCACCTTGCAGGCACAGGATACTGAAATCAGAATCTATGAGGAAAAGATTCATCACCTTGCCGACCAGATGATTTCTATTGATCTGGACGATGGCGTGAAGAAAAATTATGCAATTTTCCAGGATGTTTTGGCTAAAATAAAGTAAAGGAGAGAGGTTTTATGAAAGAAAAATTTAATTTTCAAGTAGAAGGGGTGCCATTAATTAAATTTCAAGATGCGGAAAAGATTAAAAAGTTACAATCAGGAAAAATCTATGCAAAAACACTTGGATATTATCGTAAAAGAGAAGAAGAAACGGGTGATTGTGAAGTTGGAGACAAGTATGAGGGTATGATGAATTTAAATAATGCGTTTATTTATTCTCCAGATGAGAACAAAATAGTTTCAGCTAATGATAAATTATTTAAGACATCAGAATCAGATGATTTTGTTTTCTGCATGTTTGGTATAGACCCTAATTTAGAAAAATTTAAATTTACAGATAAGCAAAAAGAAAAAATGCTTTCATTTGGCGATACTGCATTGATTGTTTTAAATCGTGCCGAATTTATTCACAGAGTAAAGGTAGGGGCAGAGAAAGCTGGATATAAAATTCATTTCGATTAGGTTAAATATTATGATCCTAGTATTGATGGCGGAAATAAGTACATTTCATTAGTTGATGGAATGTGGAATATTGCGTTCTGGAAACGTGATTCCTACGCATATCAGCAGGAAGTGAGATTTTTATTTTCGCCTGGAGATGAAAATAAAGATCACATTGAATTAGATATTGGAGATATTAGTGATATCACAGCAATTGTTTCTGCTAAATCCGTATTATCAGCAATTGTAAAAAAGACTTCTTTAGAGAAAAAAAGTGATTACAAATAATTAGACAACGGAAGTTATACATTAATCGAGAGCGAGGTGTTATGATGACCATAGAAGAAATTCTTGCAGGGGAATCAAAGAATGTAGAGTTTAAAGAGAACCTGCCGGAGAAAAGCATCAAATATATGAAATCTGTGGTTGCCTTTGCAAATGGAACCGGAGGAAAAATCATTTTCGGAATTGCCGATAAAACCAGAGAGGTTGTCGGCTTTGACAAGGAAGATGTGTTCAAGAAAATGGATGCCATTGCAAATGCTGTATCAGACAGCTGTGAACCGGCAATCATTCCGGATATTACCTTACAGACGGTTGATGGTAAGACTGTCATTGTGGTAGAGGTTTCTGAGGGCAGACAGCGCCCGTATTATATCAAAGCTCTTGGCAGAGATGGCGGTGTATATGTCCGTGTTGCCGGAACTACCCGCCTTGCCGACGAGTATATGGTAAAGGAGCTGCTGTTTGAGGGCAGTAACCGCTACTACGATCAGGCTTTATGTACTGGGTTAAATGTTACAGATGAAGATATTGATGTCCTATGTAAAGCCATGAAAGAACAGGCTGTTAAAAATGCCCGTACAGAGGAACAGAAAGCAGCGATTAAAGATGTCGGTAGACAGCAGCTGCGTTCCTGGGGTATTTTGATTGAGCGTGATGGAAAAGATTATCCGTCCAATGCGTTTGCTATTTTGACAGGTAATGGTGGACTTCATGTTGCAACGCAATGTGGCGTGTTCAAAGGGACAACGAAAGCGGTATTTGTTGATCGTAGAGAATATACCGGTCCGCTTTGGGAACAGATAGACGAAGCATTTCAGTTTGTCTTGAGAAATATTCATCTGGGTGCTACCATTGTGGGAATTTATCGCCAGGATGTTTATGAGATTCCACCGGATGCCATTCGTGAGTTGATCATCAATGCTATGGTACACCGTAGTTATCTGGATCATGGTACAATACAGGTTGCGGTATATGACAACCGATTAGAAATTACTTCCCCGGGAAAGCTGCCAATGGGACAAACGATGGAGCGTATGAAAGAAGGATATTCTAAAATCAGAAATGAAGCCCTTGCTCATGCGTTTGCTTACATGAATCTGATCGAGCATTGGGGAAGCGGCATTCCGAGAATTATTGATAAAGTGAAAGCTGCCGGACTTCGGGAGCCGGAGTTTATTGGTGGCGAAGTGGATTTGCGTATCAATATTTATCGAGGTCAGGTTGACGGCACTGTTGACCTCAATGACCTCAATAACGCCATTAAAGTGCCGGATACTATTGATAAAATGCCAGATAGTGGCAATGAAGTGCCGGATAAAACAGAAACAGTGCCAGATACTATGGGAAAAATGCCGGATAGTGAACGGGAACAACAAATCTATAAATATGTATTGGAAAATGGCTCTATTACTACTGCTGAAACAGTAGAGATTTTAGATGTAAAACATCGTAGAGCCAGAGCTGTCTTGCTGAATATGGTTAAGGATGGTTATTTGAGAAAAGAGGGTGCGGCACGAAGCACTATTTATGTAAAAAATACGGAAGGGAAATAATGCAGCATGGATACAGACAAAATAATACAAGATTTAAATCGCAGGTTTGCTGCACCTCTGCCTGAGTTTTATCAGCGTCGTATCATTTTCTGGTATGATGAAGATAAGGAATTTGAGGATAAACTGGATGAAGTGGTTTTGGAAAATGCAAAGGTGATTGCGCTGACAGGAAATAATGCGTTTTCTGTAAAAAAACTGCTTTTAGTAGATGATTTGACCACAAATTATCTGGTTTACAGTCCGTGTGTCTATAACTGCCCTGATGATAACTGGCTTCTGGATGTAGAGCTTTACAGTGAAGAGTTTCGGGCAGATCTGATTTCTATCTGGATGGATGAGATGGGACTTATATCAAATCCGGCAATGAGGAAACAGGTTAAAAACTATCGTGCTTATTTTAATGCGAAAGACCGTCGTTTGAAAGTTAGCACGCAGAATAAAGTTCCGGAAACACCGGCACAGTTACACATGGCTGTCATGGCGGCAATCTGTGGATTGAAAGATGCACAGCCTAATATGATTCTCCGTAGTGTGTTCCAGGCGGGACTGGATTTGAATAATAATACGGTTTATCAGGATTTTGTAAAATATCATGCAGACGCAGCATTTTGGGCGATGGTTCGTCAGGGATGCGGATTTGTGGAGGAGGAACCAGCCCTTGGGCGATTGGCAATTCATCTACTTTTAACCGCGGCGACCCGTACCATGCGGCAGGAATATCTTGCCGGACTGGACGGTTTTATTTCCATGCCACATCAGGCATATTGCTATGATTTTATTTCTGAATGGCTTCATAGTGACAACATTCCGCAATTATATGATGTGGCACGTTATGTTGAGGATGAAGCTCGTCTGTATCAGCGTTTTGAAAAGCTGACAGTAGAAGATTTGGTAGGAACAGAGTGCTTTCCGTGTATTAACGAAGTAATTCTGACAAAGCTAATGACAGAGATTAGTGACCATATTATTGATGTGGATACCATTACGAATACCGTTGAAAAACGTAGAACTTGTGTATGGTATGAGCCATTTGAGAATTTTTATGACGGTATCTTACAAGTGGCGAATATGCAAAGTTTCTTTAAGGAACATTCTGCCGGATTCCATACCGCAGAAGCGAAAAGTATCTGGAAAGAATATACTGAGAGTTACTATCAGATGGACACTTATTACCGTTTGTTCCATCTTAGTTTTCAAAAGAGTTTGGAGACTTCCAATATTCTGCTGGATGATTTGTTCAAGCATGTTGTCGATAAGGTGGAAGGACTTTATACGCACTGGTTCTTAGGTGAGTTGGGCAACAACTGGTCGGATGTATGTGCGGATGAACTGGCAACTTACGGTAAAGTTCTGGAAGTACCGCAACAGGAGGATTTTTACCGTTCCCGTATCCAAACCTCGGATACGAAAGTATTTGTAATTATCTCAGATGCCATGCGTTATGAAGTGGCGGCTACGATGGCAGATCAGCTTCAGCGAGAAACGCAAAGTAAGGTTTCTATCAGTAGTATGCAGAGCATCTTTCCTTCTACTACAAAGTTTGGTATGGCAGCTTTGTTGCCGCACAAAGAACTGACAGTAGAGGTTCGGAACGATATTTTGACGGTTTTGGCAGATGGACAGTCTACGGCAAGTACTTATAGGGATAAGGTTCTGAAAACAGAAGATTCGGCAAGCGTGGCTTTAAAGTATAATGACATCATTGCTATGAAACGAGCGGAAAGAAGTGCTTTGGTGAAAGGGATGGATGTGGTCTATATTTACCACGATACCATAGATGAAGCCAGCCACACTTCGGATACTGCTGTTTTTGCTGCCTGTGACAAGGCGATTTCAGAATTGAAGAATCTTGTGCGTATTATCGTAAATGAATTTGGCGGAACAAATATTCTAATTACAGCAGATCATGGATTTCTTTATACATACAGTCCTTTGAAGGAAGAGGACAAAGTAGATAAAAGAGGTCTTTTTGATGTGGATGTAACAAACCCTGACATTACAAAAAAAGAAAGCATCAAGCGGTGTGTAGAATATGGCAGAAGATATGCAATTATGCAGAAAGGTGTGCAACCAGATTACTTGATGCCTGTAAAATTCCTGGGCGGAAATACGGAATTTGATGGATTTGCACCGAGAGAAAGTATTCGTATCAAAATGAATGGCGGCGGTATGAATTTTGTGCATGGTGGTATCAGTTTACAGGAAATGGTTGTTCCGGTGATTGAGTATCATTATCTCCGCAATGATTCTATGGAATATAGGCGAAATAAGCAGAAATATGATACCAAGCCGGTAACGGTCAATTTACTGTCCGCAAACCGTAAAATCAGCAATATGATTTTTTCGTTGAACTTCTATCAAAAAGATGCGGTCAGTACAAACCGTGAAGCTGCAACCTATCAGGTTTACTTTACAGATGAGGACGGCAAGCAGATTAGTGATATTCAGAAGATTATTGCAGATAAGACCAGCGATAATGGTGCAGAAAGAACTTTCCGTTGTCAGTTTAATTTGAAATCTCTGAAATACAGCAATACAGCTACTTATTATCTGGTAATTGCAGATGAACAGGGATTACAGATGCCACAGCGGGAGCCATTCCAGATTGACATCGCCTTTGCGGTGGACGAGTTTGATTTTTTTAGTTAATGCCGCAGGAGGAGAGAAAGATGGAGCAATTTACAGAGGGTGAAAGTACCCGTGAAGAAATAAAGAACAAGCTCCGTCAGAACTTTGACGGTAAGATTGTTCGGAAAGACCTGACAAAGAAAATTAAAGAAGGGGCGAATGTCCCAGTGTATGTTCTTGAGTTCTTGTTGGGACAGTATTGCAGTTCAGATGATGAGACTGTTATAGAGAAAGGCGTACAGAATGTGAAGCGTATTCTTGCTGACAACTTTGTACGCCCGGATGAATCACAGAAGATTCTGTCTCAGTTGCGTAAAAAAGGTAGTCACACGATCATTGATATGGTGACTGTTCGACTGGATATGAAAAAAGATTGCTTTTTTGCAGAGTTTTCTAATTTGGGCGTTGGTAATGTACCAATTGCCGACGAATATCCGGAAAAATTTGATCGCCTGCTCTGCGGCGGTATCTGGTGTATTGTTCAGCTGGATTATGAGGTTGAAGGCGACAATAATTTTGGTATTGAGGACATTGATGGAAATCCACTTCGTTCCAAACAGAAAAAGCAGAAAGATATTTCACCAATCAGTATCCGTAAGCTGACACCGATCCAGATGCCACACATTGATATTGATGAACTGAAGCAGGGACGAAAGGCTTTTACGAAAGATGAATGGCTGGATATTCTTCTTCGTTCTATCGGCATGGAGCCAGATGAATTTACATATCGTGAGAAATGGCTGCTCCTGACCCGTATGATTCCATTAGTTGAAAACAACTTTAATCTTTGTGAACTGGGACCAAGAAGTACTGGTAAATCTCATCTTTACAAAGAGATTTCACCAAACAGTATTTTGATTTCCGGTGGACAGACGACGGTTGCAAACCTGTTTTACAATATGGGACGCAAAACGGTCGGACTGGTCGGCTTATGGGACTGTGTAGCCTTTGATGAAGTGGCAGGTATCAAGTTTAAAGATAAAGATGGCATTCAGATTATGAAGGATTACATGGCATCCGGCTCTTTTGCCCGTGGCAAAGAAGAAAAAGCTGCTACTGCGTCCATGGTATTTGTGGGAAATATCAATCAGAGTGTGGACGTGCTGTTGAAAACATCCAGTCTGTTTGCACCTTTCCCGCAGGAAATGGGAACAGATACAGCATTTCTTGATCGTATGCACTGTTATCTTCCAGGATGGGAGATACCGAAGTTCAGACCGGAGCATTTTACCGATGATTACGGTTTTATCAGTGACTATTTGGCAGAGTTCATCCGAGAGCTTCGCAAGGAGCAGTATGGAGATGCACTTGATCACTACTTCCGTCTGGGGAGAAATCTGAATCAGCGTGATACAATTGCGGTTCGTCGTATGATAGACGGTTATCTGAAGTTGATGTATCCAAATGGTGAGTTTACCAAAGAAGAACTGGAAGAAATTATTCAGATTGCATTGGAAATGCGTCGCCGTGTCAAGGAGCAATTGAAGAAGCTGGGCGGTATGGAATTTTATGATGTAAACTTCTCTTATATAGATCTAGAAGATATGTCAGAACATTATGTTTCCGTACCAGAACAGGGTGGCGGTAAGCTGATACCGGACGGAATGTGTAATCCGGGACAGGTTTATACCGTATCCAGAGGAAAAAGTGGCATGATTGGTGTATTTCGTTTGGAAAGCCAGATGCTTCCAGGCAATGGCAAAATTGAACGGACTGGCTTAGGTAGCGATTCTAAATGCAAGGAAGCTGTGAACACGGCATTTAATTATCTGAAAGCCAACGGCAATCGGATCAGTGGCTCTATCAGCACCTCGACCAAGGATTACATCATCAATTATCAGGATTTGCAGGGTATCGGTATGACAGACAAATTGGCACTTCCAACATTGATTGCACTTTGTTCGATTGCTCTTGGAAAGCCTGTTGTCAGCAACTTGGCAGTGTTGGGAGATATAACAATTAGTGGCACAATGATAAAGGTGGATGAACTTGCCAATACACTTCAGGTGTGTCTGGATAGCGGCGCAAAGAAGGTGCTGATTCCAAGTACATCGTTTGTTGATTTTGCAAGTGTTCCAGCTGATCTGATGAGTGCATTTCAGCTGATTCCGTATCAGAGTGCGGAAGATGCAGTGTTTAAGGCGTTAGGGGTAGAGTAATATAAGGAGGGATAAAATGTTTGAATCAGGGCTTGAATTTTTAAGGGCAGATTTTCATCTGCATACACAAAAAGATAAAGAATTTTCATATAGTGGTGAACCAAATGATTTTGTGAAATCATATATTTCGGCATTGAAACAAGCTAATATTTCTGTTGGAGTTATTACCAATCATAATAAATTTGACAAAGATGAATATAAAGCCTTAAAAAGGGCAGCAAGCAAAGAAAAAATATTTATATTACCTGGTGTGGAATTGACTGTTAAAGAGGGAGCTAATGGTATACATACTCTTATAGTTTTTAATCCTGATGAATGGTTAGAAAATGGTAATAATCACATTCAAACATTTTTAACAGCCGCATTTGCAACAATATCTAATCCTGAAAATAGAAATACAAAATGTTGTTATGATTTAAAAAGCACATTGGAAAAACTGGAAGAGTATGGAAAAGATTATTTTGTAATATTTGCCCATGTTGATCAAGGCAGTGGTTTGTTTAACGAATGTGGAGGCGGTCTTTTAGAATCGCTCTCAGGACTTGCTCCGTTTAGAAAACGAGTTTTAGGAATACAAAAATCGAGGACAAGGGATAATATAAATAAATTTAATCGTTGTTTTGGATATATTCCAGCTCTTATAGAGGGATCGGATCCTAAATCATTGAAAGATATTGGAAAAGGCGATAAACAAACATATTTAAAAATCGGAGAATATTCATATGCGGCGATTAAATTTGCATTACAGGACTATAAAAGTAGAGTTGCTGAATCATTACCGGAAAGAAGACATGGGTATATTGAATCTATAAGTTTTCAAGGCGGAAAATTTGATGGTCAGACTATTAGATTTTCATCAGAGCTTAATTCGTTAATTGGAATTCGCGGAAGTGGAAAGTCGTCTGTGCTTGAAGCAATTCGTTATATATTTGATTTACCGTTGCAAACAGATAAAGAATATAAAGAATCACTGATAAAAAATATTTTTGGCTCTGGAGGAAAAGCAACATTATCTGTTGTTGATAAACATGGCAAACATTATATTGTTAGTCGCATATACGGAGAACAGAGTAATGTTATAGATGAAAATGGACTTGACTTAAATATACAACCGTCAAGCTTGTTTGATGGAATTCAATATTTTGGGCAAAAAGATCTATCAAATAGTGCTGATCATGAAAATGGTCTTCTTGAGAAATTGGTTGGTGGAAAAATAGGGAAAAGTGCAGAAATAACATCTTGTGTGAAGGAGTTGACAACATCGGTTTCTCAATTATTAGATGCGAATAAAATTCCAGAGCAGATTGAGGAATGCAAAATTAAAGAATCTGAAGTTGAGCATAAAATGTCTATTTACAAGGAAAAAGGCGTTGCAGAAAAATTAAAAAAACAAACTGGATATACAACAGATAAAGCAAAGTTGGATTCTGTAAAAGGACGAATTGATTCAGCAGTACGAGAATTAAAAAAGTGTTATGATAATAATAAAGATGTGACTTTAGGCTTGCAGGGCGTGGAAAGTGTTTATAATTCTGATATTATAAAGAAGGCAAGTGATATTTTAAGTGCAATTGGAAATGAAATTTTAAAAATTGGAGAGGCCGTCACGCAGATAGAAAGTAATTCGTTAGAATTTGCAGATGTAGTGGAAATGTTATCGAAAAAAATAGATGGATTATCTGATGAATTTGCTGAAATAAAAAGAGAAATCAAAGATGATACGTTAGATATTGATGGATTTGTCAAAATGACAGAAGAGCTGGAAAAATATAAAGAGAATTTAAAGCAACTAAATGAACGAGCTAAATCCAAAAAACAAATAGAAAGTGCATTCAAGAAAGCAATGCGTGAAAGAAATGATATATTATTAGAACAATTCAATGCATATAAACTTGAAATTCAGAAAATTAATGAATCACAAAATGAATTAAAAATCACTATTGATTTTAAAGGTGACAGAGATAATTTTAAATCACAGATGAAGACTGATTTTAGGGGGTCAGGTATTTCTGAAATAAAATATCAATACTTATGTGACACGTTTAGAGATTATGTGGAGCTTATAGAAGACTGGATATTATGTGATGGTATGAAAATCAAGGAAATTATTTCATCCTCAGAATATACAAAGCTTGATAAAAAATTGCAAGATCAGTATGCGGATCTTCTGAAGAATCAGGTTTCCAATAATGTTGAAATATATTATCATGACAAATTATTACGACACCATTCAATAGGGCAGCGTGCGTCAGCTCTTATATTGTTTATACTCATGCAGTCTGATAATGATATTATTCTTATAGATCAGCCAGAAGATGATTTGGATAATAAAATTATTTACGATGAAGTAATTACAGCAATTGCGAAAAAGAAACAAGATATACAATTTATTTTTGCTACACACAATGCTAACATTCCAGTTCTGGGTGATGCTGAAAGAATTTTTGTGGTTGAGTATCAAGATACAACGATTGATATATCGCAAGGGAATATTGACCTGAAATCTACACATAAGCAAATTGTAGATATTATGGAAGGCGGAGAGGAAGCATTTGATAAAAGGCAATTAATTTATACGTCATGGAAATAGATTGCATAGATGATCAGATTAAAAAATCAAGAACAAACAAATATGTATATTCCATATTGGGCATGATTTAAGTTTCGCTAAGTTTCACTTATATAGGTGTCTGAGGAAAATTTAATAGAAAAACATGAAAAAAGCACTGAAAACCGTGTGATCGGGAGATCCATGTAGGTGGACAGCTTGTATATTATGAAGGTAAAGAAGGATATTGTTTCCATGATTCAGAAACCAAAACGGATGCAG
>ULTR01028329.1_pt1 | contig 19458 bp, 14 predicted proteins | sample 1957781 | NCBI WGS metagenome assembly ULTR01 (sample SAMEA4835739, study PRJEB28245) | human gut metagenome | biome: gut microbiome; material: fecal sample | place: Denmark | collected 2008 | reverse complement strand
GCAGAAGTGTAGAAGTAGCAATCCGTTAATGGAGACAATGAAGGAAAACCATAAATCGTACACGGCTATATGTCCGTTCTCCATTTGCAGAAGTGTAGAAGTAACAATCCGTTAATGGAGAATAAGGTATGGAAAGAGTTGATTTCCCGTATATTCGCCTCCTCATCCCCGAATTATGGACGTAAGTCACATGGTTATGGAGAGATATCCATCCTTTTATGGGGAGAGCAGCCGGCAAATACCTGATGGAAATGCCCCGCAAACCACAGGGGAATAGCCTTGCAATTGGCTGATACACAATAATTATTGGAGAAACGTGGTCCGCTCCTGCGGACAGCAAGTTGTGTTTTCGTTAAACGAAAACCGGACGGTTTAACGGCAATTAAGCCGCTAAACCGTCCGCTTCCTAAGCTCCGAAGTCGCCTGATTTATCATTACTGGTTATTCAAATAAATATATTAGTTTGTTCTTTTACTGTCAGGATCGTGATTTTACGTTCCTGAAGGGGAACCGTTAATTTCCATTAACTGCCTTGCAGTCTCCCGGTTGTACCGCATGACTGTAAAATCATGGATGCGGCTATCGCCATGTCCGTACAATGAAATGTTAAATATCCCAATTATCAAAATTCTTTTTTCTTCTTTTCCATTATCATACGAAAAATAGTAAACTAAAAAACAAGGAATAATGATGGACAGGAAAAAGGAAACATTACTTTCTCCATTGTTGGATCGGACACTGGAAGCATTGAAAGGACAACGTAGCGTGCGGACACTGGAGAATTACCGCAGCAGTATAAATAAGGTAAAGGAATTTGCCGGTGATGGTTGGGAAAGCCTGACAATGGAAAACATCACAAAATGCTGGACGGACAAGTATGCCGCATGGTTGGAAAAGCGTCATGCCGACAAGCCTCAGACGGCGGACTTCTATCTGCGTACGTTCCGGGCGGTGTACGGTCATGCGTTGGCTCTTTCTTCCGAGGGCACGGATGGGAAGCCTTTCGGCGGACATCGTACCGGCGGATACTTTCCTGCTAAACGTGCGCTCCGAAAAGAGGAGGTGCAACGTCTGCTCTCGCCCGACTTAAGGCAGACATTACCGGAGAACCAGCGCGAGGCATTGGATGTATTGCTGTTCATCCTCTATGCACGGGGGATGGTGTTCAAGGATGTGTACGGACTGACGTGGCGGATGGTAACGGACGGGCATATCCGTTATAGACGCAGCAAGACGGACGTGTCTATTGACGTGGAGATAGTGCCGGAACTGGAAGAAATCATGGAACGTTACCACCTGGAAGATTCACCCTTTGTCTTCCCTTTCCTGCACGAGGCAAGGAAAGGATGTCCCGGAAAGGAGCTGCCGGAGGAATCCGCTTTGCGGCGAATCAATCGTACAGCCCGTATGATAGGGCGGAAAGTGGGACTCTCCGTACCTCTTACAACCTACGTGCTGCGCCACACGTGGGCAACATTAATGTTGGAAGACAGCCAGCCTGTGGAACTGATCAGCCAGTGCATGGGGCACACCTCGATACGTACCACGCAGATCTACCTTTCCCGTATCAGTAGCCGGAAGGTTGATACTGCTGTGGACGGCATGTACGACCGTATGCTACGGAAGCCCAAACATAAAAGAAAGGAAAGGGACATCCCGTCCGGTTGCCATCGAAAATCCGAATCCGGCTCACCGCAACCGATGGAAAACGGGAACACACATCCCCATGTTTCCCAAACTCCCGAAAACGAAAAATGTCCCTTTCTTAGCAAGAAAGAGACATTCGTTTCGTGTCACGTGAACACCGTAATATTTTTCGCTGCAAAGGTATATATTTCATACATTTGCAGCAAATTTTCTTCCGCTTTTTTCTCTGTTTCACCTGATATTTCTTCCTGCCTTTCCGCCCTCTATTCTTTCCATGCGATGTGAAACACATTTTCAACCGCCTGTATCACAGAATTATATAAGTTTATTTCCCGTAATGTCTCTTTCTTGCTAAGAAAGGGACGCTCATTAAAGTGCCACCAAGATGTATGGAAAAGCGAAAAAATAGACAGGAAAGCAAATCCTGTTTCTTTTTCCCATCCAAATACGGTGAACCGTTGTATTTGCCGTACTATTCGCAAATGTACGGCAAATAGGCAAGAAAACATAAGGAGACGATAAAATGAAACAAATGACGAAGGAAAGGGGCGGGTCATGCTGACGAACCCCACACGATACGGGCTGATCGCCTGCCGCTATCTCGCATGGGGATGGCACTACGGTGTATGGCTCAACGCACCGGAGATAGCGGAGCGTTACCGCATCAACGTGCGTGCCCTCTCACCGGCGTTGCTGCGACTGGTACAGGCGGGTATCCTGCACTCACGTGTCGGAGGGCCGAAGCCGGGATATATGCTCTCACGCGACCCTGCCGAAATACCGATGCTGGAAGTGGTACGCGCACTGGAAGGAACCTTCCGCATGGACTGCTGCCGCACGGTACTCCCGAACGTCCAGTGCCAGTGCGAAGCGGATAACTGTCGGGTATGCGGAGTGTTCCGGGACATACTGGACGAGCTTCGGTCGCGGCTGTCGGGTGTTTCGCTCGAAGACCATGCCGCAACTGAAGAATTTCTACCAACTTACTGGGGGGGGTAAAATACTGCAAACCAATAAGATAGAATACTTGGTTTAAAACGGGCGATAACGCATGAGAAACGAGAACTAAAATTTAAAAAGAAACGATATGAAAAAAAGATTCATTCCGTCCCTGTTGCTGGCGGCCTTGCTTGCCGGGAACGCCCAAGCGGAAATCGTGTCGGACAGCCTCCGCACCACGATCTACTACCGCACGGCAAGCGCACGGCTGGAGCTTCCCTACATGGACAACGACCGGCACCTTGCGGCACTGGGCGACAGCATCCGTTCTCTTGGGGGCGACCCGGCGGTGGTGCTCAGGCGCATCCTTATCCAAGCGTCCGCCTCTCCCGATGGCAACACGAAGTACAACAAGGAACTCGCCCGGAAACGCGGTGAGGATTTACGGGATTATTTAAAAGACAACCTTTCGCTGCCCGACAGCATCTTTGCACTCCAACCGCAGGGAGAGGGCTGGAGCGAACTGGCTGAAAAGCTCGGACGTACCGATGCCCCTTGGCGTGACAAGGCAATCGCCATCATCCGTGACACTCCCGAATGGGTGGTACGCGAGGGCAAGGTGGTGGACGGACGTAAACGACAGCTCATGAACCTTGCCGGCGGTCGCGCATGGCAATATATGAAAGAGAACCTCTTCGATAGCTTACGCAGCGGTGCACTCGTGGTGTGCGAGATGGAACGCATCGAGCGCGTGAAGCCCAAACCCGAATCGGCACAGGCCGAATTGAAGCCGGCACCCGAACAGGCAGTCGACAATGTGATGAACCCCGATGACACGGTGGACACCGCCGGGAAGGAGCTTGAAACGACCGCCACGCTTTATAACAAGGAGGACGAGACGATTCCGCAGGATAACACGAACGAAGAAATGGAAAAGAGACCTTTTTATATGGCGGTCAAAACGAACCTGCTCTATGATGCAGCCCTTGTTCCGAACGTGGGACTGGAGGTCTATCTCGGTGGTGGCTGGAGCGTCGGCGGCGACTGGATGTACGCATGGTGGAGCAAGGATTCAAAGCACCGCTATTGGCGCATCTACGGCGGTGAGTTGGAAGTGCGCAAGTACTTCGGAAGTAAGGCGGCCGAGAAGCCTTTGCAAGGACATCATGTGGGCGTGTACGCGCAGGGGCTGACCTACGACTTCGAAACGGGCGGCAAGGGCTACCTGAGCGATTTTAACTACGGTTTCGGATTGGAATACGGCTATTCGCTGCCCGTTGCCAAGAGGCTTAATATCGACTTCGGTATCGGTGTCGGTTACAGCGGTGGCAAGTACAAAGTATATGAGCCGGAGGACGGTTGCTATGTATACAAGGAAACGAAGAGACGCCGCTGGTTCGGCCCGACGAAGGCGGAAATCTCGCTCGTCTGGTTGTTGGGTCGCGGCAACGAGAACAGCAAGAAAGGAGGTACGAAATGATACATATACGGATATACAAGGAACTGCACAAGGCAATCGCAGGATGTCTGGCGGTAATGCTGTTGCCCCTGCTCACGGCCTGTGAGCACAAGGATCTGTGTTACGACCATCCGCACTCGGCGAGCGTGGAGGTGGTGTTCGACTGGACGGAAGCTCCCGACGCCTACCCTGCCACGATGAGCCTTTACCTCTATCCGGAGGACGGTTCCGAGCCGATGCGTTACGAGTTCACCAAGCGTGAGGGCGGTACCATCGTCGTTCCGGAGGGTATGTACGATGCCCTTTGCGTAAACAGCGACAAGGAGACGCACCGCATAGTTGACAAGGAACGTATGGAGACATTTCAAGTGACAACGGGGAACACCCGTTCACTGCGTGGGACACTGGCCACGAGGTCGGAAACGGCACCGAAGGCACGCGGCGCGGAAGAGGAGCGCAGCGTGATGGAACCCGAGGCCCTCTGGAGCGACCATGCCGAGCGGTTGGACATCGGTCCTGCGAGCGGCGTGAAGCGGATCGTCCTGACCCCGAAGCCACGGGTGAACACCTGCTCGGTGGAGGTCAGGAACGTGGAGAACCTGCGTCACGTAAGTGCCCTTAGCGCATCGCTGACGGGCATGGCTGGCGGCTGGCTGGCAGGAATTGACGAGCTGACAACCGAGAAGGTGACCATCCCGTTCGAGGTACGCGCCAACGAGGACAAGACGCAGCTGTCGGGCAACCTGACCTTCTTCGGCCACTGCCCGAAGGAAGCCGGAGTGCACAAGCTGATGATTTACGCGCTGATGTCGGACGGCAGCACCTATTATTTCGAGGCGGACGTGACCGACCAGCTGCACGATGCGGCGCAGGACCCGACACACATCGTCATCGTGATAGACAAGCTGCCGCTCCCGAAGCCCATCACCGGCGGCGGAGGTCTGCAGCCTTCCGTGAAGGACTGGGAGGAAGTGCACATCAGCCTGCCGATGAGCTAAGCAGAGAACAAGTAGAACAGAAAAGTAAAAAGACAAGTATATGAACAAATCGATTTATATATGTGCGGCGGTAGCAATGATGCTGGCTTCGTGTTCCAACGATGAGACAGTGGAACTGGCGAAGGAGAATGCCATCAGTTTTCGCAGTATAATAGGTGCGAATACCCGTGGCGTGGTGGCTGACGTTAGTAATTTGAATACCCTCTGCGTGACGGCCTATCAAGGAACAGACCTATTCTTTGACAATGTCATATTCCAAAAGGACGGTACGGGCTTCTTCAACTCTGCCAAGCCTTATTATTGGCCGGAAACCGGCGAATTGACTTTCACCGTACTTTCAGGCAACTGGAGCAGTACCCGTGATTTCAGCAGCTCTACGGAGCAATGGATGAGAAATGTCACCATCAACGATGATATTGCCAAGCAGGAAGATATGACCTATGTATCCAACGTGATAGGAACGAAAGCCGCGAACGGAAAAGTGGGCGTACCGCTGGAGATGAAGCACGCGCTTGTACAAGTTCAGCTCAATGCAAAGAACGAGAACGCTAACTATGTGTATAAGGTGAAAGGCATCCGAATCAACCGTGTTGCAACCACTGCCGACTTCGACATGAAGAACGAGCAATGGGGGACAGCAAAAGGCGAGGCGACTTTTGAAATCACTTACGACACTCCCATAGAATTGACATCCCAACCCCAATCTATCATGGGAACGGCTGGTAATGCCATGCTGATTCCGTACAAGTTGGAGGCTTGGGATGGAAGCATGAAGCTGAATAAACCAGAGGGTACGCTTACGGCCAGTGTGCAACCGCATAAACCCGGTTATACTCTTACAGACGGTGGTTTTTTTTCTGTCTTGATAAACATCCGGATGAAAGCCGGAGCATCTGTCTATCCAGACAAGGAAGGTGGTTACGCATGGGCTACTGTTCCTGTGGGATACTATTGGGAAAAGCAACAGGGCAAGAAGTTCGTCTATACGCTTGACTTCAGCAACGGTGCAGGAATGGTGGATCCTTTAGACCCAGGTCCTGACTGGGATGCAAGCAAAGATCCTGACTATGCGGTACCCATTCTGGGTGGCAAGATACGCTTCGGCGTGACGGTCAGCGAGTGGGGCACCGATGACAAGAACGTGGATCTGAAAGACCCGGAAAAGTTCGATGTCACGGTGGACGGCTGGACGGACGACAAGAAGGACGCTCCCCTGAAATGAGTGCGTAAAGTGAGACAAAAGATTATCAATCAAATATTTTTTTAATTATTCATTTTTTAAATTTTGATTTTTTTTCAATTATGAACAAAGCAATTTATTTGTGCGCAGCGGCCGCTTTGGCGCTGGCATCATGTTCCAATGACGAGACTGTGGAAATGGCACAGCAGAAAGGCATCAGTTTCCGTGCCGTGACCGGACTGAACACACGTGCTTCCGAAGTGACAACAACAAACCTGAGTGCCCTTAAGGTTACAGCCTTTTGGAATAAGAATGGAGACAAGTACGATGGTTTTACTGATGAGGTTGATTATGTAAAGGCTGGTGGTGTATTTAATTCTGCCGTTTCAAAATTCTGGCCGAAAGACGAAAGTGAAGTATTGAGCTTCACCGCTTTCTCTGACAACTGGACTGGAACGAAAAACATCACGGACAAGAATAACATCAACGTGGGTGGTGTGAAGATTGAAAGTACAGTAGCTGACCAAAAAGACATGGTATATGTTACAGGCGTGACCGGAACCAAGGCTACCAATGAAACGAACGGTGTTCAGTTGACATTGGAACACGCCCTTTCCCAGATCCAAATCTCTGCAAAGAGCGACAATACGGTCTACACATACCAGGTGAAAGGTATCCGTATCTCAAATGTTGACGGAGAGGCCGACTTCAATGTCGTAAATGGTACGTGGAGCAACAACGCTGCAAACGACCAGATTTATGAAGTGAAGTATGCTACTCCGGTAACTTTGAATGGTACTGCCCAAAGCATCATGGAACGAAAGCAGGATAATGGCACTGACTACAGTGACAATGCCATGCTGCTTCCGCAGGGAGCTACTACGGCTTGGGATGTTGATGTCGACAAGACAAATACCAACAAAGGTACATACATCTCTGTACTGTTGAAAATCAAGAAAGGTACTGAAAATGTTTTCCCTGCTGAAGGTGATGATACTTACGGTTGGGCTGCCGTTCCTGCTTCATTCACTTGGAAAGAGGGCAACAAGTATGTCTATACTTTGGACTTCACCAACGGTGCCGGACGTGTTGACCCTGTAACCCCCGGACCAGACGTTAAACCGCAACCGGACGGAAAAGACCCGGACAAGGGAGACAAGATTTTAGGTGACCCGATCAAGTTCACCGTTACGGTTACTCCTTGGAATCCCACCGATAACGATATCAATATGTAATCCGATATCCATTTAATCAAAAATCAATAACCAAACCGCACTTCCGCCCGGTGGCTGTCCGCACACTCAGCCAAGGCAGGAAGTGCACCCCAGGCCGGACGGGGTTGAATGTCCCTTTCCGGTCACACAGAAAAGACAATCTAAAAAAAGAATAACTATGGCAAATAAAGCGATTCATGTATTGGCGGCAGCGGCCTTGCTTCTTGCCTCGTGCTCCAACGACGACACGGTGCAGGTGGCTTCCGGGAAAGGCATCCGTTTCCGTATGGCGGTGGATATGAACACCCGTGCCCTCTCCGCTGACCTCGCCGGGCTGAAAGCCACCGGCTTCAGCGTGTCGGCGTTCGCCACGGCCGACAATGAGGAGAAGTATGGGTTCCGGAGCTTGCTGTTCACGTACGAGGCGGGCACGGAGAACGACTGGACGTCCGACCCCTTGAAGTATTGGCCGGACGACGGCAGCGAGCTGCGCTTTGTGGCCGCCTGTCCCGCAGCCGCGGACTGGGGAGGCACCTATGAGGGTGACAAGCCCGGTGAACTGAAAGTGACCGGCTTCAGTCCGGCAGCGGACATCACCGGACAAAAAGACCTGCTGGCAGGTTATGCCTCGGGCGATAGGAACAATGCCGCCAAGACGGAGATAGAGTTGCGCCATGTGCTCACGCAGGTAGAGGTACGTGCCAAGAACACCAATGCGACCTACCGCTACGACGTGAAGGCGGTACGCATCGGTTCCGTCCATTCCACGGGCGACTACACGTTCCCTTCGGAAACAAATGCCAACGGCAGCTGGACACTGAAGGACGGAAGCTACGCCTCCTATGCCACCGCAGAGCTGACAGATCCGATACGCCTCACGTCTGACGCGAAAGGACTGATGGACGACAGTGGCACGGCGATGCTCCTTCCGCAACAACTTACGGCATGGGACACGAAAGACGACAAGGAAAACAAAAAGAACGGTTCCTATATCGCCCTGCTGTTGAAGATAACCACTGAAGCGGGTAGACAGGTCTATCCCTCCGCCGAGGGTGAATACGGCTGGGCGGCAGTGTCCATCGGAGGCCACGCGGAGAGCAAGAAGAACCTCTGGCAGCCAGGCGACAAGTTCGTCTACACACTCGACTTGAGTAACGGCGCAGGGGTAACGCCCCCCGACGGCCCCGATCCCGGCGAACCGATACTGGGACAACCCATCCACTTCACGGTGACGGTGAACGGCTGGGCGGTTCGCCATCAGGACGTGAACCTGTAAGACAGAAAACGAATTACGAATAAAAAACGAATGACAGATATGAACTACAAGAACAAACTGATGAGTCTCTCGCTCATCCTATTGGCGATGTTCTCTGCCTGTACGGACGAGGTGGAGAACGGAGGCCGTGACTCGGGCACAGGCGACCACCGCATCACCTTTGCCGTGGGCACGGCAGCCCCTGATGCCCGGACACGGGCGGACGGGAGTCGCTCTGGTACCACCGAATCATACGAAACCAGCTCCGTGGAGATGCAGGGCAAACTGGACGGGAAAACTGTCTACCTCACCGCCGAAGTCTCCGACGGTTTCCCGGGCGATGACCAACCCTTGACACGGGGCACGCAGGTGACGGGGGTCGCACAGGTGGATGAATTTAGCGTGTCGGCCACTGTTTTAGATGCTAACGCTTTTGAACCCGAGACATTGGATGTGATGTACAATGTGAAGGTGGCGAAGGACGACGCCTCTTCCACATGGACTACCGGGACACCATACTACTGGCCTACCGGCAAAAAACTGACTTTTTTTGCCTGGTATCCCTACAACTCGAAGAACCTGACCATCCCGAAAGATAGCAACGTCAAAGACACGAAACTGTTTTATGAGATACCCGAACAGGTAGCCGACCAAGAGGACTTTATGATGGCCAACAGCTATGAAGTGAGCGAGACATCGAGCGTGCCGATTTTTTTCAGGCACATGCTTACGGCGGTGAAGTTCAAGACGAGCAACAACATCCCTGCCTGCACCGTCAAGTCCATCTCCCTGAAAGGAGTGAAATACAAAGGCTATCATAACTGGCAAACACATGGCAGCGGTATATTACCTTGGGATCCGGATGCTGACACCAGAGACTTCACCTTGGACTTTCCCAATGGAAAGGAGGTAGCCGAGAATACCGAGACCGAACTCACGGGAAAGGGCGAGACTTTCTTCATGATGCCGCAGACATTTGGAGATGACAGCGAAGCCCGTTTGGAAGTGACGTTGGAGATGAATGGCGTGGAGCAGACCATCGGTGCCAAACTGAAGGATCTTGCCAATGCTTATGGTTCGTCAGTTTGGAATCTGACAACAACGGTTACATATAATATCTCGCTCGACCAGAATGTCGAGTTGGAATTGAACAAGGATGTCTTCGTGGCTTCGGGTGCCGACGCTGTGATTTATGTGAAGAGCAACTGTGACTGGGAGTGTACACTGAGCGACCCGAACGGCATCACCGGCAGCGCCGCACCGGCCTTGTGCAAGCCGACGCTGAAAGGTAGCACCAGCGGAGTGCAGTCGGACAGTTTCGATAATGAAAACGCGAAACTCACCCTTGAAACCATCCAACCGACCGACACTGAGACGCGCAAGGGCAAGGTGAAGCTCACGTTTACGTTCCCTTCCAAACCGGGAAAGACGGTAGAGAAAGAGGTGACGCTGACTTCCAGTCTGATGGTGGAATATCCGACAGGAAGTGACATCTGGTACAAACTGTCCCAAGGGTCTATGAGTTGCCACGACTTGATGACCACCGATACGCCCACCTTGCCCGATAATGCCGACTTTGCCACGGCCATAGCCAAGGTGGTAGGTGCCGATGTGACATATAGCCGCGAACTGGTAGCGACAAGAACTGGAGGAACTTCTTATGATGGCGATCCGGCCGTCTTCACTTACTTCGGTATCCGCAGAGCCAAAGCTGACGGTTCGACCATCGTGGTGAACCTTTCCAGAATCACCTTGGAGAACTATGGCGGTTCAACTTTCGATGAAAAGAACTTCATGACTTGGGGTGGAACTTACTATCCAGTAGGTAGCACATGGACGGTGACCAAAGACAACTATAATGTGAAGACTCACGTAGACGACATGGGTACGGATTTGTCTGTTTGGCAAAGCACTGCCATGGGTAACTGGGGATATGACCAAGCGTATGACTATAGTAGTTCTACTTTCCGCTATCCCGGTTACTACACCATCAAGAATAACAAGTTCGGCTACTACTCCATTGAAAAGGTCTCAAATTGAGAAACAGGCAAGGCAAGATCAATAACAGTTTGAACAATAAAAAAGACAAGATATGAACTACAGGAATAAACTAATGAACCTTTCTCTCATCGCGCTGGCAGTATTCTCCGCCTGTTCGGACGAGGTGGAGAACGGTACTCACCCGGGAAAGGGAGACCAGCGTTTGAGCTTCGCCGTAAGCATGGGAGGCACGAACGCATGGAAACCGACAGCCGGCACCCGTGCGGCTTCCGGTTTAGGGGAGAGCACGTACGAGCTGAAACCCATTGAGATGGAAGGCAAGGTGAACGGGAAGACCGTCTACCTTACCGCAGAAGTGACGGACGGATTTCCCGGCGACAACCGTCCGATGACGCGCGGCACGCAAATCTCCGAGACCAACAAGACGGATATGGAGACCTTTGCCTTATCGGCCTATACCGATGCCACCGGCACGCCCGACTTCATGTACAACGAGACGGTCACCTTGAATAAGGACGAAGGCCGTTGGTATCCCACGGGGACATACTATTGGCCCGGCAAGAAGCAGTTGAGCTTCTACGCATGGTTCCCCAGTGCGGCGGACGGCATGACGCTCACTGGCAATACCGATGTTGGCGCACCTGTGATAACCTATACCGTGCCCGATGACGTGAAGAAGCAACAGGACGTGATGAGTGCTGCAGCCATCGGAAAGGATAATCCGACGGCAGACGGTTTCGCCACCACCGACCTGACGTTCAACCACGCCCTCTCGGCAGTGAAGTTCGTGGCAGGGGATGACCTACCCAACTGCGTGGTGAAGTCCATCAAGCTGGATGGCGTGCGCTACAAAGGTACTTACACGTTAGGAACGGACGCATGGACATTGACTGATGACACGCAAGCCTTTACCCTGCGTTTAAACAAAGTGGTGGCAGGAAACGGTGGAGCCATTACGGAGGATGGCAAAGGCGAGACCCTCTTCATGATGCCGCAGACATTGTCCGACGACGCGAAGATCGAGGTGGTGCTGAATGACGGAACTGCCGACTTTACGGTGGGCGCATCCATTGGAGGCACGAAATGGGAAATGGGCAAGACCTATACCTACCACATCTCGAACAATTTTGTGTCGCTGGTTACCACCAACGACAAGTTCGTTGCCTTTACGGATGAAACCCTGACGGATCAGGTGGCTTTCTTCTTGAGTGCGTCCGCAACTACTGCCGGGACTACGGGTGAAATCTTAGCCCCGGATGGAGTAACCGTTACACCCACCACTTTTGCAAGCGGAGCGTCCAACCTCCCCGTGAAGGTCACTTGGCCCAAGGACATGGGGAATTATGTAAGCATGGAGATTTCTTTCGCTGGCAAGAAAAAACGGATTCTTATGTCCCGCCAGACACCCACCGAAGGGGATGCCTATTGGCTCTATTCCCTGCCCGAGACGACCAGCCTGCACTTGGAAAATGACATCATCGGCTTGCAGAACGCATCGGAATCGGACTGGATAGCCATGACCTCGTCTCCTACGTACACGAAGGACAATTATTCGCAGGTCATTTATGACAACTCCTCAAAGGGCGACATTTACCTGCAGACGTTGAGCATCCCGTCGGCGAACCGCTTCGCCTCGTTGCTTGCCACCAAAGAGGACTTTGACCAAAATGTGATGTACTGCGTGGAGCAGAAAGCCTTTACCGCCGATTTCGGCTTCAAGGGCTGCGAACGAAATATTTCCCGCGAATCGGAGAAATGGAACATCGTGCTGAACGGCGGACATTTCAAGGACAACGTCACAAACATGAAAGCCAGAGTGGTAATCTCCTCCGATGTATCTGATGAGCTGATCAACGATCAGGGACGTGATCTTACTTATGGCGAACCGGTGTCTATTGTCGTAAACAAAACTACATCTATGGCTGTGTCCGCCACTCCTTACGTGAAGAAGCGTTGGGACAACCTGCAAAACAATACGGCCAATAACGGCACACGCAAGGTAAACGTGCAGGTGAAGAACGACGGCATGGACGAGTGGTACGATTGCGGACCTGACGGATTGATGAGTGATAGGTTCACGTGGGGAAATAATTTTGCAATAGGATATAACCAATACCACGGAAGAGGTAATAATTGGAATAATGGTGCACTTCCAATAGTCCGGGATTATTATGAAGTGCATCAGAAACACCCGATGTTTGGCTTGCACAGATGGTCTATAATGAGGGACAACGGTGATGCAAATATAATGGGGAACGCCCTATATATGATATTCTGCAGTGCCAGACAGTGGAACGGATGGAATAATGGAAGCATCTACCGCAATAGTACGTCTGGGGGATGGTCATACATTGCATGCAATCAGGCAAACAGCATTACTGATCCTGAAAATCCCAATTACAATGATGTCTATAATGGCGGCCGATTCATCACCATTGGCGTAAATGGTCGTAACTGGAGATGGTCATCTTGGCAAAACTATCCGGGACCTCTTACAGTATGGATTCCGGTAGTATACACTGACTCCCATTGCGGATTGAACGCACGCCCTACAGACGGCACTCCCATTCCCGGAACATCGGTTAACGAATAGTGGCAAATCGCTTTAATAACCAACAAGATTATATATACACTTTAATTACATCAAGACTCTCCCCAGCACAGCGGGAGGGATTATGTATAATAACCCTACAACTTCCCGCACTTGTGAAAGACCGGGAAGTTTCCCTAACTATTAATACATACAAAAGACAGATGGAAACAACGAAGATACTTGAAAGGGAAAGAAACAACAAGGATGCCGTCCACCTCCACTGGAACGAGGCGGACGAGACATGGAACGCCTACGGCAAATCGGCGGAAAACGCCCTTGCCATCAACCGGGAACTCCGCACGCTGACGGACAAAGCGGAGCTGGACGGCACAGAGGTGACACACCTGAAAGTGACCACCGAACAGTTCGAGCGGTACGGCCTTGCCGACTACTGCGTGGCGGTGGACGACGAGAGATTGAAACTGAAGATACCCGTGCATGGCTGAACGAACGGACATGAAGGACTTCGCCGCAAGGCTTGAGGAAGAGGCGGAAAAGAAGGTGGAGAAGATAGAGGCCGGAGACCTGAACATGATCAAGAAATCATTCGAAGCCTCGTTGGTGCTCGCGGACGCTTTCCTGCAACTGAAAGCCTTCATCGCGGACTATACTTTCCGTGACGAGGCAGAGGAAATCGAGTTCTTCAAGACGGTCAAACCCCGAATCTGCCACCGGCTCATCTACTACCGCAAGATATACAACATCGAGATGAACCGTCCCGTAGGCAACGAGTCACAGCGGAGCTACCTGATAGACGAGATACGGGGCATCAACCGTTACAACGAGAAACGTTCGGACTTCGTGCGTTACTACCGCTCCGGGCTGACCCACTTGGACGCACTCTATTACCTGCGGGGTAACCTTGACACGGCACTCTACTTGGAGTCGTTCCATCACGAGCGTGATCCGTCATTCTCGACCAACTGTGACTTCATGGCGGCACGGCTTCTCGCCAACGAGCGGCTGATCCGCTACCTGACGAAAGAATTAGAGGCGTTCGAACTGCGGCAAGCCGAAGAATCGTTGCTGAAGGTGCGCCTGACGTGGAAAGCGACGAAGACGGAACTGACCGAACTGCTATTTGCATTGGACAGTCGCAAGGCATTCGGGGATGTCCCGTTGACAAGGCTGTCGGAGTATGTGCAGAGGGCATTCAACATCGAGTTGGACAAGAACCTGTCCCGGACATTCGGCGACCTGCGCATCCGCAATCGGCAGACGCCTTTCCTTGACAGCCTGAAGGCCGCACTGCTCAGGCGGATGAACCGCCCGCTGAACAACCGCCCCGGAGGGCGGAACAAAAAGACGCTTTGAGAAGGATAAGAATTGAATAATAACAAACAGAAACCTAAATAGAAAAGGACAATGAAACAGGTATTTATCAAGACATGGCTGCTGCTGTTCGTGTTACTGGCAGCGGCAGCCTGCGACAAGGACGAGAGGGAAATCGGCTACGACGCGCTGCCCCAAAAGGCGCGGCAGTTCATCGCGCAGTATTTCCCCGGTGCGGAATGCACCCGTGCGGTGCGTGACAAGGACGGCGGCACGACCGAATATGAGGCATGGCTCTCGGACGGAGCGGAACTGGAGTTCGACGAACAGGGCGAGTGGACGAGCGTGGACTGCAAGTTCTCCGCGCTGCCGGACGGCATCCTGCCGGAATCCATCGCGACGGACATCACCGCCCGTTACCCCGATGCCGTACCTTACAAGGTGGAGAAACAACCGGGCGGTTACGAGATAGACATCCCCGGCTGGGAACTGTACTACAGCTATCAAGGTACGTTCATCCGTGCCGAAAGGGACTGGTAAAACTGCATGAAACACCAATAACTAAAGAGCTATGATCATCTATGACAGCAAAATCGCCCGTCTGCTCCAAGGCCGGCTGAATCCCTACGATTACGTGACCCTCCCGATCATTACCTTGACCGCCCTCCCCTACGGAGAGAAAGGAATTTGGGAGGAAATGGAGATGAGCATCCACCGCCGCCAGTATACAGAATGCTTCCTTGCGTCACTACTGCCGTCCCTGCTTCTGGGCTGGCAGGTGTGCTGGGGACTTGCCGTCCTGCCACTGTTCATATATTACATCCTCTATTGGGCGGAACAGTTGGCTGTCGGCCATTCGGCATTTGACTACGAGGCAGAAAAGGAAAGCGAGGAAGTAAGCTACTTTGTAGTGAGAAAACGCTTTGCATGGAGCAAATGGTATTGGAAAAAGAAGCTGCCGGCCATCGACCGGAGCTGGTTCTGCTAAAGGAACAGGGCTGGCTCCTATACAGCTACTACAAGCGTGGGCTGCTGTCTGTTTAAGTTGTGTTCGGGCATCCTGGGGCCTTCTTTATGATTAAACGAGATGCAGCCAACGCTTCCTTTCATCACATTCCTCTATTGGGCGGAAAAGGAAAGCGTGGAGATAAAAAAGGAAAAAGTGCAATTCAGACATATATACGAAGAGTTACGATGAAGAAAACGGAATGCGTCCTTGTGAAAGGTCGCCAGATGTCCGCCGAAGGGTAGCAATGCCCGTAGGACACAGTTTTTTGATTTTTAGGAAAGTTCAATCCCCAAAAGGGATTGGATTTATTAAGTGGGAAACCACTTTTTTACATGAGAAAACAAGACCCGCACTTGTGAAAGCCCGGAGCTTGTACTTTAGCATGGCAGCCTGCCAGCTTTACCCCGGCAGGCTTGTCATAGAGATATTTTTCAACAAAAGTTAGTTCACTTCGCATCAGCGGATGCGGTACAAGTGAAAGAATTCAAAATGTCTGGAAGCTTCCACCTGTTACAGTCCGAAGCTTCCGTTTTTTTATATGGACAGAATAAATTCAAAAACAAGAACGATATGGCAACATTAAAATTGAACAAATTCATACTTTTGCCGTGTAGGGCGGCTTCCGCCCTCGTGCGCTGCGGCTTCCCGGTGAGTGCGGGGATCATGATGAAAACGTTTTCCCCCGATACGGGCCGTATATTTTACGAGAACGCCGTGTGTGACTTCCTGCTGCACAAATTCCCTGAAATCGTGAGGTGGTATGAGGACTGCCCCTGCCCGACAGGATTCCTCACGGCAGGTTCACCGGTATGGGTGTTCCTTCCTGAAGAGGGAAAGGAAGGCGACGAACTTCTAAGGTCGGTACGCAAGGAGATCGACAATCGCCCCATACGTGTGATCACCCGTGAGAATTACCGGAGACGTATGTGCCTTTCCGGCCAGCTCATCAAACGGCTCGACCGCGCAGGTGACGACATGCTCTCCGAGTTCCTGTGTCACACCCTGCTTTCCAAGCAGGACGGCACGTATGTGGACTCTCGCAGATGGGAAAGCGCCAAGAAAGGTGACCCGGTGCACGGCTTCATATCCGACATGCTGGCGGCGTGCCTCTCCGCCAGCATGCCCATCGTGGACGGTGACCTGCCCGGCATCCTCACGCGGATGGCAAGACACCATATCCCGAGTGTCAGGGCGAAGCTGAGAGAACAGGACAGGATGATCCTGCAAGCCTGTCCCTCGCTGAATGAATATCAGCATGCAATGAAGTAGAAAATGCGTACCTTATAAATGCAGACGAAATATAAAAACAAGCTGCGAACGTTATTCTTCTTAACTTAAAATGTTGGAACGCCAATATCAAATATTTTATGCTTTTGCTGGTTATTTTATCTGTGTAATTTGTGGATATTATATAGAAGTATGTATTTATAAATAAAAATCATGAACAATGGTATAATATGGTTGAAGTTAAAAATATCGTTCGGTTATGCCATCTTGGTTCTGTTGTCCGCATTCATTGTCTATCAGTTCCGTCAGGAACAAATGCAAAGACACATGCTACGTAAGAAGGAGAAAGAGCTGGTGGCGATACACCGTCTGGCTGAAAGAATCTACATCGACCTGCTGGACCTTTCCACCCATGCCGAGATTGCCGTCACATGGGATGATGACGACCTCGGGGAATACAGCCGCAAACGCCACGGGGTCTGCGACAGCCTGCAACTTCTGAAAGAATATGTCCATACCCCGTTACAAAAAAGCCATATCGACTCGTTGTGCCTTCTTCTTTGGAACAAGGAACTTCTTTTATCCAAGGCGGTACATACCTTCAAGGAACTGCAGGACATAGGTGACATTGTACAAGAAAGCATTCCTGCCATTGTCTTGACAGCCCGGAAACAGGCTGCACGGCAAAAGGAAAATACGGCTTCTCCGGAAGCCGGTGCGGGAGATGTACCCAAAAAGAAAAGGAGTTTCCGGGATATCTTCCGTAGAAAAGAAAACAAATCCGCTTACCTGCAACAGAGGGAAGAGGCTGAACGTAAACGGCAATCCCTGTCCGTTCCCTCTTCAACCGGGACGACAACACGCATGCTCCGCTCCCTGAATGAAAGGGTCACCCGGGAACAGGCTGAAAGGCGGGCCAGGCTGCTGGCACAGATGGACAGCCTGTATGCCGGCAGTGTGGAGCTGAACGGGAGGATGAACAATATGATCTCCGAATTTGAGCGGAAAAACAACGAACGTTTTACCGCACGCTACAGGGCCTTTGTCCTTGAACGGGACAATTCCTACCATATGGTGGCCGGCCTTGCCCTGTCCGTCTCCCTTCTGGCGATCATGCTGTATACCGTCATACACCGGGACCTGAACCGCCGTCTCCAATACGAGAGGGAGCTTGAACAGTCCGACAGGCGGAACAGGGAACTGCTCCGCTCACGCAAGGAGCTGATGGCCTCGGTTGCTCACGACCTGCGCGCCCCGCTGGCGGCCGTCAAAGGCTGTGCGGAACTGTTACCCTCGGAAAGCGACGTCAGCCGCAGGAGTGGCTATCTGGACAACATCCTGCACTCGGCCGATTACATGCTCGGCCTGGTAAACACGCTGATGGAATACCACCGGATGGATGAAGGCGAAGTTCGCTCCAATGACACGCTCTTTAGCCTAAAAGCCCTGTTCGAGGAAATAGCGGACAGTCATCGACTTATCGCCAGACAGAAGGACCTGGCGTTCACCGTATCTTTCTCCGGCCTGGATGCCGTCGTCTGCTGTGACAGCTCGCATATCCGGCAGATAGCCGGCAACCTGCTGTCCAATGCCCTGAAGTTCACACCCCACGGGGAGGTGCGCCTTGAGGCGGAATACTTGTATGGGGAACTTAGCATCTCTGTCCGGGATACCGGCGTGGGAATAAGCGCTGAGGAGAAAGAACGGATATTCGGGGCGTTCGAAAGGCTGGACAACGCGCGTAACATTCCCGGGTTCGGCCTGGGGCTGGCGATCACGGTCCGGCTCGTATCTGAAATGCGGGGCCGCGTGGAGGTAAAGAGCGCCCCCGGTGAAGGCAGCCGCTTCTCCGTATTCCTTCCCCTGCCACCGGCCGGACAGTCCTCCCGTCTGGAAGAGAAGGTGTTTCCGACCTGCGAACTGCCCGGCGTCATCCGTGTGTTGGTCATGGATGACGACCGCATCCAACTTAGGATCACCCGGGAGATGCTCTCCCGCAGCCGGATTCACTGTGACTGCTGCACGGATGTCCGGGAACTGATGGACTGCCTGAAAAGTCAGGAGTACGACCTTCTGCTGACCGACATACAGATGCCCGGTGCGGACGGCTTCTCGGTCCTTGAACTGCTGAGGGGCTCAAACATCCCCCGGGCAAGGGAGATTCCGGCCATAGCCGTCACGGCACATTCCGACAGGGAAGAGGAATACCTCTTCGCAGGTTTCGCCGGATGTATCCATAAGCCTTTCTCCGCGGAAGGGCTGGTGACCGCCATCATGCGGGTCATAAAAGGGACCGGGAAAGAGTGGAGGCCGGACTTCTCCCTCCTGCTTGCCGGAGAGGACAACCGGCAGGAAATGCTGGGGCTGTTTGTCAGTGAAAGCCGCAAGGACATCGAAAGGCTGTCGGCCGCCGTGAAAGAAAAGGACAGCCGGGAAATCATTTCCATCCTCCACAAGAGCCTGCCACTGTGGGAGACGGTGCGTCTGAACTATCCGGTAGCGGACCTGTGGGTGCTGGTCAAATCCGACGCGGGCCAATGGGAGGAAGAGGAATATGTGAAAATAGAAAAAATAATCGGTGCCGTCAGGGAACTGATATCCTATGCGGAACTGATGCAGAAAGAGGGAAAAGGATAAATATCTGTAATCAAAGAGAAATGAAAG
>ULTR01010545.1_pt1 | contig 19573 bp, 14 predicted proteins | sample 1957781 | NCBI WGS metagenome assembly ULTR01 (sample SAMEA4835739, study PRJEB28245) | human gut metagenome | biome: gut microbiome; material: fecal sample | place: Denmark | collected 2008 | reverse complement strand
CGCCTATTACACGAATAGGCGAACAATAAAAATTATTTTTGTACACCTATTGCTTGAAACGCGGTAGGCGGTACTGATAATTTTTTCGGGTATAAGGTGAATCAGATGGTACTGAATAATAGGACGAATACGAATAGCCCGTATGCACATTCAGGCTCTTTGACAAGAGAGCAATTTCTGTTTTTTGAAATGCGGACGACGGCGAAATTGATGATAGAGGGATTGACGGACGAAGAAATATATGAGCGCATATACAGCGAGAATTTATTTCAGTTTCCCACAGAGAAGTCAATCAAGTTGATAACGTCAGGTTGTATTAGAAGATTAAGGGCATTAAACAATGAAAAACTTGTCGAAGCGTTAGCAACTCGTCCTACCGATGAAGCAAAACAGATTTGCTTATACGCAATGATGAAGCAAAGTCGCCTTGTTTGGGATTTTATGATTCAGGTCGTGGGCGAAAAATTCAGATTAAAAGATATGTCGTTCGGAAAGATGGAAGCAAGCGTTTTTCTAATGCGGTTGCAAGAACAGGATGATTACGTTGCGTCTTGGTCGCCGTCAACCATCGACAAGATACGGCAAGTGCTGATAAAAATATTGGTCGAAAACGAATATCTCGATAATACGAACTCAGATCACCTTAATCCGGTATTGATTTCAAGAGTATTGGAAGATGGTATCAGAGAGAACGGCGATGAAATCGCGTTCCCGGCTTTTAATTTCTTTGAATAGGAGTTGCATTATGGGCGACATAAACGAGAGATTGGATAGGTTAAAGCTAAAAATACAGACCGAAGATTTCCTTTGGGGCAAAGGATTAAGTAACGAGGTTAATATATGGATCTTTTGCTATGAACCGACGGAAGAGATGACGGTACATAATTTTGTAGAAGGGCTTATAGTCGAACAAAACTTAAAGTGCCGCGTTCACAGTTTTAACCTTTACGAAGTGTTTTTAGATATATGCCGCAAGAAGAATATTCTTTCCAAAATCCCCGCAATGGAAGAAAAGAAAGGAAAAGATTATTTGCTTCGCCAAATGCACTCGATCACAACCGAATCTGCGTTTATCAATCAAATGAATATTGAACCGCAAACGCGCGGAACGGATATGATTCTTCTGTCGGGAGTAGGCGACGTATTCCCGTTTATGAGAGTTCATTCCTTATTGGAAGCAATGCAACCGCATTTTTCAAATATACCGATTCTTGTGTTGTATCCCGGAAAATTCGAGGACGCGCAACTGAAACTGTTCAATAAGTTGAAACCGAACTCGTATTACAGAGCGTTCAATATCATTTAGGAGGAGAAAACGATGATTATTCGCAACTTATTTCAAGAAGATATAAATCGTCAGATTAACGGCGTTATCAAGGTCGATCAGGATACGGCGGACGTTGCTCGTCAGGAAGTAAAAGAATATGTCATAACGAAAGAATTGAAAAAACACTTCATTCAGTTCTTTGATTATTACGACGAGGCTTTTTCGACGCCTACGGCAGATATTGGCGTATGGATTTCAGGCTTTTTCGGAAGTGGTAAATCGCACTTTCTGAAAATGCTTTCGTACATTTTGGAAAATAAAGAAATCGACGGCAAGAAAACCGTTGAGTATTTCCGCGATAAGTTTGCCGACGATCCAGCAACGTTTATGCTTATAGATAAAGCCACGCGTAATCAGACAGAAACAATTCTGTTCAACATTGATATTGAAGGCTCTATCAATAAGGATAAAACAGCCGTTTTGAAAGTGTTTGCGAAGATGTTTTACAATCATCTCGGCTTCTTCGGTGAAAATCTTAAAGTTGCGAAACTCGAACAATTCATTGATAAGCAAGGTAAAACAGAGCAATTCCGTCGCGTATTCAAAGAAAAGAATGGCGACGAATGGCTCGAAGCAAGAGATTCGTTTGCGTTCTTTGAAGATGATATAGTAGAAACGCTTGTAGACGTTCTTGGAATGAGCGAAACTGCCGCTCATAATTGGTTTGACGGAACGGAAACGACGGAGATGAGCATTGCTCAACTTGTTTCCGAAATCAAAGATTATGTAAAAACAAAACCGAAGAATTTCAGATTGCTTTTTATGATCGACGAAGTCGGACAGTATATCGGAACGGATACCGATTTGCTTTTGAATTTGCAGTCGTTGGTCGAAAAAATCGGCAGCGAATGCGGCAGTAACGTGTGGGTAGTCTGCACAGGGCAGGAAGCAATAGATGAGATTATTCGTGTGAGAGAAAACGAATTTTCCCGTATTCAGGCGCGTTTCAAAAATCGTCTGTCGCTTACGTCATCTTCCGTAGATGAAGTTGTGCAAAAGCGTATCTTAAAGAAGAAAGATTCGGTTGTTCCCGACCTTGAAGCACTTTATGCGAGAAACGATTCCGTTCTTCGTAACCTTTTCACGTTTACGGATTCTATGCTCGACATTAAGGGATATAGCGGAACGAACGACTTTGTTATAAATTATCCGTTCGTGCCGTATCAATTCACTCTTATGCAGAGAGTGTTCAATGAAATCCGTAAGCACGGAAATGCAGGAAAACATCAATCGAACGGCGAACGTTCTATGCTTTCCGGTTTTCAGGAAACGGCTCAAAAAATTCAGGAAAAAGACGAAACGACGCTCGTTCCGTTTTATATGTTTTACGATACGCTTCATACGTTCCTTGACAGTTCTATTCGTCGAGTCATCGAACGTTGTCAGAGAGCCGCCGATAATAGCGACGGAATCGAACAGTATGACGTGTCGATTCTGAAACTGCTGTATCTTGTCAGATATATCAGTAACGATATTAAAGCAACCCTTGATAATATTGTTATTCTGATGGCGGATAACATCGGCGCAGATAAAATTGCGTTGCGCGAAAAAGTAAGAAATTCGCTTAACAGACTTCTCGGACAGAACTATATCGGCAGATCGGGCGATGTTTATAACTTTCTTACCGATGAAGAACAGGATATACAGAGCGAAATAAAGAAAACGGTAGTGGATACGGCTACCATTGTAGAGAAAATCGCACATATCATTTTCGGGGACATTTACACCAATAAAAAATTCCGTCACGATAAATACGATTTCTCTTTCGATCAAATGGTAGACGGCGTGAACGTAGGCGCGGTAAACGGCGGAATGAAACTGAAATTCTTGTCCGTTGCAACCGACGCCATAGATAAGAGCGAAATGCGCCTGATGACCGAATCGGCAGGGCAGATTATAGCAGTTCTCGGAGATACGCCGTATTATACGTCGCTTGAACAGGCGATGAAAATTCGCAAATACATAAAACAACGCAACGTTGCGCAGCTTCCCAAGTCGGTGCAGGACATTATTCGCGCAGAGCAGGACGAAGCAACGGCTTATGAATCGGAAGCCGCAGAAGCACTTAAAAAGGCAATAGAAACCGCAGAGTTTTATGTCGCGGGCGAACATCTTTCGATAAAGGGCGGAGATGCCAAGTCAAGAATCGAACAGGCTCTCGAATACCTTGTAGCGCACGTTTACAGCGAATTGTCTTTGATAGAGCAGAACTATGAAAGCGACGCGGAAATAATGTCTGTTGCGCAGGGTTTAGTTCCGCATATCGCGGGATTAGTGCCGAATCAGAACGCCGCCGCAAAGGTCGAAGAATATCTCGAAGTGCAATCTCGCAGACACTTACCGACTTCTATGGCAGACGTTCAGGCAAGGTATCAGGCGATTCCTTACGGTTGGCGCGAGATAGATATAGCCGGAGTTGTTGCAATACTGATTCACGATCAAAAAGTAACGCTCAAATATGCGGGAATGACCGTTCAACCCGATGACCGTCGTCTTGCGGATATGCTTCGCAAAAAATCGGAAGTCGGAAAAGTTCAGATTTCAAAACGTATCGTTGTTTCGGAAACAAAGATGAAACGCGCCAAAGAGTTTTTGCGCGAGTATTTTGACGTGATGGACGTTCCCGACGATGAAGACGGGCTTGTAAGGTTTATCAAAGAGAAATTTGAAGCGCAAAGGGAACATTATCAAGAACTTTACAGCCGCTATGACAGCGAGCATAACTATCCCGATAAAAAACTCGTGGCGGACAGCGTTTCTTTAATGCAGGATATTCTGTCGCAAGCGAAAGATAACAACGCGCTTATAGATAAACTCTTGGATAGAGATAACGATTTGCTTGACGATAAAGACGATATGCAAAACGTGGAATCGTTCTTCAAAAATCAAGTAACGGTATTCGACGCCGCAACGAAGTTTGAGGCGGATCTTCGCAACGACGTAGATTATATTTCCGCAAACGAAGAAGCAAACAAGGCGTTGAACCGTATCAGAGCAATCGTTAAAGTAAATCAGTCGGCAGAAAGCATTTACAGAAGCATTCCCGAACTCAACGGGTTGATTTCTACCGTGAAAAACGTTCACGACGAAATGCTTGAAGACAAACGCGCGGAACTGATGGAAATCGTGCGGCTGTGTATGGCGGAAGTTCATCAACTGTCAAGCCATAATATCACGGTAAAGAATATAAGCGAAACCGCAGATACTTTCTTTACGCAGAGAAAGAACGAGATAGAAAATTGTAAGAGCCTTGCACTTCTCGACGGTATGGTTCAGCGTATTCTGAAATATAAGGACGAAACCGTTTCAAGAATGGAAGCACTTTCTCGTCCGACTCCCGCAGAGCCGAAGCCGGCTGAACCCGAAACAAAGAAAAAGGTGTACAAGCCTGTTATGCGGCAGATTCTCTTCCCCGCAAAGAAACTTGAAACTCAGACGGATATAGACGAATACGTCGCAAAAATAAAACAGAACCTTGAAAAACTTATCGTGGGTTGCGACGGCGTCGATATTAAGTAAGGAGAAACACAATGGATAAGAACGCGATTAAAAAATATGCGGTATGGGCAAGACGAGAACTGATTTCTCGTGTATCGCAAAAGGCGTTGCAATACGGAATTGCCGAAAATGAGTACGCCGACAGGAATGCCGACAGCGTGAACGGCAAGCTTCTTACGGCAGAAGAAAAACATCAGCGAGCCGCTCTTATCGAGCAGATAAATAAAAACGGATACGAGCAAGTAATGGAAGAGGTTGCCTATACTTGGTTTAACCGTTTTTGCGCTTTACGCTTTATGGAAGTAAACGGATATTTGCCTACGCATATCCGCGTTTTTACCGATGACGATAATCATTTCAAACCGCAAACTCTTGATGAAGCGATCAATCTTAATTTGCCCGGATTGAAACTTGATAAAGTCTACGAACTTAAAAACGAGAACAGGGAAGAAGAACTTTTTAAGTATCTTATCATCGTTCAATGCAATGCGCTTAACAGCGTTTTGCCGGGTATGTTCCAAAAGATTTCGGACTATACCGAACTCTTGTTCCCGGATAATCTGTTACGGCAGGGAAGCGTTGTCGAACAGTTGGTATCGAGTATTCCCGAAGAAGATTGGAAAGACGCTGTTCAGATTATCGGGTGGCTTTATCAATTCTATAATATTGAGCCGAAAGATAAAGTTTTTGAGAACTTAAAGAAGAATATAAAAATCAGTAAAGATAACATCCCTGCGGCAACACAACTGTTTACCCCTGATTGGATTGTCCGCTATATGGTTGAAAATACTCTCGGTAAGATTTGGGTGGAAGGACATCCTGATTCAACGATAAAGGAAAAATGGATATATTACGTTGACGATCCCAAACAAGAAGATAGTGTTCAAGGAAAACTCTCTAAAATTTATGCCGAGTATTCGACGATAGATCCGAAAGACTTAAAATGTATTGATCCTTGTATGGGTAGCGGACATATTCTCGTGTATATGTTCGATGTATTAGTGCAAATTTACGGTGATTTCGGATATAGCGTTCGTGACGCTGTGCAACTCATTGTGAGAAACAATATCTATGGTCTTGATCTTGATGAGCGTGCCGCGCAACTCGCGTATTTTGCTGTTATGATGAAAGCACGTCAGTACGACCGTCGATTCTTTGAACGTGGGGTTCAACCGCAAATATACGCGATTCAGGAGAGCAACGGACTCTCGCCCGAAGTTTTTGATTATATAGTAAAAGGCGATGAGAAGTTAAGGAATGAGTTGCAAAAGGTCGTTGACTCTTTCAAAGATGCCAAAGAGTATGGTTCAATTCTGCGAGTGCCGTCCGTTGACTTTGATTTGCTTTACAAGCGATTTGACGAAATAATTGATGACGTTAGTTTGTATCAAACCTTTGCATTGGCTTGCTATCTTCCCATTGTGAAGCAAGCGGAGGTTTTACATCAAAAATATGACGTTGTAGTAACTAATCCGCCTTATATGGGTTCGAGCGGAATGGACTCGAAACTATCGGACTTTGTTAAAAAGAACTTCCCTGATAGCAAGTCTGATTTGTTTGCTGTTTTTATCGAAGTTTGCGGTCGTATGGCGAAAAAAGATTCGCTCTATGGAATGATAACGCAACACGCGTGGATGTTCTTGTCAAGCTACGAAAATCTGCGCAAGAAACTATTGATGACACAAGAAATTGTGAATATGGCACATCTCGGCGCAAGGGCGTTCGAGGAAATCGGTGGCGAAGTTGTTCAGACCACTTCGTTTGTCATACGCAATGCAAATATTGGTGGTAACGGTGTGTATTTCCGCCTTGTGGACAGCAAAGATAAAGAGAAAGACTTTGTGGATAACCTGAAAAATTCGGGGGGGCGACGCTTTGTAGCCAATAAAAATATATTTGAAACGCTTCCCGGAAATCTGATTGCGTATTGGTTAAGTGTGAACGCAATAAAGTCTTTCAAAAGGGGAAATGGTCTTGGCAATTTCTATGAAACAAGAAATGGGTTTACGACAGGAAATAATGATAAATTCCTTCGTTTGTGGTTTGAAGTAAGTGATAGTGAGTCTTACTATACGGCAACCGATTGTATTCAGGCATTATATACAGGGAAAACGTGGTTTCCGTATAACAAAGGTGGAGATTATAAAAAATGGTATGGTAATCAAGAATATGTAATCAATTGGAAATCAGATGGTAAAGACATAAAATCGTTTGGACATTTAGTGCCAAGAAGTATGACTTATATGTTCTTTGAATCTATTTCTTGGTCGAAAATCGCTACAGGTAGAATCGCATTTAGGTATTATCCGAAAGGATTTATGTTTGACGTGGCAGGGTTGAGTATGTTTCGTAAAAACGAAAAAGTACCACCTGAAACATATATTATCGGATTGATGAATAGTGCCATTGCAATGTATTATCTAAAAGCTATGTCGCCTACAATGAATTTTGAGTCAGGGCAAATAGCGAATGTACCTATTATAAAAGACGAAAATCAATATAACATGGTAAGCACTTTTGTAAATGCGAATATAGAGGAATCAAAGCAAGAATGGGATAGTTTTGAAACTTCTTGGAATTTCAAAAAGCATCCGCTAATCTAATTTGCAGGAAGTATCTTCCTGCATAGGAGGATATATGAATACTGCAACAGCAGAAAAACAAAACAAGATTATGTACATATCGCAGGCAGAAAATTTCTCTAAAATCCCCGGAAGCCCGATAGCGTATTGGTTGAGTAGCAGTATGTTTAATGCTTTCAACGGTTTGAAGCTAAACGATTACGGTATTACTCGACTGGGAATGACGACAGGGGAAAATGCCCGATTTGTGAGATTGTGGTATGAGGTAGATCGTGAAAATGAAGATTTTACTGTAAGTTCGCAAAACGAGCTTGATAGAACGCCTAATCGCTATTGGGTTCCATACAACAAAGGTGGAGAATACAGAAAGTGGTATGGGAATAATGAATGCGTTGTTTTTTGGAAAGAAAACGGAAAAGCTATTAAGAATTTTGCCGACGAAAAAACGGGACGTATTAGATCTACTGTCCCAAATACGGAGTACTATTTTAAGTTGTGCGCTTCTTGGTCAAAAATATCAAGTGGACGTATTGCATTTAGGTGTAAAAATAATAGCATTTTTGATGTGGCAGGGGCTTGTTTATTTGCTAATGAGAACAATACATTATTTTACCTTATGGGAATTCTTAATTCTAATGTAGTAATGGCATTATTAGAGGCAATGTCCCCAACATTAAACTTTGAAGGTGGTCAAATTTCGTCTTTGCCAATAGTTTATAGTAAAGAAAATGATGTTGTGGTAGAAAATATTGTGAATGAAAATATTAGGCAGTCAAAATCTGATTGGGATTCGTTTGAAACATCGTGGGATTTCAAAAAACACCCGCTGATATAAAAAGGGGCTAATATGGCAAAAGAATGGGAACTTGCGAAGTTAATAATAGACGCAAAAAAGAACGTTGACAGTATGTGGTATATAGCCGAAAACGTTCCGATTATTGCTAATATCAATTTACGAGATATGGAATATTCTATCCTGCAAAATTTCTATGTTAATTGTTGTGCGGTTCTCGACAAATCTTTTCCGAAACGAAAAAAGAAGCTATGCGCCGAAGATAAGGTAATAGATCGGATTTATTATGAGCGAGATAAAAAATATGCTCATAAGGACGACGATTACGAGCCTGTTCCATTTCAAAGTTTATTGGAATTGACTGAACGATTAAAAAGTCAACTGATTTACGTTCGAGAAAAATGCGCGACTTATTTACCCAAAGAACTTACTCTTGACTTTGTGCCCCACGACAGAGAATTGTTTCGTTTGATAAACGGGCTAACCGCAGATAAAGAGGAAGAAATAAAACGCAAAAAATACATAGGGTATGGTCAGACTATTCCGGAGGGGAATGACACTTTAACATTTAAGCCATTGTATGATACCGATGATTTGAAACGTTTGCCGGAAGAAGAACGGAAAAAGTATTGCGTTATAATAGAGAACGGCTTAAATTCCTATGAGGGACTACAAAACAGGCAAGATTCCTGCATTAAAGCAAACCTATTATACGGACAAAAAATGTGGGTGAAGCCGAATGCTGACGCATTAAAAATGGTACAAGAGTTAAAACGATACGGCTTTATGGATCAATATGAAATCTTGCAAGTAGACAAATTAAACGATGAAAAAGGAATAGCTCTTTTTAATACAATAATCAATACGGGAGTAAAGTAAATGGGCAGATTGATTGCAGATAAATATAAAGAATGGGAAGCGGAGTGCAACGAGAGATTTAATACGCTCAAAGCGAACGAAGAAGAACTCAACCGTATCTTTATTGATATTTACGGATTGCAGGACGAGCTTACCCCGGAAGTTGAAGATAAAGACGTTACGGTAAGAAAGGCGGACTTGACAAGAGAAATTAAGTCGCTGATTTCTTATGCTGTCGGTTGTATGTTCGGCAGATACAGCCTTGACGTAGAAGGGCTTGTTTATGCGGGCGGAGAATGGGATAGCAGTAAGTATTCCACCTATATTCCCGATGCCGACAACATTATCCCTATATGCGACGACGAATATTTTGCAGACGATATTGTAGGCAAGTTCATTAAGTTTGTCGAAGTGGTTTACGGCGCAGATACGCTCGAAGAGAATTTGAGATTTATTGCAGTCGCGCTCGGCGGAAAAGGGCTTCCGCGCGACGTTATCCGTGAGTATTTCTTAAACGGATTTTATGCGGATCATCTCAAAGTATATCAGAAACGTCCTATCTATTGGTTATTCGATAGCGGCAAAAAGAACGGGTTTAAGGCTCTTATCTATATGCACCGTTATCAGCCGGACACGCTTGCAAGAATGAGAACGGACTATGTTCACGAACAACAAGCGCGTTATCGCACGGCAATAGACGACTGCAATCAAAGACTTCTGAATGCGAGCGGATCGGACAGGGTAACGCTTTCTAAAAAGTTGCAGACTCTTACGGCGCAAGCGGAAGAAATAGGCAAGTTTGAAGAAAAAGTACATCACCTTGCCGATATGATGATTTCTATTGACCTTGACGACGGTGTAAAGCATAACTACGAGATATTTAAGGACGTATTAGCACCGATAAAGTAACTTAGGAGGACGTATGGATACAGAGAAAGTTTTGGCTGACTTGAATCGAAGATTCGCCGCGCCATTGCCTGAATTTTATAAACGCAGAATCATCTTTTGGAAAGACGAGGACAGAGAGTTTGAAGATAAACTCGACGAAATCACTCTGACCAATGCAAAGTTGATTGTTCTTACAGGCAAAAATAACTTTGAAATAAAGAAGCTGTTGACCGTTGATGATACCGTCAGCAATTTTCTCGTATATAATCCGTTTTCCTATACGGATAATCTTGAAAACGATTGGCTTTTGAACATAGAACTTTACAGCGAAGAGTTTTATGCCGATCTTAATTCTATTTGGATGGACGAAATGGGGCTTCCCGTTTCACCGATTATCAGAAGTTCGGTGCGCGGCTATCATAAGTTCTTTAATAGCAAAGAACGCCGTTCGAAAGTTGCGAGTATCGGCAAAAATATTACGACTGCGCCACAGTTACATTTGGCTGTTTTATCGGTTATTTGCGGCGCAAAAGATACCACGCCGAATGCGATTGTTCGAGCGGTGCTTTCCGCAGGACTTGATAATGAAAGCAACGAAATTTACCGTAGCATAACGACCTTTAATGCGGCAAAAGCGTTTTGGCTTTTAGTCGGACAAGCAACAGGGTATACGAGCGACGAGCCGAAGCTATCCGATCTTGCTTCGCACATAATGCTTACCGCATTATCGAGGACGATACGAGAAGAAAAGTTTGCGGCACTTGGCGCGTTTATATCTGTACCTCATCAGGCATACTGCTACGATTTCGTGTCGGAGTGGCTACATAGCGTTTATAACGACGGTTTGAAGCAGGTGGCGGAACAGATAGAAGAAAATCATCAACTCTATCGTCGATTAAGTCAACTTTCTATCGAAGAATTGTTCGGTACGGAGATATTCCCGTGCATAGACGAGTGTATTCTCTTCAAATTGATGACCGAAATAAAGGACGATTTCATTCGCACGGACATCATAAGAAGAGTTGTAGAAACACGCAGAACAACCGTTTGGTATCATTTTGTAGAAAACTATTATGAAGCAATCTATCAGGTTGCCGAAATGCAGGATTTCTATATCAAGCACTCAACGGGTTTTCACGCTGTTTCGGCAAAAGAAATATGGGATCTCTATACGTCAGAGTATTATAAAATGGATTCGTATTATCGGCAATTCAACCTGTTCTTTACGAATTGCTTAAAGGAATCAAACCCCGTCCTTGACGATATGATAAAGTCTGTCGCAGACAAAATCGAAGGCTTGTATTCCGTTTGGTTCTTGGGTGAACTCGGCAATAATTGGTCGGATATGTGCGCCGAGGAACTGCGTGATTACGGGCAGATTCAAGGCGTAATGCGGCAGGAAGATTTCTACGCTAATAAAATCAGTCGCGCGGATAGCCGAATTTTTGTAATCATATCCGACGCAATGCGTTATGCGGTAGGAGTAAGTCTTGCGGAGCAATTAAAGATAGAAACGCAAAGTAAAGTTGACGTTTCGTCTTGTCAGGCGGTATTTCCGAGCATTACAAAATTCGGAATGGCAGCATTGCTTCCGCATAAAAAACTATCGGTTGTAGAGAAGAACGGTAGTGTTTCGGTGTTTGCCGACGGCGAACCGACCGATAGTATATATCGGGATAAGATATTAAAAGAAGCAAACAGAAACAGCGTTGCGGTAAAATACAGGGATATTATCGAGATGAAGCGTGCCGACAGGCAAGAGCTTATTAAGGGTATGGACGTGGTTTATATCTATCACGATAAGATAGACGAAACGGCGCATACTTCCGAAAAACTTGTATTTACGGCGTGCGACGAAGCCATTTCCGAGATAAAGAATATGGTGAGGATAATATGCAATGAGTTCCGCGGCACACGAGTTCTGATTACGGCGGATCACGGCTTCTTGTATACGGCAAAACCGCTTCTTGAAAGCGATAAGATTGACCGTTCGGACTTCGGCGGTAAAGAAGTAGAATATGCTCGTCGCTATGCCATTATGGAAAAGGGTGCAACACCTGAATACCTGATGCCCGTGAAGTTTTTGGACGGAACGCAATACGATGGCTTTGCACCGAGAGAAAATATCCGCATAAAGATGAACGGCGGCGGTTTGAACTTTGTCCACGGCGGAATCAGTTTGCAAGAGTTGGTCGTTCCTATCATCGACTATCGGTTTGTCAGAAGCACAAACGCAGAGTATCAGAAGAACCGTGATAAATTCGATACGAAACCCGTAGAAATAGGGTTGCTTTCGGCAAGCAGAAAAATTTGCAATATGATATTCTCGCTCAACTTCTATCAGAAAGAAGTGGTGGGCGGTATCAAAGTTCCCGAAACGTATGTGCTGTTCTTTACCGATGAAAACGGAACGCAGGTAAGTGATGTAGCAAAGATTATTGCAAATAAAACAAGCGAAAATGAGCAGGACAGAACGTTCAGATGTACGTTCAATCTGAAACCTATCAACTATAATAATCGAGCGAAGTATTATCTTGTGATGAAAGACGAAGCAGGATTACAAACGCCACAGAAAGAAGAATTTCAAATCGACATAGCCTTTTCTGTCGGGGAATTCAGTTTTTTCGGTGACGAGAACTGACGGAGGGTATGGTGATGGAAGAAGCAATGAAAAGCAATCGGGAAGAAATAAAGGAAAAACTTCGGGAAACCTTTGACGGGAAGATTGTCCGCAAAGATCTTACCAAGCAGATAAAAGAAGGCGCAAACGTTCCCGTTTATGTGTTGGAGTTTTTGCTCGGACAGTATTGCAGTTCCGATGATCCTGCAATTATCGAAGAGGGCGTTCAAAAGGTTAAACGTATTTTGGCGGATAATTTCGTTCGCCCGGACGAAGCGCAAAAAATTCTGTCCGTCCTGCGTAAAAACGGAAGCCACACGGTAATAGATATGATTACGGTCGAACTCAATATCAGAGATGACCGTTTCTATGCGACGTTTTCTAACTTAGGACTGCGTGGTATTCCTATTGCGGACGAATATCCCGAAAAGCACGACAGATTGCTTTGCGGCGGTATTTGGTGTATCGTTCAACTCGAATACGAATACATAGAAGAAGAGAAGAACGATTGTCCTATACACATCAGAAAACTTACGCCGATTCAGATGCCACACGTTGACTTGGACGAGTTGAAGCGCGGCAGAAAGAATTTCACAAAAGACGAGTGGATAGATGTTTTGTTGCGTTCTATCGGAATGGAGCCGGATACGCTTTCTTATAGAGAAAAGTGGCTCTTAATAACAAGAATGTTGCCCCTTGTCGAAAACAATTTCAATTTATGCGAACTCGGACCGAGAAGTACGGGTAAGTCGCATTTATATAAGGAAATATCGCCTAACAGTATTCTTGTTTCAGGCGGGCAGACAACGGTTGCGAACTTGTTTTACAATATGAGCAGGAAGTCCGTCGGGCTTGTCGGATTGTGGGACTGCGTTGCGTTCGATGAAGTTGCGGGTATCAGATTCAAGGACAAAGACGGCATACAAATAATGAAAGACTATATGGCGTCGGGATCGTTTGCCCGTGGCAAAGAAGAAAAAGCGGCTTCGGCGTCTATGGTGTTTGTCGGTAATATCAATCAGAGCGTTGACGTGTTGTTGAAAACGTCAAGCCTATTTGATCCTTTTCCGCCCGAAATGGGAACGGATACCGCGTTTTTAGATCGTATGCATTGTTATCTTCCCGGTTGGGAAGTTCCGAAATTCCGTCCCGAACACTTTACGAACGATTACGGTTTTATAACCGATTACCTTGCCGAGTTTATCAGAGAATTGAGAAAAGAACAATATGGCGACGCGTTGGACAGATATTTCCGTCTTGGAAAGAATCTGAATCAGCGCGATACCATTGCCGTTCGCAAGATGATAGACGGGTATTTGAAGCTGTTGTATCCCGACGGAGAGTTTTCAAAGGACGATTTGGAAGAAATCGTTAAGCTTTCCCTTGAAATGCGTCGCAGAGTAAAAGAACAACTCAAAAAACTCGGCGGAATGGAATTCTACGACGTTAATTTCTCTTATATAGACAACGAAACCTTTGAAGAAAAGTACGTTGCCGTTCCCGAACAGGGCGGCGGAAAACTGATTCCCGATGGAATATGCAATCCGGGACAAGTATATACCGTTTCGCGCGGAAAATCAGGAATGATAGGACTTTTCAGACTTGAAAGTCAAATGCTACCCGGTAACGGGAAGTTTGAAAGGACGGGACTCGGCGCAGACAGAGATGCGAAAGAGGCAACAAATACCGCATTTAATTTCTTAAAAGCAAACAGCAACAGAATCAGCGGCTCAATCAGCACAACTACGAAAGACTATATTATCAACTATCAAGACCTTCAAGGCATAGGAATTACAGGCAAACTTGCTTTGCCTACGTTGATTTCGTTGTGTTCTATTGCTCTTGGAAGATCCACGCTTGCAAATCTTGTAATAATCGGAGATATTTCGATTAGCGGAACGCTTATTAAAGCCGATGAGCTTGCAAATGTTTTACAGGTTTGTCTTGATTCGGGCGCGAAAAAGGTTTTATTACCAAGCACGTCGTTTGTAGATTTTTCCACCGTTCCGGCAGACTTGATGAGTGCGTTTCAGTTGATTCCTTATACTTCGGCAGAAGATGCCGTATATAAAGCACTTGGTGTCGAGTAGTGTTCTTATAAGTTTAGTGTAAAAATGATTTGAGAAATGACAAGTCGGGATAGGACAACCTGTTCCGACTTTTCTTTTGCCACGCAAAACAGATTGAAAAAATCGGAAAAATATGCTATAATATTAAAAACGAAAGGGGTGAGAATTATGGCAAACGAAGCGCATAAAATCAAACTGCTTGTCTTATGGGATATTCTCTGTAAAAACACAGATGAGAGCCACGCCTTAAATACCGACGAAATATCCGAGCTTCTTGCCTTGCGCGGACTGAATGTGTCGCGTAAAATTCTCGTTCAGGATATAGCGACTTTGTGCGACAACGGTTATGAGGTTCTTTCCTACAAAAAGAAATACCATTACTATTATGTAGTCAATCGGTCGCTTGAAACGGCAGAAGTGGTTATGCTTGCGGACGTTATCAATGCGTCGAAACTTCCCGTTGCACAAAAGAAAGCACTTGTCGGCAGACTTACGGAAACACTTTGTACTCACCAAGCGGAGAGCATTTCAAAGCACATTATTTCGCTTGATAAAGGCAGGAAAGGGAGCAGTTCGTTTATCTATAACGTGGACGCTATCGAACGTGCGATAAACGAGAACAAGCAAATATCGTTCCTTTACTTCAATTACGACGAAAAGCATAAAAAAGTTTATCGGAAGAACGGCAATCGTTATACCGTAAGCCCTGCGTTTATGGTATGGAACAAGGACAATTATTATTTGTTGTGTTTCTCGAAAGGACACGACGATCTTGTTACATATCGGCTCGATAAAATGGAAAGCGTAAAAGTGGAAGAGCTTGAGCGCGAGCCGCATCCCGAATACGAATTGTTCAACACGGAAGAATACCGTAAGCAAGTATTTTCGATGTTCGGAGGGGAAAGTCAGAACGTTACGTTGCTGTTTACTGCAAATATCTTGTCGGATATGTTTGACCGTTTCGGAGATGACATACGCATAAAGAAAGCAGATGAAGAAACTTATTCGGTTGACGTAACGGTGCAGATTTCAAAAACGTTTTTTGCGTGGATTGTCGGAACGCAAGGCAAAGTGAAAATCAAATCGCCGCGAAAGGTAATTGACGAGTTCAATGAGTTTGTTGCTAAAATAAAAGAAGAATACTGACAAGGAACTGTCGTTTATGGAAGTAAAGATGAAAAGCAAAAGACAGCAAAAACTATACGACCATTATAAAACCGTTTTCGGGGAAGAGCCGATTTTCAGCCTGAAACTTAAAAAGAACGTCCTGCCGACGGATATGAAACCGATAACGACGCTTGTTTTCAAACCGACGGACGAAATGCCGTTTTGGAAACTGTGTACAATCGGTGCAAGCGATTATCTGATGCCCGAGCGAGATATAGGCTTTGGGAGAAAAGCAAATCGCCGCAACGAGTATATGATGCTTATTTCGCCCGACGTCGATATTCGTAATCCTTCGGACGACGAAGACGCGCCGACGGACTGGCTATCGTTAAACTCGCTTCTTTGGGCAACTGCGGAATATGCGTTCAACGAAAAAGATAACATAACCGTTTCGGACACGCTCGATATGGGAATAGACGGGAAATACTGCGGCACGGTACTCTTATTACCCGAAGTATTCAAAACGCCGAAAATCGTGAAATGCTACGTTTCCGAGCATAAATACATCAGTATATTTCAGGTAATGCCGATAACGCGAGAGTTACTGTCAAAGAAATTGAAGAAGGGGACGAACGGTATTTATTGGCTAATGGAGCAGTTTTACACGCACGACGACGATTACAAACTTATATCGTCCAAACCGTTTGCAACGTTATAAAACTCAATGGAGCGCGAGGGCGTAATATGTCAAACACTATTTCAATATATGAACTGATAGAACAAGAATATGAGCAACAATATTTTGAAGAGTGCAAATTTATATGGCAAAACTTTGTTCCCAAAAGTGGACAAGCCCGAAATTTGCAAGGAGAATTGTTGCGAGAAATCGAGAATATTCGTTGTGAGGCACAAGATAACGGAAATGTTAATTGGGACGACGATCTTACTTATTTTTGTGAATTTATAAAGCAATCATTGATTGAACAACCGATTTTTTCTGAACCCGAAAAAGAAAAAATATGTGTCATAATGAATTATCTCAAAGAATGCGGAGTATACGCTCAAAGATTCAACGATGGTAAAATTTCTGATAACGATGTTCTTCCTGAAAAACTTGCGTATACAAAAGACAACCTTTACGATATTATTTGCGATTTTATAGGTAGATTACAAAATAAGCACCCTGAACCTATTAAATACAGCATAAATAATTCAATAAAGAGATAATACAGTTTTACACGCACGACGACGATTACAAACTTATATCGTCCAAACCGTTTGCAACGTTATAGACGTAGGAGTATAATATGGAAAAACCGACCGAAGAATATTTACAGGAACTGATATCAAACGCACGAAAAAAATTCGATGAGTTTTCATATTGTTTTGCGGATATTCCAAACGCAAAAATAACATATGTGAACACACAAAAGAGAAACCTGACGGGGATGACAAAAGGGCTTCGCGGGCTTGCAGAAATGAAAGCGCATAATACGAAAGAATCATTGAAAATCAGTCCGAACTCCAAAAATTACAATAAGTTTTATAGGTCGGGCGAAAAAGTGATAAAAGTCGAGTGTTTCGTAGGCGGGCATAACGATTTGGACGTGATATACGTCGCGCAATACGACGGTGAACGACGCTATCTTTTCCCTTTTTTTGAGGATAAGAGCAAAGCCGTCGGATATCCGATTCTCGTGACGAATTTTGAAAATGGTAAAGTCACCGAAGAATACAGAGTGGACGGAAATAAGATTCTTTATGAAAAGTATGATTATTCCTTAAAAGACACGGTCGGATATTATTGTATAAACTTTGTTCCGACGGGAATTTGTCCGGTTTTGGGCGAAGAAGAAGGATATTTTAACATAAATTCGCTTGAATACAGACAGACGAAAAACGAAGTCTGGTGTCAAAAACAATAAAGGTGAAACTATGGGAAAAGTTTACGAGAAAATTCAAAAGTATAAGAAACTGGCGGTGAAAAAGCCGAAGTACTACGTTTCTATCGGCGATTTGTATTCCGATGACGGCGATTTCAAAACCGCAACGACGTACTATCAAAAAGCCGTCGACAACGGCGTTTTGGCATATACTGTTCTTGGTGACACTTGGGGCTACCGCTCTCAATACAAAAAAGCGTTCGACGTTTATACGGAGGGCGCAAACAAAGGCGAAGCGGAGTGCTTTGCCCGTCTCGGATTTTGCTATGAAACCGGTTATGTAAAAATCGATATTCAAAAAGCAATCGAGTGTTACGTCAAAGCCTCCGATTTGGGTGTGGCGGCAGCGGCAAGATCTCTCGGCGATTTGTATTATTTCAATACGCCGATTGAAAATTCCGAGATCGCATACATCAAAAACGCGCTGAAATGCTACGAGCGTGCTTTTTACCTCGGAGATATAGAGGTTGCAAAAAAGATAGGCTATATCTACTTAAACAATGAAGAACTGAAAGACGTTCCCAAAGCCATAGAGTGGTACGAAAAAGGATTGAGCCTTGGCGAATACTCGCTTAATTTCGATTTGGCGTATGTATATCTGAACGACAGGTTTGTTCCGCACGACTATGAAAAAGGGTTGGCGTATTTAGCGGACGGCGTGAAACACAACGATCCCGAAAGCCTTTATTTGCAAGCCCGCATATACGAAGAAGGCTTGTACGACGTTGAGCCCGACGAAAAAAAGTATATTCATTATCTCAAAAAGGCGGCGAACCTTTGTCAGGCCGACGCATTGCTCGACTTAGGGTACTACTATTATGATAAAGGCAAATACGACGATGCGCTCGATTGCTTTGCCTCATCAGATTTGAACGTTGTCGGATTATATTGGGCAATGGCGACAATTTATGAGGCAAAAAAGAAAGATTACAAAAACGCGCTTTTCTATTATCGTATGGCAATGGAAGATGATTATCCGGACGCCATCGAGAGAATGGCGGAAGCATATCTCGGCGACGAACTCGGACTTGAAAAGGACGAGAAAACCGCCCTTAAACTTTTCAAACGAGCCGCAAAACTCGGCAACGCCGCCGCGCAGTATAATCTCGGTATGGCGTACGCTTGCGGATATTACGGTGTGACACCCGATAAAGATAAGGCACTTCATTGGCTGAAACAGAGCGTTAAAGGCGAAAATCCGTCGGCGTGCCTGCAAGTGGGACTTTATTACTACTACACCGTCAAAACCGAAGCGGCTTATAAAAAAGCCTTTGAGTTATTTACCGACGCATACAATTTCGGCGAAAGCGAAGCGATTATCAATATCGGACTTTGCTATCTTCAAGGCAACGGCGTGAAAGAAGACAAAAAAGAAGCGGTTAAGTGTTTTAGTACTGCTGCTGAAAAGTACAGTTCGGGTGTTGCGTATCACAATCTCGGAATCTGTTACGAAAACGGATTCGGTGTGAGAAAAAACTATAAGAAAGCAATCGAAATGTATGGCAAAGCGGTAGAGAACGGCGAAAAAGCAGGACTCGAAGCGATTAAAAACCTTTATGCAAAGCTGAACGAAAAGAAGGAATGACACCGTTTGATGTGTCTTTATGCAGGAAACAATGCTCTTACTTCGGTAAGGGCATTATTTTTTTTCGGAAAAATAAAAAAATATCGTTCACTTCCCAATATTGGGAAATGAAAATTTGAAATAGATAGTCTTTTGTGATATAATACGGCTACAATCTAAATTGAACGCGGTGTTCAGTTTAGTAAAAAGAGGTACTACGGATGAGAACGCTGAATACGACGACATTGGACAATATGGAAAGTTTCATAATCGACTACCAAAAGAGAAAAGGGAAATCACCGAGTTTCAGAGAGGTAATGAAAG
>ULTR01064376.1_pt1 | contig 19873 bp, 16 predicted proteins | sample 1957781 | NCBI WGS metagenome assembly ULTR01 (sample SAMEA4835739, study PRJEB28245) | human gut metagenome | biome: gut microbiome; material: fecal sample | place: Denmark | collected 2008 | reverse complement strand
GCAGGTGACGCTTTGTTTGTAGTACGGAATGACATACAGCGCCGGCAATATCGCCGCGCACAGCAGCAGCCACGGCAGGAAGCTGAGCTTAAACAGAAACAACTCCGTCACCTCCTCACGGCAGCGCTTGACGCTCATTGATATCGCCTGCACGGGCGATATATCGCCGTAGGCGGCAAGATAGAATCCCGCCCTTGCATACCGCTGAACTGCTATGCCCCAAAACAAAAGCCCAGCCGCGGCGAGCGCCGCCGAGCCGATGAGCAGCGCAGCTGACGCCTTGAGGCTGACGGGCTGCCTCGCTATCCTGAGCGCAAACACCGTAAAAAATGCGGCGGGTATCGCTTCAAAGAGCAGCAGCCACAGCAGCTTGAGAGCAAAGAGCGCCGAATACATCACGCAGGCATTTAGCCCGTCGATGAAATTCAGCTCTCTTGCGTCTCGGCTGCCGAGAGCGAGGATAATGTGCTTTTGCTGCAATCGCAGGCGCAGCGGCGCTATGGTCAGCAGCGCGGCGGGCAGGGTCAGCAGCGCAGTCAGCGCCTGAGCGAGGGTCGCATCGCCCGGCAGCAGCCCGACGGCGGCGGTGCCGACGGAAAATACGATCGTCAGTACCATTATCAGCGCAAGCGTCGGCAGCACGGTGAGGGATTCGCCGAGCAGGGCCTGCCTTGCGGAGAGCTTCACTCTTGCATTCATATCATCATCTCTTTTTAAAAGTAAAATCGGGAGGCACTATGCTTCCCGATTTATTATTATCTGCCTTTCGGCTTTTATTCAGTTGAGCCCGAGCCCGTCACGCACTTTATCCAGCACGCCGAAAACTTTATTCACAACGGGTGCGGCATAGCGCTCATAGCGGTCGTGATAGGAGTGCCCCGCTTCAAGCTGCGGCGCCTCCTCGCCCGGGGCAAAGTTGCCGAGCGGTATCACGCGCAGATTCGGCTTGTCATTCTGCAAAAACTGCGTATAAAGCGGGTCGGAGAAAACATTCATGTTGTCATCGGAGAACATCAGGCGGTTATACATCTTCATGATGCCGTCGTGGCAGTTGGCATGGAGCATACCCTTGATGAACCATGTGTTCTCGGGCAATATGCAGGTGGAGGCGTCTATCCTGCCGTCGGGCGAGAGATGATTATGGCCGCAGTCGACCTTCTGCTTATATCCGTCACCGAGGGTCTCCCCTCTCAGAGCAACGGTCGCGCCGGCAGAGGCGTACATGGTGTCCACCGTGCCGTCGCTGTCGTTATCCATGGATTCGACAAGCGGAGTTCGCTGGATATCATAACCCGCAACTATCATCACACGCATGCCCGAATCCAAAGCGCCCTTTAGTATCTCATCGGCTCTGCACTGGATGCGGTAGTGATAGTAATCCGCCTTAGCGATAAGCCCTTTTTGCGTATTCTCATCAAGGTTTATCTTTTTCGCCTGCTCGTAGCTCGCATCGGGCACGAACGCCCAAAGCCCGAGCAGAGTGCCGAAAACAGGGGTCATAAGTTCGTCAAAGACCTTGGTCTGCAGCTCGTCGAGCAGCTTGTCTCCGAAAGCGAGCACGGCGTCGACAGTGCCGCTGTAATAGAGGAAATTAAAGAGAAAATAGAGCAGCGTGCTCTCAAAATCGACAGGCTGATAAGCTCCGGTGCCGTAGTCAAGCAACGCTCTTGAGTCGAGCTTCAGCTTGCGTGAGAGCAGGTCGCCCGCAACCGCCGTGCCGAGCAGCGGGCAGCACTGGAAAATGCAGGCGTTCACATCGGAATAGCCGTATTCGTTGAAGTAGGCAAGGGTCACAACGCCGCCCATCGAGGAAGCTCTGAAATTCACCTTGTCGTGGCGGGTCAGCTTCTTGACATGAGCGACAAAATCCTTGAGCTGAGCTGCTATCTCAACGGGGTCGAGCCGCCAATCGTAGTGGAAATAATAGCTCTTGTTCATGCCGTGGTCGGTCTCGGTCGGCAGCTCGAGCTTGACGGAGACATTCGGTGCGGAGTTGCCGTCGCCGTCGAGGGCCATTGCGCCCATAGCCTCATAAACGGAGTCGATAAGTGCATCGCCGAAACGGTCATAGTCGCGGGTCAGGGGCAGAGCCGCAAGCGGCGGCAGGATATCCCTGACGATACCGAGGACGGTCTCGGTCTTTGGCCTGAAAAGCACCCTTTCGCGGGGCATATCGGGGTATTCATAGATATCGGTGTTGCCGAGAGGACCGACATAAATCACAGGGTCTTCGCCGCAGGCACATTTATCGGTCGCGGCAAAGACGGCGGGCGTAAGCAAGGAAACGAGGGTAAGCATTGCAAGGAGCAGAGCGATTACCTTTTTCATTTTCTTCATCCTTTCGGTTTTCTGTCTTAACTTTACCTTATAAAGACGCTTTTGTCAATAAAAATCGTCATAACGCATTGCAAATCGCCATGTGTTATGGTAGAATATAGTGACTTTAACGAATTGAGGCTTTATATGAAACTGAAGTTTAATGAAAACGGCAAATTCAAGATACTGCTCTTCGGCGACCTGCACGAGCAATACGATTACGCCGAAAGCCCGAAATTCAGGGATATGCAGAAGCTGATGAACGCCTCGCTCGACAGGTATTCGCCCGACCTCTGCGTGCTGCTCGGCGATGTTTGCAGCACTCACGGCTGCGACGAGGAGCCCGAAAAATTCAAGGCTATGGCAACCGCCGTATGCAAGCCGATGTTTGACCGAAACATACCAGTGGCGGTCATATTCGGCAATCATGAGCACGACCCGGGCTGCGACGATGCCGTGGTAAAGGCATACAATGAAATCGGCTGCATCATGCGAAACGAATCCGACGGCTCTCACGGCAAGGCGGATTACAAGGAGCTTATCTACTCAAGCGACGGCAAAACGCCGAAATTCTGCCTTTGGTTCATCGATTCAAACAATCTCTACCCCGATCAGGCGGTGTCGGATTACGATATAGTCTACCCCGATCAGATAGAGTGGTTTGAGCGTGAGAGCGCAAAGCTCAGGGAACAAAACGGCGGCAATCCCATGCCCTCGTTCGTATTCCAGCACATTCCCGTGCCCGAGGAATACAGGCTGCTCCGAAAAGCCCGCATCTGGGAGCTGCCGTTTGCCGCGAAGGGCTTCAACAAAAAGAGCGGCAACCGGTATATGCTTAAAAAAGGCTGCGAGGGCTACCTCGGCGAGGGTCCCTGCTCCCCCGATATCGACGACGGGCAATTTGACTCATGGAAAAAAGTCGGCGGAGTGCTCGGCGCGTTCTTCGGCCACGACCACCTCAACGATTTCAGCGGCTATGTTGACGGCATATATCTCGCCCAGCACAAAACTGCGGGTTTCCGCGCCTACACGGACGGCTGCCGCAGCTGCGTAAGGCTGCTGACCCTTGACGAAAACGACCTCGGCTCATTTGAGCAGGAGCTGCGCCACTTCAAGGAATTCGGTCTTGAATGCGAGTGCCTCGGTCCGATATTCAAGCGCATATCCGACAGACAAAGCACCAATATGCATATTGCGGCAAAGGTTCTCGGCGCCGCAGCGGGCACGGCGGCTCTTGCGGTCGGTATGAAATACATCATTAAAGCAAAACGAGACAAATAAAAGGAGAAAAATTAAATGGAAAAAAGCGCAAAGCTCGGCAAGCTCACATTGCTGAACATTATACTTTTCGGCTTCATAGGGCAGGTTGCCTGGGCGGTGGAGAATAACTTCTTCAACACCTTCCTTTTCTCATTCGGCGGCACAACCAAGGATATCTCGACCATGGTCGCGGCGAGCGCAGTCGTGGCGGTCGTAACCACATTTGTCATGGGCACTCTGAGCGACAAGCTCGGCAGGCGTAAGGTATTCATCTGCGCCGGTTATGTCGCATGGGGCATAACGGTCATGGCGTTTGCATTTATTTCAAGAGAAAATCTCGGCAAGCTCATCGGCGCCGACCCCTCCTCAGCCGCCGCTCTCTCGGCAACGGTCACGACGGTCATAGTCATGGACTGCATAATGACCTTCATGGGCTCGACCAGCAACGACTCCGCCTTTAACGCATGGATAACCGACGTCACAGTGCCCTCCAACAGGGCTAAGACCGAGGGTCTGCTCGCCATACTGCCCGTGCTCGCTCTCGTGATAGTCACAGGCGTATTCGGCTTCATCGCGGGCGACGACGCTCAGGCCTCCGACTACTCCACCTGTTTCCTCGGCCTCGGCATACTCGTCATAATCTGCGGCATAATAGGCATATTCACCATAAAAGATACCGGCAGCGGTCAGAAGTCGGACGGCAACTTCTTCGCCGACCTCATCTACGGCTTCAGACCGAGCGTCATAAAGAGCCACAAGTGCCTCTATCTCTCGCTCGCCTGCATGGGCGTTTACTCCATCGCGAGCCAGGTATTCTTCCCCTACATCTTCATCTATATCGAGCATCAGATAGACTTTGAGACAAAAATAACCGTGCCCGCCGTCATCATCGCGGCGATAGTCATCCTCGCGGTCATTGCGGGCGTGCTCGCCTCGATACTGCTCATGGATAAGGTCGGCAAGGCTCGCTTTGCCTTCCCTGCGGTCGTCCTCTTTATCGTCGGCCTCGCTTCGGTCTATTTTGCAGGCTCTCATCTTATCAAGTTTCTCGCCTGCGCCATGCTGGCAGTCGGCGGCTACGGTCTGCTTATGATACTGCTCAATGCAGCCATCAGGGACTTCACCCCCGAGGATAAGGCCGGTCAGTTCCAGGGCGTGCGTATGATATTCGCCGTCATGCTGCCGATGATAATCGGCCCGAGGCTCGGCGCAGAGGTCACCGAGCGCTACTCAGACACCACCTATATCAGCGCCTACGGCGAGCCTGCGCTCGTCCCCTCCTCTCATATTTTCCTCGTCGCAGCAATAGTCGGCGCGGTCATCCTCATCCCGCTGTTTTTCCTTGAAAAAGAGTGGAAAAGGGCGGACAATAAGTAATTAAAAAATTCTTGACTTTTAATCCCAACCTGTCTATAATACCGAATGATACCAGGCAACATACAGTTAATGATAAATGAAAGGCAGATACAAACGATATGTATATTATCATTGTCGGTCTCGGCAAGCTCGGCTCAACTCTGACAAAGCAGCTCTCGACCGAAGGGCATGACATCGTTGTGGTCGACCCCGACAACAGCGTAGTCTCCTCGACAGTGGACGCCTACGACGTTATGGGTATTTGCGGCAACGGCGCTACCTATGAAGTGCTCAAGGAAGCAGGCGCCGCAAAGGCAAAGCTCATTATCGCCGCCACCGGCTCGGACGAGCTGAACATCCTCTGCTGCCTGTTTGCGAAGCATATGGGCACCGAGAACACCATTGCCAGAGTCCGCAACCCGGATTACGCCGGTCAGTCGCAATTCCTGAGGAACGACCTCGGGATCAGCATGACGGTCAACCCCGAGTACGAGACCGCCAACGAAATATCAAGGATAATCCGCTTCCCCTCCGCTGCGAACCTCGATTCGTTCGCCGGCGGCAGAGTGGAGATCGCAAGGGTCAGAATCCACTCGGACAACCCCCTTTGCGATATGCCGATACACGAGATACGTAAAAAGACCAAGGCCAAGGTCATCATCTGCGCCGTGCAGAGAAACGACAGCGTATTCATCCCCTCCGGTGATTTTGTGCTGCACTGCGACGACGTTATCAGCATCACCGGCACAAGAGCCGAGCTGTCCTCATTTATGAAGCAGACTGGCGTTTATAAGCAAAAGATAAAGAATGTTATGATAGTCGGCGGCGGCAGGATAGCCTATTACCTTGCGAAGCTGCTCTCCGACACCGGCAGAAATATCAAGCTCATCGAGCTCAAGGACGAGCGATGCCGTCACATGTCCGATATGCTCGACGATGTGACCGTGATACACGGTGACGGCACCGACCAGGATATCCTCGAGGAGCAGTGCATTGACGGTCAGGACGCCCTCATAGCCCTCACCGGCATCGACGAGGAGAATATAATCGTCTCCATGTACGCCGAGTCAAAGGGTGTCAACAAGGTCATCACCAAGGTCAACCGCCACTCATACTCCATCCTCAACGATATAGGGCTTGAGACGGTCGTTTCACCGCAGATTGTCGCAGGTAATCTTGTCACAAGATATGTCCGCGCGCTTCACAATTCGGCGGGTAATTCACAGATACAGACCCTGTATAAGCTCGTCGGCGGCAAGGTCGAGGCGGCTGAATTCATAGTCCCCGAGGACGCGGGCTACCTCAACATTCCCTTTAAGGAGCTCGAGCTGATGCCGAACTTGCTCATCGGCTGCATAATCCGCAACGGCAAGATCATCTTCCCCGGCGGCGACGATGTGATGAAAGCCAACGACAGCGTTATCGTCGTCACGGCGGGCAGGATCATCGAGGATCTGCACGATATCTTTATGTGATCGGCGGTGAGCGGTTAAATTATGAATTACAGAGCAATTTCATTCAATATCGGCAGGATACTTGCCGTTGAAGCGGCGCTGCTCATCTTCCCCGCCATCGGCTCGATAATTTACAGGGACGGCACGCTTCTCTCATTCGCGATAACCATTGCCGTCCTGACCGTATGCAGCCTTGCGGCGCTCTCGGCGAAACCCAAGAGCCGCACTCTGCACGCGCGCGACGGCTACGTTATAGTGGCGCTCTCATGGATACTTATGTCGCTTTTCGGGGCTCTGCCGTTCGTGCTCAGCGGCCATATGCCGAATCTTTTCGACGCCTTCTTTGAGACGGTCTCGGGCTTCACCACCACAGGCTCCACCTGCCTGCGTAATGTGGAGGCGCTGCCGAAGAGCCTGCTCTTCTGGCGCAGCTTCACCCACTGGATAGGCGGCATGGGCATCCTTGTCTTTGTCATCGCCATAATGCCCAAGACCGACAGCTCCTCGATGCACGTCATGCGCGCCGAGGTGCCCGGCCCGACGGTAGGCAAGCTGGTCTCAAAGCTCAGCGTCTCGGCAAGGATACTTTACGGCATCTATTGCGTGATGACTCTCATTGAGATAGTCATGCTCGCCCTCGGCGGAATGCCGCTGTTTGACAGCATAGTCAACTCCTTTGCGACGGCGGGCACAGGCGGCTTCGCGGTGCTCAACAAAAGCATCGAGGGCTATAACAGCCTCTATGCCGAGATGGTCATAGCGGTGTTTATGGTGCTCTTCGGTGTCAACTTCAATCTCTATTATTTTATCCTTATCAAGCAAGGCAAGCAGGCGGTTAAAAATGAGGAGCTCAGATGGTATCTCGGCATTATCGGCGGCGCGACGCTGATAATCGCGGGCGACCTTATCCTCACCAAGCATTCCGTCGGCGAATCCTTCAGATACGCATTTTTCCAGGTCTCTTCGATAATCACAACAACGGGCTTCTCGACAACGAATTTCGACATGTGGCCCGTGCTGTCAAAGGCGGTCATTGTGCTGCTGATGTTCTGCGGCGCCTGTGCCGGCTCGACCGGCGGCGGCCTCAAGGTATCGCGTATTATAATCCTCATCAAGGGAAGCGTGCGCGAGGTCAGAAAAGCCGCCAACCCCAGGAGAGTCGAATCGGTCAAGATCGATCACCACAGTGTGGACGAATCGGTGGTCAAGAGCGTTTTCGTCTACTTTGCGGCGGAGATGTTTCTTATCGCAGTCTCTACCTTGCTGCTCTGCTTTGAAGGCAGGGATCTCGTGACGTCCTTCACCGCCGTGCTCTCGTGCGTGAGCAATGTCGGCCCCGGCCTTGAAGCGGTCGGGCCCGCAGGCAACTTTGCGGACTTCTCGGGGCTTGGCAAGCTGCTTCTCTCGTTTGATATGCTCGCCGGCAGACTTGAGCTTGTGCCGATGTTCATGCTCTTCTCCCCCCTCGCCTGGTCAAAGAAATATGCATAAAGCAAAGCCCGATCGTTTTACGGTCGGGCTTGAATTATTATATGCGGTTATTCTCCGTCGGCGTTTTTTGCCGCCTTTTTCGCCTTGATATTCTTGACGAACTGCGGAGTTAATTTATCGAGGGTTCTGTTCAGCTTTGCCCATTCGGCTTCGGCCTTTATTGAGTCCTCTTCAAGGCGCTTCTCCATATCGTAATACATTATATTGCAGCCGCACTCGGGGCAGTTCTGCTTGAGGTCGAATATTCCGAGCTTCCTGCCGCATTTCGGGCATTTATTCTCCATTTATATTTCTCCTTTCGGGCGTTGGCTTTTTTGATCAGTCGGAGGTCGAATTCTGCGACACGGCTCTTGACTTTTCCTCGCGGTGAGCCATCATCTCCTCCTGAATGGTGCGGAGCTTCTCGCCCTCGAGGTCATAGAATTTAAAAGGAATCAGTGAGAGCAGCGACACTACGGGCGGGATTATGGTTATCAGCGCCCAGAGCCAGAAGCGTGTATTGACGGTCGCGCTCTCGACAAGCTGAAGCGAATTATCCGCAAGCTCCACGGTGACAAGGCCTATAACGGGCATAATACGCGTCGCAATGGCGGTGCACAGCGAGCCGGTCAGCTTGCTGATGAAAGTCAGCAGCGAGAACGCCATGCCCTCGTTTCTCTCGCCGGTTTTCCATTCCATGTAATCGACAGTGTCGCCGATCATCTTGGTGGGCACGACCATTTTAATACTTGAAATCGCACTGAAAACGAAGCCCTGGATCATCAGCAGCGGAACTATGACCATCGGCTTGCGGTAGAATTTCAAGCCGAGAAGGAAAATCACCGTGGCGACCGCCGCCTTGAGCAGCGAGGTGCGGATAACTATCTGCTTTGAGGTCAGCCTGCGTTCAATCAGCGGCATAAGCGGGTAGGCTGCAAAGCCGGATACTGCGCCTGGAATGCCGACTATGGTGCCCCAGCTTGCCGCACCGAGCGAGAAAATATAGAAATACTGAGCAAAGGTATCGGTTATTCCCTCGATCGTTGAGAGAATGCTTGAGCCGACAATGAGCATGAGCGGCTTATTCTTAAACAGGAACCTGAAGCAGTCAAGCACCTTCGGTTCATCGGAATTCTGCACCACACGCTCGCGGCAGAATATGCCGGAAAGAGAGAACAGACCCATGCCGAGCGAGCCGGCGACTATACCCATAACGAGGAAGAGCTGACGCATATTCAGCCCTATGACGCCCTTGTTGCTCAGGTCGATAAAGAGCGAAATTATCGGGGTCACAAGGCCGCCGATGATGCTTGAGAGGAAGCGCGCGGAGGCAATGGCATTTGACCTGTCCACCGGGTTCGGGGATATTGCCGCCGACAAGCCCCAGAATGGTATATCACCTATCGTATAGAAGAATTCCCATATGAAATAGGTCAGGCACATATAGACTATCTTGACCGCATCGGACTGCACGCCCGAGAGGAATTCCGCGCCGCCGAAAAACACGACGGTGGCTATGCCGAGCGGGATCGGAACAAACAGCAGATACGGGCGCAGCTTGCCGAGCCTTGTGCGGGTGCGGTCAACCACGGTTCCCATGATCGGGTCATTGAAGGCATCCCAGAAGCCCATTACCATTATCATAGTGGCAACCGCTTCGCTCGGTATGCCGAAAACGGTGACAAGGAAGAAGGTCATCTGCATACGCACCATGTTGTAGCCTATGACCTGGCCGCCGTTCGCAACGCCGTAAAGCACCGTTTCTTTGACGCCGACGTATCGTTTCTCTTTCATCATTTCGTTATTTGACATAAGTATCTCCTTCCTGCTTATGACGTCTGAATGATACGGTCATTCTCACACTCGGCAACGAATCTCTCGATCGCCGCTTCATAAGCCTTGGGGTCGGTATAATAGCTGCGGGCATGTACCGCGCCCGCAACGGTCAGCTTCTCCTTGCGGGTCGGGCAGGCGGCGTAAAGCTCCTCCTGCATGAATTGCGGCACAAAGTCGTCCGCCGCGCCGTGAATGAAAAGCACCGGGAGCTTTGAATTGCTCACCGCCCTGAGCGGCGAGGCATCCCTGAAATCATAGCCGCAGATCAGGCGGCAGATTAGGTCGCAGGTATGCAGCACGGGGAAATTAGGCAGGTGAAACGAGGTTTTGAGCTGATATGAGAATTCATCCCATGCGCTCGTGTAGGAGCAGTCGGCGATAATGCCCTTGACTGCGGGGTCGCTCACCTTGTCGCTCATCATAAGCACGGTAGCGCCGCCCATTGAAACGCCGTGCAGATAGACATTAAGATTCGGGAAGCGCTTCCTTGCATAATCGAGCCAGAGCAGAGTATCCGCCGATTCATGTGTGCCGTAGCCGAGGAACTTGCCGTCGCTCTCGCCGCAGCCCCTGTGCTCCGGCATAAGGACTGTGTAGCCCTCACGGTAAAAATACGGCATATCGAAGCAGAATTCGCCGACACCGGAGCTGTGCGCTCCGTGGCAGGCGATAAGCAGTCGGCCGTTGCTCACGGGCGGTATTATGACGCTGCCCCTGAGCGTTTCGCCGTTCGAGGCGGTCAGCGACAGCTTCTCTATCGGGAAATCCGCAAACGCTTTCAGCGCGGCGTCCCTGTCCCTGTCGAAATCGCTCTGCGGGGCTTCGTTACCCGCGACGAGCTTGCCGATAAATTTCGGCAGCGGCATCTGTTTATACCATATTATCTGGTTGAATATGAAGCCGCAGATCAAAAACAGCAGGAGGATGAATACCCCGAACACAACCGCAATGATGATCAAAGCCGTTTCCATTTTTCTCACTTCCCGTCCGTTATCCGCCCCGCGTTTACGCATCATGCACAAGTTAAAACGAAGAGCAGGATAATTTTTATTGAAATTGCTCGATAAATACTCGTTTATTATAGACCATTCGGCGGCAAAAGGCAAGCAATTTAATGACAAAATAAGAGAAAAAAGCGCTATGTTACAAAAGCGCAATATTGTGCGGCATTTTTGGAACCACAAATGTGATTTTTGGCAATCGGCTACGAATTTTCAGACAAAATCGTCAGATTTTTCATCATTACCGACAGCCGTATTTTCCTTGACACGGGCAAGGCGATATGTTATAATTCAAGTATAACAAGTATAGCTTTTCGGGACTGACGGATTAGTGGAGCACCACGTGGACCGAGAAGCCGAAGCTGCCGACCGTCTGGGCATATTTATCCTTCATCGGGATAAATGTGCCCTTTTTTATTTTCGGAAGGAGGACAACATGAAGAAAGTAGCAATAATCATGGGAAGCGACAGCGACCTGCCCGTTGTCAGGAAAGCTGCGGCTACGCTCAATGACTTCGGGGTGCCCTACGAGGCGCACGTCTTTTCGGCGCACCGCACACCCGAACAGGCAAAGGAATTCAGCGCCGACGCGCGCCGTAACGGCTTCGGCGCAATAATTGCGGCAGCCGGCATGGCGGCTCACCTTGCGGGGGCTATAGCTGCAAACACCACCCTGCCGGTTATCGGTATACCCATAAAGTCAGGAGATTTAGGCGGTATTGACGCACTGCTCTCGACCGTACAAATGCCATCGGGAATTCCCGTAGCGACGGTCGCCATAGACGGTGCAGTCAATGCCGCTTTATTATGCGTTGAAATTCTCAGCCTCTCGGATGACGGGCTTGCCGCAAAGCTCGAAGCCAAGAGGAAAGCGGACGCTCAGAAGGTCCTCGATAAGGACTCGGATATAAAAAACAGGATCAATTCATTATAAATCAACCACGGAGGTAATCAAAATGGAAAAAACCGTTCAACTCTATGAAGGCAAGGCAAAGAAAGTATACGCCACCGACGACCCCGACCTTGTTATCGTCTCCTACAAGGACGACGCCACGGCTCTCGACGGCCTCAAAAAGGGCACCATCGCGGGCAAAGGCGTTATCAACAACAGGATGTCAAATTACCTCTGCCGTCTGCTGGAGCGGCACGGAGTGCCCACCCACTATGTGGAGGAATTGAACGACCGTGAGACGGTAGTTAAGAAAGTCTCGATAGTTCCCCTCGAGGTCATAATCCGCAATATCTCCGCAGGTTCGTTCGCAAAGCGCTACGGCGTTGAGGAGGGCATAGTATTCAAAAAGCCCACGATAGAATTCTCATACAAAAACGATGAGCTTCACGACCCGCTCATCAATTCATATCACGCCCTCGCCCTCGGCCTCGCCACCGAGGAGGAGATCGAGACAATCAAAGCCCTCGCCTTCAAGGTCAACGACGTTCTCAAGGAATATTTCCTCTCGCTCAACGTGAAGCTCGTTGACTTCAAGCTCGAATTCGGCAGGCTGCCCGACGGCAAAATAGTGCTTGCGGACGAGATATCGCCCGACACCTGCCGCTTCTGGGACGCAACCACGGGTGAGAAGCTCGACAAGGATCGCTTCCGCCGCGACATGGGCGGAGTTGAGGACGCTTACAACGAGATGATGAAGAGAGTATTCGGCGACTGAATCGGAGGATATAATGAGCAATTTGAGAGAAGAATGCGGAGTTTTCGGCGTTTTTTCGGGTGAAACAAACGACGTTGCAAGCACCACCTATTACGGCCTCTTCGCCTTGCAGCACAGGGGTCAGGAATCCTGCGGAATAGTGGTCAACGACGACGGTGTTTTTACCGATTATAAAGACACGGGGCTTGTAAACGACGTTTTCACCCCAAATATAATCGACCGTCTCGGCGAGGGCAACATCGCCATAGGCCATGTTCGCTACGGCACCACAGGCTCAAGCGAACGCAGCAACGCTCAGCCGATAGTGGTGAACCACATCAAGGGCAAAATGGCACTCGCCCACAACGGCAATCTGATAAATTCGGGCGAGCTGCGCCGTGAACTGGAGCTTGAGGGCTCAATATTCCACACGACCAGCGACACCGAGGTCATTTCATACATTATTACCAAAGAGAGGCTCTCCGCGCCGTCGATAGAGCAGGCGGTGAATCACGCGGTGGACAGGATAAAAGGCGCATATTCACTCGTCATCATGTCCCCGTCGAAGCTGATAGCCGTGCGCGATGAGAACGGCTTCCGCCCCCTGTGCTACGGCATCACCAAGGACGGCAGATACATCGTCGCCTCCGAGAGCTGCGCCCTTGACGCTGTGGGAGCAGAATTTATCCGCGACATTAAACCCGGCGAGATAGTGGTATTCGACAAAAACGGAGTTCGCTCCATTGAGGATCACTGCGGCAAAGCGCCCGGCGCACTCTGTGTGTTTGAATATATCTACTTTGCCCGCCCCGATTCGGTCATAGACGGCTGCTCTGTGCACTCCGCAAGGCTCAGAGCCGGCGCATTTCTCGCCCTCGAGCATCCCGTTCAGGCGGACGTCGTCATCGGCGTGCCGGATTCGGGTCTCGACGCGGCGCTCGGCTACTCCAAGCAGTCGGGCATTCCCTATGAGATAGGCTTCATCAAGAATAAATATATCGGCCGCACCTTTATAGCTCCGGGTCAGAAGAGCCGTGAGGACAAGGTCAAAATCAAGCTCAACCCCATTGCCGAGGTCGTTAAGGGCAAAAGAGTTGTTATGATAGACGACTCGATAGTCAGGGGCACGACCAGCGCAAGGATAGTGAAGCTCCTGCGTGAAGCGGGCGCAAAGGAGATACACATGAGGGTATCCGCTCCCCCGTTCCTCAACCCCTGCTACTATGGCACGGATATCGACTCGAGGGAGAATCTCATCGCCTGCAAATACTCGGTGGACGAGATTGCAAAGAAGATAGGCGTTGATTCGCTCGGCTACCTGAGCATCGAGAGTGTCAAGCAGATAGCCAAAGGCATAAACGGCGGCAGCTATTGCTCCGCCTGCTTCGACGGGATGTACCCGACCGAGATACCGCAGGCACCGATGAAAAACCGCTTTGAAACCAAAATTTCCGAAAACAAGGAGTAAAGCATGAAGAATTCACAGTCAAAGTCCTACGCCGAGGCAGGCGTTGATATCACCGCGGGTTACAAGGCCGTTGAGCTTATGAAAAGCCACATTGCAAGAACTTTGACAAGCGGAGTTTGCTCCGATGTCGGCGGCTTCGGCGGGCTTTTTGAGCTTGACACAAACGGCATGGAGCGCCCGACCCTCGTGAGCGGCACGGACGGCGTCGGCACCAAGCTCAAGCTCGCATTCCTTATGGATAAGCATGACACGGTCGGCATCGACTGCGTCGCAATGTGCGTCAACGACATCATCTGCTGCGGCGCGAAGCCCCTTTTCTTCCTTGATTACATCGCCTGCGGCAAAAACGTGCCCGAGAGGATAGCTCAGATAGTTGCGGGCGTTGCCGAGGGCTGCGTTCAGAGCGGCGCCGCCCTGATAGGCGGCGAGACCGCCGAGATGCCGGGCTTCTACCCCGCCGACGAATATGACCTTGCGGGCTTCTCCGTAGGCATAGTCGATAAAACGAAGATACCCGATAACAAATCCATGTGCGAGGGTGACGCGGTTATCGCCCTGCCGTCAAGCGGCGTGCATTCAAACGGCTTTTCGCTCGTTCGCAAGGTATTCGACGTCGAGAATTGCGACCTCACCTCCCCTCTCGACGAGCTTTGCGGCAAGTCGCTCGGCGAAGCGCTGCTGACCCCGACAAAAATATATGTGAAGGCCATGCTGGCGCTCTTTGAAGCGGTAAAAGTCAAGGGCGTTTCGCATATCACGGGCGGCGGCTTCTATGAGAATATCCCCCGCAGCATTCCCGACGGCCTCGGAGCTGAGATAAAGAAAGCCGATGTCCGCACGCTGCCGATATTCGACCTTATCGCAAAGGCGGGCGACATCCCCGAACGCGATATGTATAATACATTCAATATGGGCGTCGGCATGAGCGCCGTAGTCGCCGCCGAGGACGCCGAAAAAGCGGTTGAAACGCTGAAGGCAAACGGCGTTGACGCTTATATCCTGGGCAAAATAATCAAATCGACCGACAAGGTGGTGCTCATATGAGCAGGGTCGCCATCGCCGTGCTCGTATCGGGCGGCGGCACGAATTTGCAGGCTCTCATTGATTCTCAGCGCAGCGGAACGCTTCACAGCGGCGAGATAACGCTCGTCATATCGAGCAGCCCGAGCGCCTACGCCCTCAAGCGCGCCGAGGATGCAGGCATAGCGACCTGCGTTTGTGAGAAGCGCGGGTGCAGCCAGGAGGAATTTGAAGCCGATATACTCAAAACCCTGAAAGAGAACGGCATAGAGCTTATAATCCTCGCGGGCTTCATGTGCATCCTCAGCGAGAACTTTGTAAAGCTCTACCCCGAGCGGATAATCAATGTGCACCCCTCGCTGATACCGTCGTTTTGCGGCAAGGGCTTCTACGGGCTTCGGGTGCATGAGGCAGCGCTGAATTACGGCGTAAAGGTCACGGGAGCCACCGTGCATTTTGTCAACGAAATACCCGACGGCGGCAAGATAATAATGCAGAAGGCCGTTTATATTGAGGAAAACGACACACCCGAAACGCTCCAAAGGCGGGTCATGGAGAACGCCGAATGGGAGCTGCTGCCGAAATCGGCTGAAATAGTATGCGAAAGTATTAAGGAGAACAGATGATGAACATATATAAAACCGATTCCGCTGCCGATCTGCTCAAGGGCAACGCCTACGCAGGCAGAGGCATAATCATCGGCACCTCGGCAAACGGCAGATACGCCGTGACCGCCTATTTCATAATGGGCAGAAGCCAAAACAGCCGCAACCGGATCTTTATCAAGGACGGCGCGACCGTCAGAACCGAGCCTTTTGACTCCTCAAAGGTCGAGGATCCCTCGCTGATAATCTATAACGCCGTGCGCGAGAACGGCGGCGACCTCGTGGTCACGAACGGCGACCAGACCGACACGGTCTGTGACCTGATGGCAGAGGGCAAGAGCTTCTCCGAGGCACTCGCTACCCGCTGCTTCGAGCCCGATTCACCGAATTTCACCCCGAGGATAAGCGGCATTCTTCATTTAGACGGCGGCTTCGACTACGAGATGAGCATCCTCAAAAGCATTGACCCCGACGGCTCGGACTGCTGCCGCTACACCTACGCTTACCCTTCAAAGGCGGGGCTCGGCCACTTCATCCACACCTATATCTGCGACGGCGACCCGCTGCCCACCTTCTGCGGCGAGCCCGAACGTATAGCCATTCCCGACGATATCGACGGATTTGCCGCCGAGCTTTGGGACAGCCTCAATGAAGAGAACAAGATCTCGCTTTACGTCCGCTACACCGATATCGGCTGCGGCGAATACACCGACAAGCTGATAAATAAAAACCGCTGAGGAGGTCAAAAATGAAAGAATTCGAGCTGAAATACGGCTGCAACCCCAATCAAAAGCCCGCAAAAATATATATGGCAGACGGCTCCGAGCTGCCGATAAAAATACTTAACGGCAAGCCCGGCTATATCAATTTCCTTGACGCCTTCAACTCCTGGCAGCTTGTGAAGGAGCTGAAAGCCGCCCTCGGGCTGCCCGCAGTCACCTCGTTCAAACATGTCAGCCCCACGAGCGCCGCAGTGGGCATCCCGCTGAGCGATAAGCTCAAAAAAGCCTGCTTCGTCGACGATATCGAGGGTCTGGACGACTCCCCGCTCGCCTGCGCTTACGCAAGGGCAAGGGGCACCGACCGTATGTGCTCGTTCGGCGACTGGGTCGCTCTCTCGGACGTGTGCGACGTCAAGACCGCCGAGCTTATCAAGCGCGAGGTCTCCGACGGCATCATCGCCCCCGGCTACGAGCCCGAGGCTCTTGAGATACTCAAATCAAAGCGCAAGGGCAGCTATAATATAGTCGAGATCGACCCCGATTATATCCCCGAGGAGATCGAGCGCAAGCAGGTCTACGGCATCACCTTTGAGCAAGGCAGAAACAACTTCAAAATAGATGAGGCTCTGCTCTCAAATGTCGTCACCGAGAATAAGAATATCCCCGAGAGCGCAAAGCGTGACCTTATAATCTCGCTCATCACTCTTAAATATACACAGTCAAACTCCGTCTGCTACGCCTACGACGGTCAGGCTATCGGCGTCGGCGCGGGTCAGCAGTCCAGAGTTCACTGCACCCGCCTCGCAGGCTCAAAGGCGGATACATGGTTCCTGCGCCAGTGCGATAAGGTGCTCTCACTCCCGTTTAGGGACGATATCAAGCGCCCCGACCGCGATAACATCATAGACGGCTACATCAACCGCAACGAGGAGGATGTCTGCGCCGACGGAGTCTGGCAGAAATACTTCACCGAGAGACCCGCTCCCCTCACCGACGAGGATATCCGCGAATATCTCTCAGGCATATCGGGCGTGTCGCTCGGCTCCGACGCATTCTTCCCGTTCAGCGACAATATCGAGCGCGCCCGCAAGAGCGGCGTCACCTACATTGCCGAGCCTGGCGGGTCGATCCGCGACGATCTCGTTATCGACTGCTGCAACAAATACGGCATGGCAATGGCATTCACCGGCATGAGACTTTTCCATCACTGATAGGGAGTTTTGCAAATGAAAGTAATGGTAATCGGCGGCGGAGGCCGCGAGCACGCCATAATCAAAAAGCTGCGTGAGAGCAGCGAAATAACCGAGCTTTACGCCCTGCCGGGCAACGGCGGCATTGCAAGCGACGCGGTCTGCGTCGATATCGGCGCAAAGGATATAGCCGCTCAGGTGAAATTTGCCGTTGAGAATAAAATAGACTACGCCGTTGTCGCCCCCGACGACCCCCTCTGCCTCGGCGCGGTCGACGAGCTGACCGCCGCAGGCATCCCCTGCTTCGGCCCCGACAAAAGGGCGGCGATAATCGAGGGCAGCAAGGTATTCTCAAAGAATCTGATGAAGAAATACGGCATTCCCACCGCCGCATACGAGGTATTTGACGATGAGTCGGCGGCGCTTGCCTATCTTGAGACTGCGCCCGTTCCGACGGTCATCAAGGCGGACGGACTTGCGCTCGGCAAGGGCGTTATAATAGCCGAGACCCGCGAAGATGCGAAAGCCGCCGTGCGCTCGATGATGAGCGACAGAGTTTTCGGTGAGAGCGGCGCAAGAGTCGTGATAGAAGAATTTTTGAGCGGCCCCGAGGTATCGGTGCTGTCGTTTACCGACGGAGAAACGCTGATACCGATGGTATCCTCAATGGATCACAAGCGTGCGCTTGACGGCGACAAGGGACTGAATACGGGCGGTATGGGCACGGTTGCCCCGAATCCGTATTACACAGCCGACATCGCCGAGAGATGCATGAAAGAGATATTTATCCCGACAATAAAGGCGATGAAAGCCGAGGGACGCACCTTCAAGGGCTGCCTTTATTTCGGGCTTATGCTGACCGAGAGCGGCCCCAAGGTCATTGAATACAACTGCCGCTTCGGCGACCCGGAGACCCAAGTGGTGCTGCCGCTGCTCGAGAGCGACCTTTTCACCGTGATGCGAGCCGTGACCGACGGCACTCTCAGCAAGACCGAGGTAAAATTCAAAAACGCCTCTGCCGCCTGCGTTATCATGGCTTCGAGCGGCTACCCGCAAAAATATGAGAGCGGGTTTGAGCTTGAAATTGACCCCGCCGTTGAAAGCAGCGTATACATCGCGGGCGCAAAGCGCAGCGGCGATAAGCTGCTGACCGCGGGCGGGCGGGTGCTCGGCGTTACGGCTGTTGAGCCGACGCTTGAGGGCGCAATAGCCGCCTCATACGAAAAAGTAAAGAAGATCAGCTTCAAAAACGCATATTACCGCAAGGATATCGGAACGAGAGCGCTCAAAGCAAGGGAGGACAAATAACATGGTCTATCGTATATTCACCGAGAAGAAAAAAGAGCTTGCCGCCGAGGCAAGAGCGCTGCTCTCGGATATCAACTCGCTTTTGCAGATAAAGAGCGTGACCGACGTGCGCGTTATCAACCGCTACGACGCTCAGAATATCACCGAGGAGCTGTTCGATTACTCGGTCGGCACGGTCTTCTCCGAGCCGCAGCTTGATATCACTTATTCCGAGCTTGAGGATGACTCCGCGGCCTGCTTCGCCGTCGAATACCTGCCCGGTCAGTTTGACCAGCGTGCGGATTCCGCGGCGCAGTGCATCCAGCTCATCTCGCAGGGCGACCGCCCGCTCATCCGCACGGCAAAGGTCTATATGCTCTACGGCAGCGTTGCCCCCGCCGAGCTTGAGGCGATAAAGAAATATGTCATCAACCCCGTTGAAGCCCGTGAAGCAAGCCTCGAGAAGCCCGATACATTGGAGATAAAGTATGATATCCCCTCCGGCGTTGCGACCCTTGACGGCTTCACCGCGCTTGACAGCGACGGTCTTGCGGATTTTGTGAGCCGCTACGGCCTCGCCATGGATACGGACGATATCAAATTCTGTCAGGATTATTTCAAATCGGAGCGCCGTGACCCTACTATGACCGAAATCAGGATGATAGACACCTATTGGTCGGATCACTGCCGCCACACCACGTTCCTCACCCATATCGACAGCGCGGTATTCGAGGATGAGCTGCTCCAAAGCGCCTATGACGAATACATGGCAGTCAGGCGTGAGCTCGGGCGCACAAAGCCCGTATGCCTTATGGATATCGCCACCGTGGCGGTGAAATATCTCAAGGCTCACGGCAAGCTCGACAAGCTCGACGAATCCGAGGAAATAAACGCCTGCACTGTTAAGATAAAGGTCAATGTTGACGGCAGTGACGAGGATTGGCTGCTGCTCTTTAAGAACGAAACCCACAACCACCCGACCGAGATCGAGCCCTTCGGCGGCGCGGCCACCTGCATCGGCGGAGCTATCCGCGACCCCCTCTCGGGGCGCTCTTATGTCTACGGCGCAATGCGTATCACAGGCGCAGCGAACCCGCTCAAAAAGGTCTCCGAGACGCTGCCGGGCAAGCTGCCGCAGCGCAAGATAGTGACCACCGCTGCGGACGGCTATTCGTCCTACGGCAATCAGATAGGTCTCGCAACAGGCATCGTTGACGAAATATATCACGACGGCTACGCCGC
>ULTR01017482.1_pt1 | contig 19877 bp, 10 predicted proteins | sample 1957781 | NCBI WGS metagenome assembly ULTR01 (sample SAMEA4835739, study PRJEB28245) | human gut metagenome | biome: gut microbiome; material: fecal sample | place: Denmark | collected 2008 | reverse complement strand
GGCGCAAGCTGCTCTATGATGAAAACGGAAATCTTGCCGGTGCGGCCGGATACGGCACATACGACCCGAACAATCATGCCGAAAACGTCACGCATGAAGTATATGGCTCTGTCGTTTCCGGACATGTTAAACTTGTCAACTTTGAAAATTTCCATTCAACAGTCGATAACTCAACAAACTGCATAAGCGCATATACCTCATCTCATCACGAATGCGCTCCTGCCATGTGGACTGTCGGAGAAGGTTTCCATGCCTTTGATAACCCTGCTGCCTGTGCATACACCGAGGAGAACCCCGTATTTGTTGTTATTGAGCTTTCTCGGCTGTATGAGGACTCGGCAAGCCTTTCCAAGCGCGTTGCAGAGAGCATAAGGTTTGAATGAAAGAAAAGGGAATTAACCGTAACCGATAACGAGCCTCCTTTCTTTTTCCGAACAAAACACCCCTGTCCGGGCAATGCCGAGCAGGGGTGTTTTGCCGTGCGGCATATATTTGAAAAAAAGCGTTTAAACCGTTGCCAAAAAAGGAAAAGTGTTGTAAAATTGGCATGAATGACGGAATGCGCAAAGCATTCATTAAATCACGGAGGAATTACTTCAATGAACCCGAAATTCAAGAACAATATCGGTATCATGGTTCCCGAAATCCTGATGCCCGCAAAGAATGTTGACCTTACCAAATGGGCATGCGTTGCGTGCGACCAGTACACTTCCCAGCCCGACTATTGGAACAAGTGCGAAGAGATCGTCGGCGATGCTCCGTCCACCCTGCGCCTTATGCTTCCGGAGATTTATCTTGAAAAGCCCGGCGAAACCGAAAAAATTGCCGCGATCCGCAAGGCAATGCACGACTATATCGACAACGGCATCCTTCAAAATCTTGGCGAAGGTTTCGTTTTCACGCGCCGCAGCGTCGGCGGCAACACCCGCAGCGGACTTGTTGTTGCACTGGATCTCGAGTGCTATGACTACTCCAAGGGTTCAACGACCCTTATCCGCGCAACCGAGGGCACGATCGTTGAGCGCATCCCGCCCCGCCTGAAGATTCGCGACGGCGCACTGCTTGAGCTGCCCCATATTCTTGTTCTTATCGATGATGAAAAGAAAACCGTTATCGAACCCCTTGCGGAAAAGCTTCAGAACACTGAAAAGCTCTACGATTTCGACCTTATGCAGAACGGCGGACACATTGAGGGCTGGTTCGTCAACAATGAAGGCATGATCGAGGACGTTATCTCCGCGCTGAACGCACTTGTTGATCCCAACAAGTACGGCACCGAAATGCCTCCCCTGCTGTTTGCAATGGGCGACGGCAACCACAGCTTTGCAACCGCAAAAGCAAATTGGGAAAAAGTCAAGGCCACCCTCACCCCCGAAGAGCAGGCGGATCACCCCGCACGCTTTGCACTTGTTGAACTTGAAAACGTTCACGATGACGGCATCGTTTTCGAACCCATCCACAGGGTCGTTTTCAACGTTCATGTTCCCGCATTCCTTGAAGCACTGAAGGCGAAGCTTGCGGAGCAGAACAACGGCGAATGCGAAATCAACTTCTATGACTGCGAATGCTGCATGGAAAAGGCGGAGAAGGCCGCTCCCGAGGGCGCGCACGTTATTCCCGTCATTACCGAAAACGGCAAAGGACTTATTGTTGTTGCAAAACCCAATGCACAGCTTGAAGTCGGCACGCTTCAAAACGCTCTTGACGTTGTTCTTAAAGCAACCGAAGGCGCGACTATCGACTATATCCACGGTGCAGACGTTGTGAACGACCTCGGCAGCAAGCACGGCAACATCGGCTTCCTGCTTCCCCCCATGGAAAAGAGCGCATTCTTCCGCACCGTTGTTTTTGACGGCGCACTGCCCCGCAAGACTTTCTCAATGGGCGAAGCACATGAAAAGAGGTATTACCTCGAATGCAGGAAGATCTGCAAGTAAAACCTGCGCTTTGAGTTAAATGCTCGAGTTTCGGAGCCTGCAAACGGCTGAACCGAAGACCGATTCATATTGAACCCGATTTACGGAGCGTTTTGTGAGGCGCTGCTTCACGGAATGCTCCGTTTGCAGGTTTTCTTCGAATTAATTAAAAACACTTTCTGTCAAATACTCTGTCAAAGGCAAGGTAACAAACAATGCTTGAAACAACATTCCATTCGCTTACGGCCGTGCTTATCGTGATGTTCATGGTCGCCGTGGGCTGGCTTTTCGGCAAACTCGGCTATCTGCGCCGCGAACACAAAAAGCTTATGACCAAGCTTATTATTTCGGCGGGTATGCCTTCCCTTGTTGTGAACACCGTGTTCGGAAAAATCGACCTTGACGCGCTGCAAAATCCCGCACTGCTGTTTCTTTTGCCCGCGCTGAGCATGATTATAACTCTTCTGCTCGGCTTTATTTTTGCAAAGCTGCTGAAACCCGAGGCAAAACGGCGCGGCGGGTTTATCGCAATGTGTGCTTTTTCGAATTCAGTTTTTGTCGGACTGCCGATGAACACCGGGCTTTTCGGCGATGAAGCCGTGCCGTACGTGATGTGCTTCTACATTGTCAACACAACCCTTTTTTGGACGATCGGGAATTATCTCATCTCTCGCTCCGGCGAAGGTGAAAAGCGCGGCGGATTTCTGCACAATCTTAAAAAAATCGTTTCCCCACCCCTGGTTGCGCTTGCTGTTTGCCTTCCGCTTGCGGCACTCGGCGTCAAAATGCCGCAGCCCGTTGTTAAGCTCTCCGGCTATATGGGCAATATCGTAACGCCGCTCGCGCTGTTTTATATCGGATATGCACTGTATGAATACGGGTTTAAAAGCCTTAAGCCCGACCGCTGCATGCTTGCTGTCATGGGAATGCGCTTTATCGCCGCGCCGCTTATCATGCTTGTGCTCTGCAAACTTTTCGGTCTGAGCGGAATGCCGAGCGGGGTTCTTGTTATCGAATCCGCCATGCCCGTTATGACGCAGGCCGTTGTTGTTGCGGCGGCAAACGATGCAGATGAATCATTCGTTGCTGCCGGAATGAGCCTTACAACTCTCGGCTGTTTCATCTTTGTCCCTCTTCTGATGCTGCTTATGGATGCCGTCGGTTTGGTTTAAAAGCATTTCCCCGCCGACGGGACACCAATGCCGCGGGACAGTATTTTTGTTTTGTGAACGGCATTTAATAAAAATGCTTTGCAATATATTATTTATGATGTTAAAATACAATCACTAAAGGAAGTTTGGAGGTATTGTTTGCCCACCGACAATTCGGCACTTAACAACGTATTATGAAAACAAAAAAAACAAGCACTGAAAAAAGCGCAAAGAACAGCGGTTTTCGCAGCCTGCTGCCCTGCGCAAAGGGATATCGGCTGCCCTCGTTTCTGACGCCGATATTCATCGTTCTTGAAGTTACGATGGAAGTTTTTATCCCACTCCTTATGGCGGCAATAGTTGACGGCGGGCTTTACGGCTCGCCTGATTTCACCCTTCGGAAGTATTTTTCGGCAGAGCTTATCGCCGACAAAACCAGATTCGTAATTATTCTCGGCGGCATAATGGTGCTTGCGGCAATGCTGTCGCTTGCATTCGGTATGCTTGCCGCACGTACGGCTGCGGTTGCAAGCATGGGTTTTGCAAAGAACCTGCGCCGAAAAGTTTTTGAAAAGATTCTGTCTTTCTCTTTCAAAAACACGGACAGATTCTCAACACCCTCCCTCGTTATGCGTACAACGGCGGATATCAACAACGTTCAGAATCTTTATCAGCAGATGATACGCATATTTGTGCGCGCTCCGGTCATGATGGTGCTTGCGGCCGTTATGGCTCTGCGCGTAAATGCGGAGCTTTCGGTCATTTACCTTGTTGCGCTGCCCATTATGTTCTGCACACTCATTTCAATGGGAATGATAGGCAAGCCGCGTTTCCGCATCATGTTAAAAAAATATGACAAGATGAACGCTTCCGTTCAGGAAAATCTTGTCGCCGCACGCGTTGTGAAATCTTTTGCACGCGAAGATTATGAAAAGAAAAAATTTGCCGCTTCCGCCGATGACCTTAAAAAGGCTCAAATTTACGCACAGAAGCTTTTCTCCCTCCTGCCTGCGATTCAAATGGGTATTATGTGGACCTGCGCCGTCATTCTGATGCTGATGGGCGGCAATCAGGTGTTTGCGGGAACGCTTACGAAGGGCGAACTTGTCAGCATGTTGACCTATACCAATCAGGTTGTAGGTTCCGTTTCAATGGTTGCAATGATCATCATGATGCTCACCATGACGCGCGAATCCGTGACGCGCATCAACGAGGTGCTTGACGAAGTTCCCGATATTACGGATAACGGCAGCACGTTCAAAGTTGAAAACGGTGAGATTGAATTCCGCCATGTTAATTTCAGCTATTCCGGAAAAAGTGACAACCTCACGCTTTCTGATATCAACCTGCACATTCGCGCCGGTGAGACCATCGGCGTTGTGGGCGGCACCGGTGACGGAAAATCGACCCTGATGCAGCTCATTCCGCGTTTTTACGATGCACTTTCGGGCGAAGTGCTTGTCGGCGGAAGGAATGTTAAGGATTATTCACTGTATGAACTGCGCGAAAGCGTATCAATGGTGCTTCAAAAGAACATGCTTTTTTCCGGCACGATTCGCGACAATCTCCGTTGGGGAAACAAGGACGCAACGGATGAGCAGATTGAGCATGCCTGCCGCCTTGCATGTGCGCACGATTTCGTTATGAGCTTCCCTGACGGGTACGACACGGATCTCGGGCAGGGCGGTGTGAATGTTTCCGGCGGACAGAAGCAAAGGCTTTGCATTGCCCGCGCGCTGCTCAAAAATCCGAAGATCCTGATCCTTGACGACTCCACAAGCGCAGTCGATTCACGCACCGATGAAAGCATCCGCGCCGCATTCCGCGAAAGTCTGCCCGGAACAACAAAGCTCATCATTGCCCAGCGCATAGCCTCCATAATGTATTCCGACAGGATAATCGTTATGGATAAGGGACGCATTTCAGATGTCGGCACTCACGATGAGCTTATGCAGCGCAGCGAAATCTACCGCGAAGTTTACCTGTCTCAAAACAAGGAACTTCCGCAGGAAGGCGGAACGGTCTCCGGCGTAAACAGCAGCTCTGACATAAAAGGAAAGGAGGCGGTCACTAATGCCTAAAATGCCCGGAGGAAGAGACAACCCCGCTGCACGTTTTGCAGGCAGCGGCCGCCCCGCAAATCCGCTCAAAACAATGAGCAGGCTGCTTAAGTACTACGGCAAATGCCGCTGGATGTTCACTGTTGCGGTTATTATGATCGCAGTCTATTCCCTTGCAACAATTGCCGCAAGCTACATGATGAAACCCCTTGTTGCCGTGTTGGAAGAAGCAAGCATCACGCCAGATGCGGCGCAGGCAAAATACCTTGCCCTGCTTATCGGCATGGCGGGGCTGTATGTGCTCAGTGTTCTCACCAACTATTGTTTAAACTATCTGATGCTCAAATGCTCCGCAACGGTGCTTTGCGACCTGCGCAAGGATATGTTTGACAAGATGCAAAGCCTTCCCATAAGCTATTTTGACACGCATACGCACGGCGAGCTTATGAGTTACTATACAAACGATATTGACGCGATCCGCGAGCTTCTGCACCAGAGCATCACGCAGCTGATAATCTCATGCATTTCCCTCGTCGGCATCGTTGCAATGATGCTCATTCTTTCCGTTTCGCTGTTTGCAATCGTTGTTGTTATGGGGTTTGTTGTGTTTTTTACAGTCAAATTCATCGGCAAAAAGAGCGGAAAGAACTTTGCCCGTCAGCAAAAAGCCGTTGCATCCGTGAACGGATACATTGAAGAGATGATGGCGGGGCAGAAGGTCGTTAAGGCCTTTAACCATGAGGAAGAATCCATGAAGGCATTTGATGTGCTGAATATTGAATTCTGTTCGGCAGCAACAAAGGCAAATACCTATGCCAATATCATGGGGCCGATAATGAACAACCTGTCTCATATTTTCTATTCGATAACGACCACCCTCGGTGTTCTCGGTCTTGTGACTTCCGGCAGCGTGCTTATTGCTTTTTTGCAGTACATACGGCAGTTTGCAGAGCGCATATCGCAGATTTCGCAGCAGTTCAATTTCGTTCTGCTTGCGCTTGCGGGCGCGGAGCGCGTGTTTAAGCTTATGGATGTTCCGCCCGAAATCGATGACGGCGATGTTGCCCTCGGCTTGAACGCACACGGCGAAAAAGTCTGGCGCGTTCCCAACGGAACCGAGTCGGGAGCAAACAATTCCGTGACTGAAATTCCGCTTGCGGGCATGGTTGAGCTGCACGATGTTACCTTCAGCTATGACGGCAAGGTGAACGTTTTGAACGATGTTTCCCTCTATGCAAAGCGCGGACAGAAGATCGCGTTTGTCGGCTCCACCGGTGCCGGCAAAACGACGATAACCAACCTTATCAACAGGTTCTATGATGTTAACGAGGGTGAAATCACCTATGACGGTATCGATGTTCGCCGCATCAAAAAACGCGACCTTCGCGGAACACTCGGCATGGTTTTGCAGGATACGCACCTGTTCACCGGCACGGTTATGGAAAACATTCGTTACGGCAAGCTGGATGCAACGGATGAAGAATGTATTCAGGCGGCAAAGATCGCAAATGCGCATTACTTCATCTCTCACCTGCCGAACGGCTATGATACGATGCTCACTTCGGACGGCGCAAACCTGTCACAAGGTCAGCGTCAGCTTATCGCAATTGCACGAGCCGCCGTTACCAATCCCGAGGTGCTCATTCTTGATGAGGCGACAAGCTCGATCGACACAAGAACCGAACTGCTCATCGAACGCGGCATGGACAGCCTTATGGAAGGAAGAACGGTGTTTGTTATTGCGCACCGACTCTCCACCGTTCGCAATTCAAATGCCATTATGGTGCTTGAAAAAGGCCGTATCATTGAGCGCGGCGACCATGAAGAGCTGCTCCGCCGCAAGGGCCGATATTACGAGCTGTACACAGGCATGTTTGAATTGAGCTGATTACTGCGTCGAAATTCGAACAGCTCCGTGTATTCAATGTATTTCGATTGATGCATTACACGCACGGAACGCAAATTAAAGGGAACCGTCGAAACAAATCGGCACGGTTCCCTTTTTGATGCTGTTGATTCAATTATTCCGAATGCGCATTGAAATTCGATTTATTAAAACCCGGTGCGGGATGATTAATCCCTGCGAAGCCGCCGGTCATTCGTCTATTCGCGGTTCGTCCGTCTTCGGCCTTTCCGGTTTCGGGGAAAGATAATGCGGGCGATAGCGATAAAGCGTGCAGGTCATGCCTCCGTTTGAAAGCTTGCGCCTTTTATCCGCTCTTGCGCCGTATATGCGTTCAAAATCCGGATGTGATGCAATGATGTTCACGCTCCAGCCGTCAAGCCGCGAAAAAATGCCGTGCATTTGACGATACAGCTCTTCCGCACTCTGTTTTTCAAGCAATCGCTCACCGTACGGCGGGTTGCAGACTATCACGCCGCCCGTACGCGTTTCACGGAGCTTTTGAACGGGTTCAACGCGCCAATCGAGCATGACCCCCGCTTTTTTTGCATGTTTTTTACAGAGTTCAATCGAATGCGGGTCTATATCCCTTCCGGATATATCCACTGTGTCACGGCGAACACTGTCCCTCGCCTGCTCCCGCGCCGCAGCGAATGCGTTGTTCTGCAAAAAATGCCAGTCCTCAGCCGCAAACTCCCGATTAATTCCCGGCGCGATATTGTTTGCGATCATTGCAGCTTCAATCGGCATTGTGCCTGAACCGCACATCGGGTCTATGAGCGGACGTGTTTGCCTGTAACCCGAAAGCATCACTATTGCTGCACCGAGCGTTTCCGATATTGGTGCAGGCACATTGTATGTTCTGTATCCCCTTCGGGACAGTCCCGCGCCGCAGCAATCAAGAGCAATGGTGACTTCATCGCGCAGAATCCCGATTTCGATTATTATGCGTCTGCCGTTTTCCGGCAGAATTTTAAGTCCGTATTCACGCGAAAGCGAATCCACAATCGCTTTTTTCGCAATGCTTTGACAGTCGGAAACCGAAAAAAGTCTGCTTTTTGCAGATTTGCCGTTCACATGGATAAAACTTGTGCGCAGCAGGTAATCCTTCCAGCGAATGCGGCGCACGCCCTCGTACAGTTCATCAAAAGTTACGGCGCGGAACGAAGCAAGCTTCATCAGCACGCGTTCCGCAGTTCTGAGCCAAAGACAGGCACGCGCCATTGCAAAATGGTCTCCCGCAAAATCAACTCTTGCATCGCTGACGCGAAGCACCTCAATTCCAAGATCGCGCAATTCGCCCGCAACGACGGACTCAAGCCCGATTTTGCACGTTGCAAAATAAGTATCAGTCATACATATATCTCCGTTTATGTTGCTGCCGTAAACCGCCGGCGCACTGTCATTCCGCATCCGGTGCGCCGCCGTTGTTTTCGGACCCGTTTTCGGATTTGTTCACAGAATCATCTTTTGCTTCTTTATCAGACTTTCTTCCCGAATTTGTCCGTTTTTTTGAAGCAGGTTCTTCCTTATTTGAACCGGCGTCGGCGTTTCTGCGGGAAGACGGCTTGGTTTTTCCGGCCTTTTTACGTTCGGCTGCTGCCTTTTCCTCTGCATGAAGCTTTTTGAATGTTTCTTCAAAGCTGTCTTCAAGTTTGCACATTTCTTCCGGCTCGAACATTCCGTATACGCAAAGATCGCTTTGAAGCTTCTCCGCCGCATTTTCCAACCTGCGCAGAGTTATATCATAATCCTTTATAAGTTTTTTTGCATTAACTGCTCTTTTGCTGTTCATAAAGCGGCATGTATAATCAATCGCCGCTGCATATGCAGGAACCTGCGAATTGGATAATGCCAACCCCAAATCATTGTACAGTTCCGCAGCCGCTTCAACAATATTTTCGGCTTCCTGCCTGATTTTTTTGCTGCAATTGCAGAGCTTTTGCTGCAAGAGTGCATTCAGCCGCCCGAACGGTGCCTGCAAATGCGGACAATCATCCTCTTTTTCTTCGTCATCTGTTTTGTCGGGCTGATTTTCGGTTGAGAACAGTTCACCCGTTAAGAGTTTTCCCTTATCAAAAATCGTGAACCTTGTCATATTCTCTTTATCGCGGAAAGTCATGATTGCAAACCTGCGAACGCTGTCGTCACAACTCGGATCCAAAAGAATCTTGTAAAGCTCATGCATCGCCGACCGACGGTCACGCTCGTACAAAAGCATCAATCCGCCGATACGGAAGGGCGGAGGAGTTTTTTCTGCGCAATACCGTACGCACTCTTCAATCTCCTCTTGTGTAAGCTCCGGTTCGCTTTCGGTCAACATCCTGCCTGCATCTTCATTTCCGAGTTCGTTCGAAAGCACGGTCATGCAGCGGAACAGTTCGCCGCTCGGAACATCATAGGGTATGCTGACGTTTCTCAGAATGCCGTCCTCCTGCGTTTTTATGCACAGTTTGCGATAATAAGCAGCAACACTGTCACTCGGATCTATTCGCAGCTGTTTTTCAAAGAGAGTTCTGGCAAGAGCATAATCCCCGCTGAGGTAGGCTGACAGAGCGTAGTTATGGATTACCAATTGATCGTACGGGTGCTCCGAATAGACCCTTTTAACGAGAGTCATCGCGGCGGAAGCATTTTGAATCTCCAGCATCACGGCGGATGCCCGCATCAGCTCTTCTTCATCCAACCCTTTCATTTTAAGGATGTTGTCTGCACACTCGGCTGCTTTGCGCGGCCTGTGAGCTCCGCTGTACAAAAGCGCGGCATAGCACCGAATCGTTAATCTCGATTTCCATTTTTCGGGAGCGGCCTCGTATTTTTTGATACCTTTTTTAAAATGCATCACAGCATAGCAGCTCAAAAGATACTTTTCGAACAGTTCATAGGAATCCGGGAATTTTTCAATTGCATCGCTGAGAAGTCCGTATGCCATATCGCCGTTCACGCGATCCTCCTCTGCTTCAATGCGTTTCAGTGTTTCTTCAAGCTCAACTTCACTGCTGTCGCGAACGGCAGGAACGGATTCCCTTGACTCGTTCAAAGCACAATTCGCCTCACATATATCAAGAGCCTCGTAAACAGCAATCAAGTCCTCATCAGTGTAGCTGTCCGGAACGTTTATCAGGAACTGCCTGTACGCTTTGCGCGCCGCAACATATTCACCGAGACCAAGGTAGCTGTAGCCTGCAATCATGAAAGCATCCTGAACATATTCATGACCGGAATTCAGGACGCATGAGGAATAAGCAAGCGACTCGGTGAACCTGTTCATCTCGTTGTATGTTCCCGCGATTGCAAGCATAACTTCCTCGTTTTCGGGTTCAATTGTTTCCGCACGCCGCATCAGCGAAAGTGCGCCGATATGATCGCCCGCATCGAGTTTGTCCGCCGCAAGTTTCATAACAAGCTCAACATTGCCGCTGATATCAATAACGTTGTCAGGTTTCTTTTTTGTGCTTCTCATGCTGCATATCCTCCACCCGGTTTTAAGCAGACGCCGAGTTGAAGCCGTTTCATTAAAGTCAAGCCGTTCGGCGAGTTTCCGATTTTTGTTTATTTCGGTTGTGTTCCGTTTTTGAGATCACTCATTTCCGCAGTCGTTTATCGCTTCGGCAAGATCTGCGGAAATCTCATCCGAATCGTTTCCGCCCGCCTGTGCCTCTTCAAGCAGAGCGCGGAGTTCATCCTCGTTAAAAACGTATTTCGTTTGGCAGAAAGAACACACAAGCTCCGCTTTGCCGTCGTTTTCAATAATATCTTTCAGTTCGTTTTCGCCGAGCGACATAATGACGCGCTCAAGCCTTTCCCTGCTGCAATCGCAGCGGTATGCAGGGCAGAGAGTGTCGGTAATTTCAAACTCCATGCCTTCGAAAAGGGCGTTAAGCGCGCTTTCGAGGGTCTCTCCGTCATCCATATGCTGTGACAGCTTTGCAATTTTGCCAGTCAGCTGTTCAAGCCGAATAATATCGCTCTCCGGACAATCGGGCAGCGGTGCAATAATCAGCCCGGCAGCGGAGCGCACGGTCCCCTGCTGCGGCTCAACCCTTACGCCGAGATAAACCAGCGACGGCTGCTGTTCGCTTGTGTAAAAATAGTTTGCGAAATCATCTGCAATTTCGCCGTCAATAAGCTCGCACCTGCCGACATACGGCTCCCGCAGCGACAAATCGCGAATAACGCGCAGCTCACCGCTGCCGCCGACAGCACCCGAAACATCCAGCTTTCCGAACTCGTTAAGCGGCAGTTCAACCTCCGGATTGGTGATGCACCCCTTAACGATTCCGCCCATATGCCCGACAACCGTTATGTTGCCCGCAGGCCCTCCGCCCGCAATTGTCGCTGTTATGCTGTCCGTTTCGCTTTTCAGCTGTGCACTCATCATGGAAACGGCGAGCAGCATTCTTCCGAGAGCGGCGGTGCAAACACGGCTTGTTCCGTGAATTTTTCTTGCGGTTTCAACTATTTCGCGTCCCGAAACGGCGATCACGTTCACTGTGCGGTTAAAAAGCAGACCGCGAATGATATTGTCGCGTTCCGAGCAGATGTTTTCGATGCAGTCGGAGGAAGCATCGCTTTCGGTCATCTTATTTTCAATTTCGTTATTCATAATGTTTTCCTTTCGCTAAAGGTCCTTTGAGCAGGCCGCAAAGGTTATTTGCCGACTCTGTCGGGCTTTCTTGCCGTGAATTGCAGCCGTTCGCTTTCATCACGCGGCGGTTCCGTTGTGAATGCCGAAAAAACCCCGATATTTTCAAAGCCGATATTTTTAAGCCACGAAACAAGCTCCCTTTCGGAATGAGCACGTTGAATATGCTTTTCGGAAAATCGGGAATAAAGCGGTTCGCCGTGCGCGTCGTTTGCCGACTTCACAAAAAACTCCAGCTCCATTTCCACAAGCTTGCTCTCCGCATCATAGCAGTTTTGCCAGAAGTATGCAACGTCCGTTCTGCTGTCGCAATAGCCGTTTTGCCCGAGAATGTGCTGCAATTTATATCTTGACGAAACATCAAACAGCAAAATGCCGCCCGGCCTGAGCCCGTTGAATGCCGTCCGAAGGAATTTTTCAACATCCTCGCGGCTTGTAAGGTAATTCACGCAATCACATGCCGCAATGATGCAGTCAACGGGACGATGCAATTCAATGCGGCGCATATCCATGCATATAAATTTTGTTTTTTGCCCGCACCGGCGGGATTTTTCAGCAGCAACTTCGAGCATGTCCCTTGAAATATCCGAACCGGTGACATCGTACCCGGCTTTGTTGAGCCGAAGAGTCAATGCGCCTGTTCCGCAGCCGCACTCAAAAATTCTCGCTCCTTTCGGAAAGTCGGTCGGCAGCAGCGATATTATATAATTAGCCCATGCATCATAATCCGTATTGTCCATGAAAATGTCATAGACCTCCGCAAATTTTGCATTATATTGTTCCATTGCCGACACCTCCCGAATTAATCAGCGAACACAAAATAATTATAAACCAATATAGCGGATTTTGCAACATCGCGAAACTGCGGAATGCACCGTTTATCGGTTAAAAGCTGTTTGCCGCAAGACACGTTCCTGCAAAAGGCAAGTATTCGACAGTTCTGAGAAAGCGACAGAAAAAGCTGTTTTCCGCAGGTATAAACCGCAGTCCTCCCGCGTGCGTTTCGGAATCAAAATTGCAGAATCCGCAGATACTATCATGCAGCAGGCGGCGGAACAGCCGCCGAACCGCTCAAACGCGGTAAAAAACAAGGTACAGAAATACCGCATGATGCAGGAGGAATCCGAAATGACAGAAACAAACACTTCAGGAATAATCACTGCTGCGGCAGACATTATTGCGGGGGCATTCAACGCACTTCCGAAGCGGGTCTGTAATCAGCACAAATTTTCCGACTATGCCGACTATCTGCGTGAAAACCTGCCTGCACAAGCGGAGTTGGACTTGCAGCGTGAAAAACCGCTGAACCCTGCACCGCTCGTTTCCGTTGCAATTGCCTGTTCGGGAGCAAGCCGTGCGGCCGTTCGCTCAACGCTCGAAGCACTCGGCAAACAAACCTATGCAAATTTTGAAGTTTGCGTGGTTTCGGAGCTTGCGCAGGCAGGGCTTACGGATTATGAAGGCATTCCGAAATTCAGGCTTGTGCTTTTTAACGGCACGGCGTATGAGCAGTTGAAAGCCGCCGAGAAGATGCTTAACGGTGCATACTTTTTGCAGCTGCTGCCCGGAGATTTGCCCGCACCGGACGCGCTTCACATGCTTGTTCTGCAAACTCATGCAAATCCCGAAGCGGAGGTTGTTTTTGCCGATGAGGACTCCGTGATTGACGGCATTCGGCAAAACCCGATTTTTAAGCCAGACTACGGGCGCGACACATTGCGTTCCTTCAACAGCATCGGGCGGCCCATGCTTGTTTCCAAACGTGTACATACGGCTGTCGGCGGGTTTCGCGGCAGCACACCGGCCGAGCTTTGGGCATACTGCATTGAATGTGCTTCGGCTGCCAAGCAGGTCATTCACATTGCAAGGATCGGGCTGACCGTTATCCGCGACTGCGACGGCAGCGAAATTCCCTGCACCGATATACTGAAGCGTGAATTCAATTCCCTTTATCTTAGCGACGGTTCGGGAAAGAAAAACCGCACAAACGGATACTGCTTTGAGGGCAGCGTTTTGGGTACACTTCGTATGCGTTACCCGAGAAAACGCGAACCCTCCGTCGGCATTGTTATCGCCGGTGCGGACGGAGTTGAAAACCTTCAGCGATGCATTGACTCGGCGGAGATGCAGGCAACGGTTGATTGCAGGCGAATTATCATTGCGGATGACGGCAGCGGGGATGAGCGAATGCGCCGTTATCTTCTGGCACTCAAAAAGAACAGGGCGGCAGAGATCGTTCACGTCAATGCGGAACAGCCGCTGCCCGAAACGCTGAATGCATGTGCATGCAAAGCCGCTGCGGATTTGCTGCTGTTTTTAAACGGAAATATTGAAATTCTCTCCCCTGCATTCCTTCGCGAATTCACCGAACTTGCGCTTCGGCACGGCGCAGGTGCGATTGGCGGAAAAATCGTGAACGAAAGCGGAAACATCCTTTCCGCCGGCACCGTTATCGGCCTTAACGGCTGGGCACAAAGCCCTTATTCCGGCGAAAAGGATGATTTTGAAGACTTTTTAAAATGCAGTTTTCTGCACGTTCAGCGCAATGTAACCGCAGTCAGCGGCGCATTTATGGCAGTCAGCGGCGAAAACTTTTTCAGTTTCGGCATGTTTGACGAAACACTGTCCGGAGTGGGATGGGACACGGAGTTCTGTGTTCGGCTCATGCGAAAAGGTCTTGCAAACTGCTTCACTCCGTTTGCAAAGGCGCGGTTATCGGGCGGACTTCCGAATGATTATGCCAATGCAGGCAAAGCCAATCTTTTGCGCTGTTATGATGTATATCGCGAAACACTGCTTTGCGGCGACAGGTATTTCAACCCAAACTTTGATTATGCGAACCCCGTTCCGACTCTCGCCGAGGTTCCGTACCCGCCGATAAAGCTGAATCCGCTTTATTCCGGCTGAGCTTCACCCGCAATCGACCGAAAACGCATCAGTTTTCGCCGTCATCCGCATTTATCAAAGCTTCCGCAAGGGTTTTATATTCCCCGGTGGGATCGGTTTCGGGAAGGGTTTCAACCTTTTTGAGGGTTCTGCAAATTTGCCTTGTGCGAACACCCACAAGCGTTTCAAGGTCATTATGCGCCTTTTCAAGCGATTTCTGCGTTGCTCTGAGCACATCGTCAAACTTTCCGAACTCTCTTTTTATCTGAGAGAGCAAATCCCAGACCTCGCTGCTGCGTTTTTGTATTGCAAGTGTTCGGAAACCCATTTGCAGGCTGTTAAGCAGTGCCGCCATGGTTGAAGGACCGGAAAGGTTAACGCGGAAACGCATTTGCAGCTCTTCGATAAGCCCGAGCCGCACCGCTTCGGCATAAAGTCCCTCCGTGGGCAGGAACATGATCGCAAAATCCGTTGTGCGCGGGGGATTTATGTATTTTTCCTTTATATCCTTCGCGCATTTCAGAAGAACTTCACGCAGGTTTTTCTGCGCAGCAGCTACATCCTCGCCTGAATCATACGCATCGCAGAGTTTGGAATAAATATCCGCAGGGAATTTGCTGTCAACGGGAAGGTAAACCGCTTCTCCGCCGTCATTCGGAAGTTTTATTGCAAATTCAACGCGCTCATTATTCTGTTTTCCGGCGTCAAAATTACATTCGTACTGTTCCGGCGCAAGAACTTCGCCGAGAATTGCGCCGAGCTGAATTTCGCCGAGCGTGCCGCGTGTTTTGACATTTGAAAGAACCTTTTTAAGATCACCCACTCCGCTTGCAAGCGTCTGCATTTCTCCGAGCCCCTGATAGACCTGTTTAAGACGTTCATCAACAAGCTTGAAGTTTTCGGAGATTTGCTTTGTGAGCGTCTCCTGCAATTTTTCGTCAACAACACCGCGAATTGCATCAAGCTGCTTTTCGTTGCGTTCCGTCATGAGCTTCACGCTCGTATCCATTGCCGCCAGTTTTTCCGTGCAGACCGTTTCAAAATGCTTATTGCGCGTTTCCGCCTGCTCCGCCTGTGTTTTCAGCAGAGTATTCTGAGCAGCAAGTCTGTCCGAAATCTGTTTTTCGAAGGAATCCTGCCCTGCGGCAAGCCTGTCGGAAAGCGTCCTCTGTTCGGAAGAGAGCCTTTCGGAAAGCGCGTTTTGTTCGGTATTCAGTTTTTCCGAAAACGCTTTCTGTTCTGCGGAGATTCTTTCTGCCGCCGCTGTCTGTGCCTCCGCAAGGCGGGAAGCGGTTTCGCGCATCGAAGAAGCAATGCTTTCATTTAAAGCATTTTTAAATCGTTCATAATCATTCTTTGTTTGTTCGTTGTATCGATAAAGTGCGTCCGAAAGCTCCTTCAGCCTGTCCTGAAGTCTGCGTTCAAGCTCCGCCGAGGCATTGCCGACGGATGAGTTCATTGCGGCACCGACCGTATTTTCCAATTTGCGCTCAAGCTCTGCGCGTTCGCGTTTTTTTGCATTCAGCTGCCCAAATAAAACAACAGCCGAAACGATTCCCGCCAACAGGCTGAAAACCGTAATGATGAGCAGGATAATGAATTGAGTGTTCGGCATACCTTATTCTCCTTTGTTTTCCTCTGTTTTGAATTGTTGTCCGCCGCACGGTTCGGTTCACCGATGCCGTTTATCGGCAAATTATTAAACCCGCAGCTCAACAGGCAACCCGTTCTGAGCCGCCCGCCGGCGCGGGTTATATAAACAGTCACTTGTTTAAGCTGAAGCGGTGCAGTTGAATGAATCGACCGCTCAGCCTTGGTTTTTAATCAGGCTTATCAGTCTTCATCATCCTTCTGTGCGCGTCTGCGCGGTGCTTTTTTTGCGTCTCCGCCGTTCTTGCGCTTGTAAATTTCAACAGCGGCAAGGGCAATGATCGCGATAAGCGCAACTGCCGCAATAATGATAAGAATACTGTACCATACTTTCAGCGCACTTCCCGTTTTTGTGAGCATTCCGTCCAGCTTGCTGCCGATATTCGGATCGTCAACGACCGTGACCCCGCCCGTTGCCGGGGGTTCGTTCGGAACGGTGCCTTCGGCATCGATATATTTTGCGGTCAGATGCGCCTCAAACATGTGCGTGTTGCCCGAAGCATCAAGAGCCGTCAGGAAGAACACAAGATCTCTTTCTCCGCCGACGTTAAGATCGATATTGAATGACTGTGCGCCGGAGTTGGGTTCAAGAACGGCAATCTTGTGAATTTCATAATCCAGTTCTTTTTCGGTCAGGACAACATCGGTGTAGGGAGTGCTTCCCGTGTTTGTGACGGTGAAAGTCAGCCCAATGATATTCTCTCGATTGAGTTGAGTGCGAACTTCCGCGCGGAACTCAAGGCCGAGAGTTGTCGGATCGATGTAAGGGCGAACAGTGTAGCTCTTTGTGTTGTCCTTAAACACGATGCCGGACGAATAAACGCCGGTGATGTTGAACACAACATAGCGAACGGCTTCGGGGTTTCTGACGAAATATTTAATGGTTTTCGACTCACCGATTGCAAGGCTGAAACCGCTTTGAACAACGGTTCCGAGATCGTCCGTAACGGTGAGCGAATTCAGGCTCTGGTTGCCGTTGTTGGTCAGATACAGTGTAAATTCAACGCCCTCCGGTGTGGGTGTGCCGATTTCGACCGTTTTAGTGAGCTGCGCATTTATAAGGCCGATGGTAAGCCCCGAAAGCGTTACCGACAGGGCATTTGTTGAACCCTCGGGAACAAACGATACAGTCGGTTTGCTCGTTACGGTTGATGTGCGCATTGTGTATTCATAAGTGAATACGCGGCTCTCTCCCGGGGCAAGGCTGAATGCGGGAAGCATTGCCTGTGTACCGGCAACATTCTTATCAACAAGGATAATGCTGTTGAGCTTTTTAGCGCCCGTGTTTATCATTGTATATGTCAATTTGACAATATCACCCGCCGAAGCAATCGATTTATCAACGCTGCGCGAAAGCTTGAGATAAGCCGTATCCGCACGGGAAATGACAAGAGTCAACTCACGCGAACCTGCGGTTTGGGTTGCCGTATCGAACCATGCAATTGTAAAGCGCAGTGTTTCGCCGATTTGTTCCTGGGCAACGTTCATCGTGCCGGTAAATGTGCGCGATTCCCCCGCGGGAACATCGGAAGTGTTGAAAGAAACGCCGTATGTGTTGACTATTGAAACATTTGTGTACACACCGCCGCCGGGCTGAGTTGACGGCTCGGGGCCGGATGTCGGTTCGGATGTCGGAGTCGGAGTGGGATCCGACGGTTCCTTTATCAGGGAACCTGTTGCGGTATCATCCAGCCCCTGTCCCGCAGCACCGCCCGGGTTGCGAAGCGTGATGCTTACGGTGACCTGTCCGGGACCGGACAAAAATGCGGGGTTTGCCGAAATGCTTGCCGCGTCCGTTCCGTTTTTTGCGGGCAGAACGGTGATTTCGGCGGAATTGCCATGAACAGTCTGCGCATTTGCGGCGAACCCCGTCGAAACGGGAAGAACAGCCGCAAAAGCGATCAGTGCAGCGAACAAAGCGGTAAATATTGAAAATTTCCTTCGAGTCAATGCTTTCTCCTTATCCCGAACAATGCAGCAGGCACTGTCGGCTCATGCGCTGCGGGCACAGAATGCTCCCGCCGGCGCATGTACATAAAATATCTATCGTATTATACAGCATTTACCTCGATTTGGGCAAGAGTTTTTATTAAAATTATATTCAACTTGTTTTTGCTGTCTGTTTTTATCGGCTCCGCGATTCGGGCACGAGAAACCGTGATTTTGGCACCGAATGTGTCCCTTCGGCGGAAAAATGTGATTTATTCCCGCACTCATTGGCAAACGGGGCTGAATGCTGTATAATAGACAGCGGAACGGATACTCTCGGCGCACCGCTTGCCGGCGGCAGAATTAATGTGCAGTTTTCGGCAGTTCTTAAGCGTCAGCAGCAAAGCCTCGATTTTCGCTGCTTCCGATATCGATTGATTTTCGGGAATGCTCTGAATAATCGTTAATCAAAAATCAGGGGGGTCCGTTTTTCCAAAACTCAGAACGGAGGAATCACACACTATGACCGCAACAAACAACGACCGCCGCAAGCCCGGCTGCTCAGCCGCGGCAGGATCGGGATGCGGAAGCATTTTCGCCGGCTTTTCCAAAAAAACTTCGACATTCATGCGTGTTGTCTGCTTTATTGCAGCAGCAGCTTTTCTGTTCTGCTTCAGCGGATGCAAGAACAATAATAACGACAAAAACGGTGTTCCGAACGACAAGACCGCTGCAGTCGCATCCATCGGGGACGAAACCGTGAGCTACGCCCTCTATACGGCTGCCTTCGACTCATATCTTTCGTACATGGAACAAATGGGCTATGATCCCGTCAGCAACGAGGAAGAGCTGCAAAAATTCCGCGATTGGGTGCTTGAATATCTTGTTAAGGATATGGTGGTTCTGTATCGGGCAAAGGAGGAGGGATTTAAACTTTCCGATGAACAGATCGCGGAATCCGATGCACAGGCGGAAACCGAACTGAAAGAGATATATGACGAGTATATGAAAACTGCCAAAGAATCCAATGCCAAGGACGATTCAAAGACCGTTCAGCAGTATTTCGATGCCGCCATTGCGGAGCTTTCCGAATATTACACCGGCAAAACCATGACCTATGATGAATACTGCGAGGAATATAAACTCGAACTGCGCAACACGGCACTTATCGAAGCGTACAAGGATTATGTTTGCAAAGATTTTTCCGTGACGGATGCAGACATTGCCGATTGGTACGAAAAGCAGCTGAAATCGGATAAGGAGCTTTATGCCTCCAATCCCGGGCAGTATAAAGATAACGAAGAGTACTTTGAAAAATACTGCGGTATCTACGATGATGCCGCGCCCGCGCTTGTTGTTCCGGAGGGATACTCCCGAATCATGGATATTGTTGTTATTCCCAAAGGCGAACTCGGCGATGACTACAAAAAAAAGAACGAACAGCTTGATTCGCTGCGTGAAGAATGCACATCCCTGCTTTTTACGGATGCCTTAAACGGTGACGGCGCAAATTCCGAGCGAATTGCGCAGCTGATTTCGGACTATAAAACGCTTCAGGCTGAATGCGATGAAATGTATAATAAATTCATTGAGCCTTATCGTGCAAAAATCGACAAGGCCTTTGCCGAGCTTGAAGGCGGAGCGGGCTTTGCTCAGGTCATGCTCAAGTATACAGAGAACGAATACGTTGCAGGCAGCGACAGTTACGGGGGCTGCGAAACCTTCCGCACAAAGGGG
>ULTR01037819.1_pt1 | contig 20276 bp, 17 predicted proteins | sample 1957781 | NCBI WGS metagenome assembly ULTR01 (sample SAMEA4835739, study PRJEB28245) | human gut metagenome | biome: gut microbiome; material: fecal sample | place: Denmark | collected 2008 | reverse complement strand
ACCAAGTAGTTTGCCTTGAGAAAAGCATAGCCCCTTTCGCCCATAGCCTTGATGTCCGCCTTCATCATGCGGTCAACGGCAGCCGTGAACGCCTTCACGTCGTTGCTTGGAGCATACATCCCAAAGCCATTTGCCTCGGCAATAGATCCTGTGTCGCAATTCGGGTCCGTGCAAGCGATGACAGGCATTCTGTTCTCCAAATAAGAAAGCAGCCTGCTGGGGTAATTAGGGATCGTGAATCGATAGTCGAGGAATATCAAACCCACCTGGCACGCTCGCACCAGTCTGTCATAATCTGCCTTGGGTAATCCCTTCATCACGGTCACAGCCTTGGGCTTGCGAGCATGATACCAGTCGGCCAACCGCTGATAGTAAGTGCCCGAACCAACGACGACAAAATGGCAATCCTCGCGGTCGGCATTAGCCTCCATACATTCCAGCAGAAACGGGATACCCTGGGGTACGCCCAAATTGCCGCCGTATATCAATATAGGTTTGTCGGTAGGCAGTCCATACTTGGCAAGGATGGCACTCGACTTGCCCTCCTCCGTCCTCTCCTGCGAAGCCAATTCTACACTGTTGGGGGCTATCTCCACCTTGTCGGCACTCACTCCGGGATTATGCTGCAACACATAGCGCACATTGGCAGGACTCATACATCCGATAAAATCCGAAAGGCGATAAAGCGCCTCCTCCTTCCTCCGAAACATCTTGTATAGCAGCCCCTTCGCGCCCGTCTTCGACAGCATCCCCATATCCACGGCGTTCTGCGGGAAAATATCCTTCAGCAGCAGATAGGTCATCGCCTTACCGCCAGAAGCCTTCTTGGCATAACGGATCACGTTATTGAAAGTGATAGGCGGCGTACTGTAGAGGATCACGTCAAACTTCACGCCACCGAAATGCCTCTTGAGCGCACGCTTGAACTGGCTCTCCAGCAGCAGCTGCCCGATGCCCTTCTCCATGACATTCGTCTTGGTGACATTGAGCGTGCGCACGCCAAGGCAACGTATCCCGCCCTCGGCGTTCACCTCGGTGGGCCTCCCCGTCCTCCGCTCGTTGGGATGGACGATATACACTTCGTGTCCCTCGTCGCGAAACTTGCGCATCAGGTCAGTATAAATGCCCCGGGCCTCAATATGGGAAAAACCTGAGGACATGGTAAGAAAAAGAATATTCATCGCATTACTCTTTTATCGTTTCAAATCTCTTCAAATGACTCCAAGCCAACGTCGCAAAAGTAGTCAGCAGACGGTCATGATAGACCAACTGGTGTTTCCAGCGATTGGCCCACCAACGCTTATATTTAAACCAGATGACAGACACCAAACCACCATTGGGCCGTTCCTCATCAAACTCAGGTCGAAGCACGTCCATCAAAATCCGCTGCTCCATCTGCGCGTTGCGCTCTATGGTGGGGAAATCAGCCTCAGTGAATCCCAAATAATCAACACAAATGGCATTGATTTGATGGAAGAAGACATCAATCCCGATCTCTTTCAAAAAGCCAATGGCAGCACTCCAATCCACTTCCTCATGATGCGCCCTCACGAAGAATCCCCAGTCGAGAATCTGTCGCAAGTTGAGATGCTCGCCCGCAAAATGCTGTCCCATGTGGCGCATCAGAAAGATCGCATTAAAATCAGCCGAAGGCAAATAAATTCTGGCTCCTTCCACCTCTACCTCCCTACAGTCTTTCTCGGCCAGCAGCTTCAGCCGATCCTCTATCTTGCGAGCGTCCCGATGGGCCTTGGTATTGATGAAGTCATAGTGGTTCTCCACCATCACCCCCTTATAATTGAATACCGTATGATGCTCGTGCGCTTCTTCCACCTTTATTCCGCAGTTTTGGGCGACAAGTGCATCCGCCTCCCGCCATCTACCAAAGTTGTAAATATCCAAATCGCCCATCACACGATGGTTTGGCACAGGCCAGTCCAACGACAACCCATACCCTTTTAGCACCATCATCCGCAATCCCTTGGCAGCATAAAGGCGCGCCAGCTCTGCCATAGCCTTCTCATGCTTGGCATAGAGCCGCTCGATAGCCATCATCTGGGCCACCCATTGCATCCGCCTCGCTTGCCCGCCTATCTCCTCGTCAAAGTGCTTACACTCAACATTTTCCGCCAAACACTGCTGCAGACCGTCGAGGACGAGAGTGGGCACAGCCTGGGCCATGGCCAGCTTCATCAGACCCACCCAATCAGCTCCGCTCAGAGCGCATTCCTCTTCCTCTCGCCGCACGACCATGCGCAAAAAAAACAACAACTGTCTGCTTTCCTCTTTCACAGAATTACCTTTTATTCAAAACAGCCTAAGGTAGTTGCCAGCACTCATTTACCATTTTATTACACTTGTTCTATAGTCAAACTATTTCAGCAACCTTTCATATAGTTTGATATACTTATCAAAGCATTTGTTCTTATCGAAGCATTTCACTGCTCGCTGACGGCAATCGACTGAAGACAAAGGCGTAGCCTTCACCCTACGAATGGCTTCCGCCAACGCATGTACATTACCCTGTTCTATAACCACACCCGTCTTCTCATCTATAGCCTCAGGACTTCCACCTGTCCTATAGGTAATAACAGGCGTACCACAGGCGAGGGCCTCAAGATTAACTGTAGGGAACATATCGGCATAAGTTGGATTGACAAAGACGTCAGCCAAAGAATAAATCATTGCCAGTTCACTTTGACTTTGAGTTCGGCATATAGGAACTAAATGGCAATTTTCATATTCCTTTCCACCAAACATCTTAATTTGTTTTGATTGTAAACCAACAAGAATTACTACGAATTGCGAATCACGGCTAAGAGCTATCAAATCATCCAACCCCTTATATTTTTTCCAAATGCTGGAAACTCCAACAATGACTATTTTACCCCCCCCTAATAATTTATTGTACAATGAAATATAAGGATTGAAGCATTTTGTATTATCAAACTCTTTCTCTGCTTTTAAGCGGCAAGCCTTAGTAGAGATTTGCGATGTCAATCTATATATATTATCTACAAGGCCATTGATGTCTCCCTGCTCGACAACTGCACCCGTTTCTTTATCAACAGCCTCTGGACTTCCTCCTGTGTTATAAGTAATCACAGGAGTTCCGCAGGCTATAGCCTCCAAATTTGTTGTCGGATAATTGTCTTGATAAGTTGGGTTAACAAAGACAGCCGCTGAAGAATATAGCTGTGCTAATTCCAATGCATTTTGCGTTCTGTCTACGAAAACCATTTGACAACCACTATTATTCTCTTTAAGAACCGTAGTCAGTTTTCCAACGATTACTATTGCATATTCATGAGATGGCATTTTTTGAGAAAGCTTATAAAAATCATCCAAACCTTTCCTTGCATCCCAAACTGCTGCCACTCCAAGAATGATTTTCTTATTCTTGTCTATACCATAACGTTCATGGACATTTTTTGGTTGAGGACAAAAGGTCTTAATATCGATGCCATTGTGAATAACTTGAATCGTTCGATTTTTGACGTGAGATTTACGAATATTATCCGCCAACCATTCCGAAACAGGAATAATAGTTAAAGACGGGATATCGGCCAATAGTTTCTGTTTTAGTTGAAAATTTCTGCGAGACAGGTCTAAAGAATACCATTTTGACGTTGGACAATCGTGACATCCATCTTTCCATCTTTCACATCCACAAAGATTAAATGCACAATGTCCAGTTGTTGCCCATTGGTCGTGTTGAGTCCACACCACGGGTATTTTCTTATCGGCTAAATATCTGAAAAGCAACTTATAATTCAAATAATGATCATGAATGTTATGTAAATGCACAATATCCGGTTGTATCTCGTCCAACCTTTTTAAAAAAGACCTTGTTGCTTTTCTCGAAGCCAGCCCCTCGTTGTCAAGGAACTTACCTTCCGCATAATGCTCATAAACATCCAACTGCGTACCAATCTTTATCAGTTTGTTCTTCGACGGATTCATCATTCTGCCATACGCAATATACGATTCCCATCCATTCTCCTGTGCGCAGATTCCTATCTGTTCCGCAATTTTTCCAGTGCTACCCCAGTTGGCTGTAACATTGATTTGTAACAATGTAGGCATAAGACGATCAGATTTAAATTTATGAAATTAAACTTATATAATCAATGATAAACTTATCTTTATCAAACAATTTTTCTGCTAGAAATCTACTATTTTGCCCAAAAACTAATCGTTGTTCATAGGAAGCATTCAAGAATTTTTTAAAAGCAGATACAATTTCATCTGTATTAGTTGGATCAAAAAGGAAACCATTAAAACCTTCTTTCACCATAACAGGATTGTCACTAACATTGCTTACCAACATAGGTTTTCCACAACAAATAGCTTCGGATATAGAATTGGAAAAACCTTCATGCAGTGAGGGCAAGGCAATTGCATCGAAATTAGGAAGCAACTCATGCACGTTTTTAACAGGGTCATGAATTACTATCGTGTCCTCTAAACCATCACGTTTAATTTGATTAATAAAACAATCATAATAAGCCTGAAGAGAACTATTAACGAAATGCCGATTACCATACCAATTAATACAAAAAGGCAAATCTATTGTCTCTTTGAGTTTTTTAATTGCTTCAGCAAACCGTTTAATATTTTTCTGAGGCTCCAAACGACAAAAAATACCAATTTGAGTTATAGCATTCTTAGGCGGATAGCTATATCTAAAAGTATCAATTTCTGTATAATTATGAATAACTTTTTTTTTTTTGGCGAGATATTGTTTGCGTTTAGACAGATAATCACCCTGAGAACAACTGTTACATACTATATAATCAGCTCTACGATACAACCAGCGCACCAATAACTTTTCTGTCAAAGACGACGAACCAACCGTATTGTTACGTTCGCCCGCAATATATTTAGTTCTCTTAAATAAAAAAGGAATAAGACTAAAAAGATTTTCACGTTGGCCAAAACTAATGAAGCAGTCTGTTCGCAGTTTTAACAAATAAAAAAACACACAAAAAAAATTGAAGATAGAATTTTTATGATATATTCTAACTCTCTTAATACTCTTGTCAAACGAGTAATGATCCGGAACGCCAGCAAATGTAACAATTCTAACCCTATAACCTTTTTTTGCCAACATATCAGCAAGCAAAGTTAGCTGATGCTCCGCACCTCCACTAGCAAGAGAACAAATAAAAAAAGAAATATCTTTCATATACCACCGGTGACCACTAAATTAATTTAACACCTAATTTTCTTAATAATTGCAAGCTTTCCGTAGGCTGCTCGCGACCAGGCAAATCTCTCAGAAGGATTCTGCCCAGCAAAGAGATTGGCATAACTCTTAACAATTTATTTTTTTTCATAATCAATTTCGTTTTCCTCAACAATAGCAATCTTCCAATAGGCGATGATCGGATAACACAACTGTATTTAAAAGGCATTTTAGGAAGTTCCATAAACTTTTTTACACACCTGTGTTTTTTACCATTTAGAGAATGTAAAAGTCAGAAAAACCTATTTCAAAATTGAGCCCTAATTTGAGAAGTTACAGGTCTTTCATACGAGAAACGCAACCACACAGACACTACATCCTTTCATAATATATGATCCAAAATTGTAGTTAGTTGACGATCAGCAACTCCATTCGATAGCGATGTTATGAAAGGGATTGTTATTTCATTTTCTAAACTTTTTCCCTGCAAGCATATTTAAAATATCAATCAATAAAAATCCATAAAGAGGCATTAGAACACCTTGCGACAAATGTCCATAAAAAGGAGATTTAGCCCAATAATTCCAAAAAAGATAGTACAAATATAAACTCGATGCATAACAAATGACTTGTTTTTTTTGGATTCCGACAAACAGTTTATGCGCAATGCCGGTCAATAGGAAAATTAAAACTATTGAACCTATAAATCCAAAATCCTTAATCATCGTCAAGTAGCACGAATGCGTTGTATAATAATATTCTCTTTCAAAATCATAGGTTTCTTGAGGATCGTAATAAATATTTAGGGCTTTTGCAATTGAAACATCACCTAGCCCAACCAAATTACTAAATGGTATTGTCCAATTTATAAAACCATTAAAAGTGTATATCCCATAACCAAGATGATCTTTATCTACAGCATCAACTCGTCTTAATTGGTAACCTACATAGGTCGCCTTTAAATATTCAATAGGACCATAAATTGCAGCAACAATTTTGTTATTATTTTGAAGATACTCTTCTATTGGGTTAATTGTTCCATGATAATACTCTTGCCTTTGTTGCCCAACATAATTAATAAATCCCACAAACACTATTATTCCAACTACCCCATAAAAGATTGGTTTTTTGTATCTTGACAAATTTGCATTAATAGCTAGATAGAGAGAAGCCCCTATTACATACGCTAAAAATGAATATACGATATCAACCCTTCCGCCTACGTTCACCGAAAAAATTAAGTTCGCTAATAATGGGGCAAGAAGCATTTTAGAACTTAATTTATATTTAATCACTAAATCTTTACATAAGACATATCCAGCATAAAGAGATAAAGGAATACATAAAACATGTGCATACCCGACAAAAGTTGAACGAGACGCGTTAATATTCACCAAATTTTCTCTTGCAGCTCCCATATTTAAATTTCCTCCCAAGCTAACAAAATCATAAAAGGCTGCAAGCATAATTAGCATACACGAAAAATTATATACACTTCTTTTCGATATGTCCAACAATATGGATTGTTCACATATACAATTACGTCCAGATTTGGTCCAATACAGAAAACAAATAGCCGTAACACTGACTAGAACATTTAACTCATTTATATATTCGGGGTATGGGTCATAAAAAAAACCTAAAGGATACAATACTAAACACCCAATAGGTCCCATCATCCACATAAATGAAAAATATATAGCGGGCGATAGTAGAACTCTATATTTCCATACTTTAATCTGATATATTGACAATATTATCAGAAGAGTTAATGTTATAATTGCTACTGTGTAACTCATTTGTAATTGTTTTTAAACATGAGAATTTCTACTAGTCTGAAATATCGAAATAATTTTACTCGTTTCTGTATCGTTATTAAAGTATTGAAGAGCAACTCTCTGTCCGTTTTGACCAATAATTGCAGCTTCTTCAGGATGTGTAAGACTCCATATTATTTTTTCTGCAAATTCTTTGGGATTACGATCCTCTGACAATAATGCAGAAACGCCGTCCTTTAGATACAAAGGAATATCTCCTACCTTAGTAACAACAACAGGGTTCCCTGTAAGAAGGTATTCCCCTAATTTAGTTGGAAAACCGTACTGAGCCTGAAGGGAATTTGGACGATCCAACACTAATGCTTCCGCATTTTTTAACATTTGAGGCATTTTATTAGATGAGACAACACCTGTTAAGACTATTTTTTCTTTTAAGTTCAAATTTTCTATTAATGCTAAATTGTTTACTTTATCCTCTTTGGTCGGAATTTTACCGATGATATATAGCTTGATATCGTCTATTGAATTTGCAACTATACTAAATGCCTTAATTAGTTCATCAACACCATCTTTATTATTAGAGGCAGTACCACAATATGCAATGTATCGTTCTGTTGTTTTATTTTTTTCAATATTTGAAAATCTATTACTATCAACCGTCATATTAATTACATGCACTTTCCAAGCATCTAATCCATTGTCAACGAAATATTTTTTTAGTTGCGACGATATTACAAATAATCCATCCAACCTTTTACATGTTTCAATACATTTTTTCCGACTCAATCCTAATGGCCACGGCTCTTTAGCTGTAACGTCTAAATGTTCAGTCCTTTCCGCAAAATAATAGATATTTTTTTTACCTATAAGATATTTTATAATAGCATTTATATTGTATGTATATACGATATCCCCATGTCTGATAATCTTTCTAATTTTGTATAAAGACCATAAGAATATAAGAGCTTTACTTATTTTATTCTTATGTGGAAAGCCTTTCCACATATATCTGAACCGAATATTATCATACTTTTTGCTTACAGTTTCATCATGCAACCCAGGAAGAACAAAACAAACAGTGACAGGAATTCCTTTTTGTTCAAAAACCTCCAAATACCCAATTATGCGATTTGTCGACGCTGTATTTGGAGTATAATTATTAAGTACAAAATATATCATTTTTTTTGTGAGTGAATTTTACATAATAATATATCATCATTGTCATATAAGTCGCTGAACCTATGATTTTCGTTATAATAGCGCCAATTATTTGCCAATAACAAACCAACAGAACACTTCCTATTGTAATTATTATTCCACAAACTATGGCTCCATTTCTAATTTGTTTACCTTGTCCATGAGCACCTAAAAAACGATTAAACATATCGCCTAATCCATGTAAAGACGTTGCTATAGCAAGAAAAGAAGCATATGTGCTGACAGACTTATAAGAGTCGCTATAAAGCAACTGCACCACATAATCAATCATTACAATAAAGATTATTAATGTTATCACTGTCATCAATACAGAACCTATAATTATTTTATTACTAATCTTTTTTTGATTAGCAAATTGCTTAAAATATGTAGTACCAATTATTGAAGGTAACAGAGATAAAGGCGTAGCAATTGTTAAAGCCAATGTATAAAAGCCCACATTCGTATTATCAATACAATAATAACTTAAAGTAAGGCCAGCTATGTACGATGTTGAAACACCTGCTAACGACCCAATATATACTTGTCTCCCATATTTTTTATTTTCTTCATTCAACAGTTTTAACGATTGTTTTATATCACTAAAATCTGGCTTTGTCGTACTAATAAGGATACTAAGAACCAACACAGATATGCCATTAGTTAAACTTAGCATTAACAGTGGAGTTGCCGAATAAAACCTATACACAAGCAGGGCCAGTAAAACGTAAATAAGACTTGGTAAAAGCCGCGCTATTGCTATTCGCCCAATATGATTATCACCTTGCGCAGAAGTATTGATATAATTAAGAAGGATGACATTACCTCCCAAAAAGACAGAAACTAAATAAAGGGAAGAAAGATTACTATGCCCATTAATTATACTATATACATATAGAGACAACATAGAAAGAGACAATAATCCGACCGTTATAAGTACAATTGAAACTATAGCCCCTCTTATTTTCCGACTATAATTCTCATCTTTTGACAAGGCTAATAATCGACAACCTGAGGTTAAATATCCAAACAACAAAATACTAGAAATGAAACTTATTAGGTTTTGAATATACCTTACATCACCATATTTTTCAGGGCTTAGACACCTTGTGTTAATTACAGAACTTACAACCCCTAATAACACTCCAATTATTGTGGACCCATATAAAATGAGAATCTGTTTTTTCCCCTTCGAAAATGTCATATAAATCGTTATTTTATTCTATACCAACATTATCACTTTTTTTATGAATGAACTTTTTAAACTTGCTTAGAGTATAAAAACTGCCATTTCCTTTGCTCTTTTGTATAGCACCAATACAGCGTCCCCGCAATTATTCAAAGAGTTACGCATATATGTTTTTTTTAAAAAAATACTATCGTTTTTAGGGTGAAGGGGAACCTAAGCGCACCCCTTCACCTCTCTTATTTTCTCAACTTAGAAACATGGAAGCATAGCCCGATAGTCCTTATCCCCATCTTTCATGCGGGTAAGGATATTCTCTATGTACCTACCATAATTCAAATTGTTCATATTCGTCGGGCAGACCGCCAGCGCTTTCACATTAATCACCGTTAATCGGACGTTAATATTTTATAGCCCTCAGCCTGACGTCAATCGTTATAAATGTCTGTAATGATATTATAACCCGTTCTTTAGAACTTACGCCACACCATCTTGTTGACAATGCCCACGTAGCTCTGTACGATCTTCACGACCTTGGTGCTGACATTCTCATCCACATAGTCGGGGACGGGGATGCCATGTTGACCGTCACGGCAAAGCTCGACGGCGGTGTCAACAGCTTGGAGCAATGATTTCTCGTCGATACCAGCAATGATGAAGTCGCCCTTGTCGATGGCCTCGGGACGCTCGGTAGAGGTGCGGATGCAGATGGCGGGGAAGGGATGGCCGATGCTGGTGAAGAAAGAGGATTCTTCGGGAAGGGTTCCGCTATCGCTGACGACGGCAAAAGCGTTCATCTGAAGGCAGTTGTAGTCGTGGAAGCCGAGGGGCTCGTGCTGAATGACACGCGGGTCGAGCTGGAAGCCTGAGGCAGCAAGACGATTGCGGGAGCGGGGGTGGCAACTGTAGAGGATGGGCATGTCATACTTCTCCGCCATCTTGTTGATAGCAGTGAAGAGGGAGAGGAAGTTATTCTCCGTGTCGATATTTTCCTCGCGATGGGCAGACAGGAGAATATACTTGCCTTTCTCCAGGCCGAGGCGTTGATGGACGTCGCTGGCCTCGATATCGGCGAGGTTGTTGTGGAGGACCTCCGCCATAGGGGACCCTGTGACATAGGTGCGCTCCTTGGGCAGGCCGCAGTCGGCGAGGTATCTTCTTGCGTGCTCAGAATAGGCCATATTCACGTCGGAAATGATATCGACGATACGGCGGTTGGTCTCCTCGGGCAGGCACTCGTCCTTGCAGCGGTTGCCAGCCTCCATGTGGAAGATGGGAATGTGAAGTCGCTTGGCTCCGATAACGCTGAGGCAGCTGTTGGTGTCGCCAAGGACCAGTACGCCGTCGGGCTTGGTCTGGGCAAAGAGCTTGTAGGAGCAGTTGATGATGTTGCCGCAAGTAGCGCCAAGGTCGTCACCGACAGCATCCATATAGACCTCGGGCTCTGCGAGCTTCAGATCCTTGAAGAAGATACCGTTGAGGTTGTAATCGTAGTTCTGGCCCGTGTGGGCGAGAATCACGTCAAAGTACTGGCGGCACTTGTTGATGACGGCGGCGAGACGGATGATCTCGGGGCGCGTGCCGACAACGATGATCAACTTTAATTTGCCGTTGTCTTTAAACTTAATATCTGAATAATCGAATTTTGGTTGCTTTTCCATAAATGTATTTGTTGGTACGAACACGGATTTTTCGGATAAAACGGATTAGTAGAGCTTACGCTCCCATTCTAATCCATCATAATGCCCGAAATTAAACAGTAATCCAAGTTTATGACCAGTTGCTTTTAGATAATTGTAGATTTGACTTCTATGTGCATCATCTAAATGAGCAACCGCTTTCAACTCTACCATAACGTTGCCATAACAAACAAAGTCCGCCCTATAAGTTTGATGCAATTCCTTTCCTTCATAGTATATTTTCAACTCCTTCTCTCTTTCGTAAGGAATTCCGCGCTTTCTAAATTCCAATTCAAGAGCCTCCTGATATACTGCTTCAAGAAATCCAGGACCCAAAACATTGTAAACATGCATAGCTGCACCATTTATTGCGTAGCTCTGTTCCTTATTATACAACATGTCACTTATGTATCTATGATTACAAGTTTACTCGTGGCATTAAAAATCCGTGTAATCTGTGTTCGTTACTTTTCGACTTTGTCAAAGTAGGTGTCGGGCCTGTTCGGATCGAATATCTCGTTGCAGTACATGACGGTGACGAGGTCTTCGGTGTCGGAGAGGTTGATGATGTTGTGGGTGTAGCCGGGGAGCATGATGACACTTTGGATTTTGTCACCACTTACCTCGTAGTTGAGGACTTCGTCGGTGCCTTCCTTGCGGAGCTGGATGAGGCCGTGGCCCGAGACGACGATAAACTGTTCCCACTTGGTGTGGTGCCAATGCTCACCTTTGGTGATACCCGGCTTAGAGATGTTGATGCTTACCTGGCCACAGTTGAGGGTGTGGACAAGTTCGGTGAACGAACCACGCTGGTCAACATTCATTTTCAAATCGAAGATAGCTTTTTCTTTGGGCAAGTAGCTCAAGAAGGTGCTATAGAGACGCTTGGCAAAGGAGTCGGCAGGGATCTCGGGAATCATCAAGGTCTTGGGCATATCGGCAAACTGATGGAGCAGGGCCACGATTTCGCCGAGGGTTGCTTTGTGGGTAACGGGGCAATAGCAGTAGCGGCCTACTTTTTCGAACACAGATTTCACAGATTGAACAGATTTTTCATTATCCGTGCTACCTGTGGTATCACCATTCATGGGGATGACTTCCAGGCCGTTAAACTCGCAATGGTGCTCCTCGCCCTTCAAGGCGTGGATCATCTCCTCGACAAGGTCGTCGATGTAGAGCAGTTCGAGTTCTACCGACGGGTCGTTGACGGTGATGGGGAGGTCGTTGGCGATGTTGTTGCAGAAGGTGGCTACGGCACTATTATAATTAGGTCTGCACCATTTGCCATATAGGTTGGGGAAACGATACACCAATACTTTGGCACCTGTCTCCTTGCCATACTCTAAGAACAGGTCCTCACCAGCTTTCTTGCTGCGACCGTATTCACTATTGCCGAAGCGGCCAGTCAAGGAGGCTTGCTGGGAACTGGAGAGCATCACAGGGCAAGTGTTCTTATGAGCCTTCAGTGTGTCAAGCAAGGTGGAGGCAAAGCCGAAGTTACCTTTCATGAACTCGTCATTGTCCTTGGGGCGGTTGACGCCAGCGAGATTGAACACGAAGTCGCACTCCTTGCACCATGTATCGAGTTGCTCGGGGGTGGAATCGAGATCGTACTCGAAGACTTCCTCGATCGTCAAGTCGCCGTAGCAACGGGCCTTGCCGTCTTTGATGTTATTGAGTTGGGCGCAAAGGTTCTTGCCAACGAAGCCCTTGGCACCAGTTACTAATATACGCATGTCGTTTATATTTTGAACACAGATTGTACACCACTGTTCTATTAGCGAACACGGATTACACGGATTACACGGATTTAGAAATATCTGTTAGATCCGTTATATCTGTGTTCGAAAAACTTTTGAAGTCTGTGTTCGAAAGATTACTGCACGAAGTTGCCCTCGCCTTTCAATTCTTTCTGAATATACTCCAAGGAGGCGATCTTGGCCTTGGTTTCCTCAAGGTTCAGACGGTAGGTGTTGTCGGAGTTGAATTCTTCGATCTCGGAACGCTTGGTGTCGCCCTCCTTGAAGAACTTGTCATAGTTCAGACCGCGGTTGTCAGCGGGTACACGGTAGAAGTTGCCCATATCCTCGGCCTTGGCGCACTCCTCCTTAGTAAGCAATGTCTCATACATCTTCTCTCCGTGGCGGATACCGATCACTTTGATATCCTCCTTCTTGCCTCCAAAGAGCTCGCAAACAGCCTCAGCCTGGGTCTGGATGGTGCAAGCGGGGGCTTTCTGCACGAGGATATCGCCGTTGTGGCCATGCTCGAAAGCGAAGAGGACGAGATCGACGGCCTCCTCCAGCGACATGATGAAGCGGGTCATCTTGGGCTCGGTCAGCGTGATGGGGTTGCCATTACGAATCTGGTCTATCCACAGGGGAATAACCGAACCGCGGGAGCACATCACATTGCCATAGCGCGTGCAGCAGATCTTGGTATTGCCTGAGTAGCGACTCTTGGCAACGGCGATCTTCTCCTCCACGGCCTTGGTGATACCCATGGCGTTGATGGGATAGGCGGCCTTGTCGGTGGAGAGGCAGATAACAGCGCCTACACCTGCCTCAATAGCAGCAGTCAGGACATTGTCCGTACCAATGACATTGGTCTTGACGGCCTCCATCGGGAAGAACTCACAGCTCGGGACCTGCTTCAATGCTGCGGCATGGAATATATAATCCACACCGGGCATGGCGTTGCGGCACGACTGCAAGTTGCGTACATCGCCGATAAAGAATTTGATCTTATGGGCCACGTCAGGGTATTTCACCTGGTACTCGTGGCGCATATCGTCCTGCTTCTTCTCATCGCGGGAGAAGATGCGGATTTCCCCGATATCTGTACGGAGAAAGCGGTTCAATACTGCGTTACCGAAGGAACCTGTTCCTCCAGTAATCATTAAAGTTTTTCCTGCAAAAATGCTCATAATATTCTTTGGTTATTTCTTTTCTGTGTCGTAATACTTTGCGTACCATTCAGCAAAGCGTCTCAATCCTTCCCTCAGACTTGTATTCGGCTTGAAGCCAAAGTCCTGCTCCAGAGGTGTTGTGTCAGCGTAAGTGATGGGGACGTCTCCAGGCTGCATCGGGACGAGTTCCTTATGGGCCTCGAAGTCGTAGCTTTGGGGTAGCACGCCAGCGCGCACCAATTCTTCCTGAAGAATCGTGACGAAGTCGAGGAGATTTTCGGGGGAGTTATTGCCGATATTATACACCTTGTAGGGCGGAATGGGAAGACCGTCCTCGCCGTTCTGCTTCTCGGGGGCATGCTGCATAATGCGAACCACTCCTTCAACAATGTCATCGACAAAAGTAAAGTCGCGCTTGCAGTTGCCGTAGTTGAAGATCTTGATGGTCTCGCCCTTGACCAATTTGTTGGTGAAACCAAAGTAGGCCATGTCGGGACGGCCTGCAGGACCATAGACGGTAAAGAAGCGGAGGCCCGTTGACGGGATGTTATAGAGCTTGGAGTAGGCATGGGCCATCAGCTCGTTGCTCTTCTTTGTGGCAGCGTAAAGAGATACGGGATTATCAACCTTGTCATCAGTGGAGTACGGCACCTTCTTGTTGCTGCCATAGACCGAGGAGGAAGAGGCATAGACCAAATGCTCAACTTCGTGGTGACGGCAAGCCTCCAGAATATTGTAGAAACCGATAAGGTTGCTCTGTATGTAAGCGTCGGGGTTGGTGATACTGTAGCGGACTCCAGCCTGAGCGGCAAGGTTCACGACAACAGCAATCTTGTTTCCCGTGAAGATTTTCTCCACTGCGTCTTTGTCAGCGATGGAGGCGTGGACAAAAGTCCAATCCTCATGCAAGGCTTCGATTTCTTTCAGACGCTCATACTTGATGTTGACATCGTAGTAATCAGTAATAGAATCGATTCCGATGACCTTGATGTTCTTGACATCGTGGAAGAGTCGCTTGACGAGATTGCTACCGATAAAGCCGGCAGCTCCCGTCACAAGGACGGTTTTGCCCTCGAGATTTATGTTATAATCTACCATATTTTCTGTTTATGTTTATAGGGGTTACACGTATAATACGATGTCTCAGCACAGGGCCGAGAGACGTTAAAGGTATGGTTGACAGGCAAGCTGCCAAGGGGGATCACATTAATCGCCGTTAATCGAACATTAATCGGTCATTAATACTTTGCAGAAGCAATCCATTTCTGTAAAGACCCTGATGGCTTGAATACTAGTTTCTCATGCTCATGGGCGCATGCCTCATGCAATAAGAGTAATCCATTATGTCGTCATTCTAAATATTGCCATGACTGAGGGGGGCGACTAATATTCAATGCTTCAAGCTTAATAGGGATGTCATATTTAAATACATTCTCGATGCAAAGAGCGTGAGCTACTGAGCAATCTTTAAAATATTGAAAGAAATCCTTGCGGGTAAGGCCTGAATACTTTTGGCTTATGTCCCACAAGTCTTCAGGGCTCATGGAAAGCACACCTCCAACCTTCATCTCCCCAACAATGCGTTTGACTGGAGCAGTCGCATATACTATCGCACTTTCTACATCCGACGGCACACGCTTACGATACTCATATTTTTTTTCTCCCCGAAAAATATCCTTCACATAATTGGGCTTAATCGAAATCAATATTTTTCTCATAATCAGTCCCTTTAATAATTTGCTTATATTGTCTTTTAGTAAGATAGAGGGGAGTTTGGTGTCGGATGGTAGACAAATCCAATCCGCATTGCGAGACGCGTATTTCCGGAATAAAGGTATCGCCAAACGAGTAGTTATACAAAAACTCAACTATCACTAGATCTTTTTGACTATCCTTTCTTTGCCAACATTTCTTCAATCGCTCGTCGTCAAGAACACTTCGTTTTCGACAACGCAAAACATACTGATTCTCAGACTTGATATTACGATAAACACTTTCCACAACACCTATTGCGATAATTCCACGCTCTTTTATCTCCCTAGTCATATTGTAAAAAAGCAAGACACTCCCTTTTTGGATGCGGGGATCATTTGCATAGAGAGTGATTACTTTCTTTATCGAGCATTTATAAGGTTCAATATCATTTTTGTCAAAATACAAATCGACTTTTGGCAACAAATCTTTAGAGTATTCATGGTGTATTGGTATTAAAAAAGCCGAATGATGGTATTTTACAAAAGGGAAGTTCTCCCTTTCAGATAAAACAATCGATGGAAGCATTCTCTTAACATAGATCTCCTCATTTTTCTCTTTTACTCCATAATAACTAAAACCAAAATCTGACAAGAGGTTTACCAGCCTTTTTTTCTGTTGGCTATTATTAAATATCGTTACATAGATTTCTCTTACATTTTCCTTTAATGCACATTGAAAAATGATTAGCATAAATCTCTCACCAATTCTTTGCCCGGTATAATCTACCTTGAATGAAGAAATCTTCAGACGGCGAGCAGGAGAAAACACTGGGATTATATTTGAATAATCTTCATACTCATTTTCTGTTTTTAACTTCAAGATGGCCTTAATGTTGCCGTGGATATCTTTTGAAACATATACTTTGTCATTGGATTTTTCAGAAAACCACTGGTAATAATAAGGTGAATAATCTTTTATGAACGACGCAAAAAAAACATCATGTAGCGAAAGAGACCCTAGTTTCACCTCCTTGACTATTACGCCTTTTGTTGGGTCTACGTCCCTATGTTCTATTGCACATTTTTCTATAAAATTCTCAATGCTATATACGCGATTATCTAAATTAATTCGTCGCGCTAACTCAAAAAGTGCGGCATTTTCTGTAATAATAAAATCAACATGACCACTATCAAGCCATGACAAATTAGGCAATAGCGTTTTTTCACCGATATTATTTAATCCGACATCTTTATTAACATAGGTTTTCTTCAAGATTTGGATATTATCAGTGGTTGGTGGTATTTCTTTTATCAAGCGAAAATCATGCAGCATTTGCAATTGCTCTGCACCAGTAAAATGGGTCAATACCATCAACGAAGAAATGTCCATGTAACAAGCAATCCTCAACTTTCGAAACCACATAAAGAGAATATCCATGCCATCCACATAGTCTTTATGCAATAACATAGAAGCAAGTAAATCTGTTGCAACAAGCACTTTCATATTTTTCTCCTAACTTTAAAGCAACTTACCACAGTATTGGTTTTCAAAATGTAGAAAACTAAGAAAAGAAATAGGCCAACAACGATTATTGCACATATCCAATGAAAACTCCATACTGTATTATTGTTGCAAGACTGCAAGTCTTTGAGGGAAAAAGTTAGCATTGAACCTAGCCAACCTAATAAGACAATTAGTGAAAAATAGGCCAACAGTCTTAGGGACGACAACTTTGGGTAGATTGTACTAAAAAACAGATTAAAATGACGGAATTTACCTTTACTCTCAGTAGTCGGTGTCTTTTTCCAATGATGAGCGACATAATTCAATCCTTTTATATTACTTTGTGGTTCGTATTCTTTCCATTGTTCATTTTCGAGCAAACGGCTATCCTTTCTTACATCAACACCATTGTCTATAGTTTCATGAGTATCAACAATATAAAAGAAGTGCAATTTGTTGAAAGTACACAATTCAAATTGTTTTTTCTTCATTTTTTCATCAACTTTGCTCGGGATTTCACGTTGCTCATTCAATCTAATATCAAATAAATCCATACGGGAAAATGCGGCTTGCAATAAGTCATTTGAAAGAATTTCTGTCCGCACGATCTCATTGATATCTTCAACAAAAACTCTAAATCGCACATAATATTGCATTTCTGTTTCCGTTTGTCCACCAGAGGGGTTTCCATTTATATTTATTGTCAGAAAGCTCCCTTTTACTACAGAATTCTCCGAATACTCTTCTAGTTTAATATTGTCTTCGCCCAATTGATAAATATAAAAAGGTTCTTTCTGCTTTTCAATATTACAATTGGATGAAACTTTATAGAAGCAATGGTTGTCGGCTGATTGACAAATCATATCCTCATTAAACACTGCATTTAATAAGTCGCGATTGGTTGACAAGCATTCTCCTAAATCCTTCACTCCGTTATGGGAAGGAACACGAAATGGAAGAAACAAACATAATTCTGTTATATCATTACTGAATTTTATTCCAAAATCAAAAATCAAAGACGGCGTAATTCTAATAACACCATTTTTTATTTTCCAAAGATTAATATGAAACTCCACATTGTTTTTATCATGCAACCGACAAGTATCAACTTCCTGTTTGCCTTCAAACTCCTTCTTTTCTTTAGAATAATTACAATAGAGAACCAAACTTTTCATAATACCAAAAGAATTCTACCTATACAGCATCCCCGCTATTTATCTGCGAGTTAGCCATACCGGTCTATTCTAACAAAACTTTGATTTTTTATTATTTAACTGTCAAGCCAAGCGACAGCCTGTGATGGTTTGATGTCCTCGATGTACTCACCGAAATTGGCATTGTTCAATTTGCAACCTTCCAACAGACCGAACATAAAGGAGAGCTCTGATTACTCTTCCCCCATGAAGCGCTTTAGGGCGGACTGGAGCCTGAGTTCTTTGGCAGAGGGGGCCTTAACGCCTTTCATCGCACAGTCTAAGAAGAATGGGAGACTAGGGGCAAGGGACTTGCGGAGTTCCGTAGGCATGAGCATGTGCCATTCGTTCTTTTCATCGTCGCAATAGGTGACCACGAGTAGATATTTCTGGAGGATGTAAGGGGTCTTGCGTTGCTTGCGCACCACATAGGTATCATCGCCTCCGCTTACAAACTCGTCGAGATCTGGAGTTCGGTCTTGCTGAGCCTGCTGAGGATTTCTATGGGATTGTCCAGGACTTCCAAAGCGATTCTGCGGCTGGTCTCGTCTTTCCGAAGATTGGGACTGACGTACAGGTCAAACTTCTTGCAGACCTTAAGCATTTTCACCTTCATAGTGGAATTTATGATCTGCTGCAACATTATGTTAGATGACTTGAAGTCTTTATTGGGAATCGTAATCATGATGTAGCGTAAATATTTGTGGCGGGCAAGCTGCCAAGTTTTTCACATTAATCGTCGTTAATACTTTTTTCTTTGTCATCAGTCTGATGTCATTTCTTCTTTGAGTGGGTAGAGGAACTGAACTGCTGATAGGCTTCCTGGGCATTGGGGGCCACAATATGATTGCCACCGAAGAAGTTGATGATGATCTGTGGTTCTTTGTACTGCCAGAGTTTGTCAATGACGGCCTGGACGATGCGTTCTTCCAAAACGGCCTCAGATGGCTTCGCCTGTGGTTTCTCCAACTGCTCCGCTGTGGAAGACAGGGCTTCCTGCTCTTTTGCTGAGGCTTCGGTTGATGCCGAGGCGCGAAAGTGAGAAAACAAGTCAAAAGGACTCCAGTGACGTCATTCAGATAATTTGCATTGCTTATAGCCAAAGTATGCTGCAGCGGCTATTTGGGCTATCATTATCTCTATTCCGATCATGGCGATTAATGTTTGGGGTGAGACTTACGGCGAGCTATTAAAGCATCATTGATGCGGGCGCGAATGTTGTTCACGCTTTTTCCAGAAGTGATTTTGTTGGCGAAGGGCAACAGGAGCTGGATGAAGTTACTCCTGACGACGATATCCTCGGTGAGTTTGGTCTCTTGATCAAACATGGAGACGACAAGCAAGGCAAGCTCCGTGGCGTTGTTGCAGTCACGAATCTGAGCGAGGAAGGCCGGGAGGCATTCCTCGCCAATGTAGAGGGCGAGTTTCCTGGCCTCAGGGGAGTCGGCATCGGAAGAACTGTCTTCAGCGGCTTCCTTCTTGCTGAGTATTTTCTCGGCAAACTGGTCGCCATTGAAGTTTTGTACGGCCTGTGTGGCGTTGGGCAGAACCTGGACGATACTGTCGTGGATGCTAATTTTTACGTCGTTCATAATGCGGTTTTGGTTATTTATGAGAAAATGGGTAAATGAATTGCGAACGGAATGAACGGATTATGAATGGCTTGTAAACAGATTGTAAACGGTTATGAATGGATTTGCATTCAGTTGTGCCATTTCGTAATTTTGCATAAGACAAGCTGTACTCGGCAATTTGAAAGCATGCTTTCATTGCGCTCATTTGCATTGTCTTTGCACCCGTCTTCAGCAGACGTTATCAGAAACGCAGCTGACAAAGAGAATCATTATCAACTTCAAAAACTTTCAAGGCAATGAAACAAAATCGCAGTCCCACCAAGTCCGCAGAACGTAAACCACCAATACAGCGTCCCCACTATTTATCAGCGAGTT
>ULTR01074045.1_pt1 | contig 20573 bp, 12 predicted proteins | sample 1957781 | NCBI WGS metagenome assembly ULTR01 (sample SAMEA4835739, study PRJEB28245) | human gut metagenome | biome: gut microbiome; material: fecal sample | place: Denmark | collected 2008 | reverse complement strand
TTTATAAATGCATTGATTGCTGTCAGCGTGTTTCCTTTTCTGGCACTTCCATTAATGATTACAATTTTCATGCGTGTATCCTCCAACTTCAGATTTGTATGTCTCTATTATACCATAATGATAGTGATATGTGAAAAATTATATATTCATTTAAAGTGAATTTTTATGCAATTTTACCACTTTACCGCATTAAAATTTAATACTTTTTTTATAAAATGTGTAAAATATAACAAAAAGTACTGGACAAAATGTCCTATACGAGGTAAAATGCATATATGTAATCAAACAGCACATTTGAAGGTTGTGCAGATAGTATTGGTTATATTTTGCGAATTGGGGGGATTTTTCATGAGAATATATCATGCTAAGGATTATGCAGATATGAGCAGAAAGGCTGCAAATATCGTATCGGCACAGGTGATTATGAAGCCTAATTGTGTATTGGGACTGGCTACAGGCTCTACACCTATCGGCTTGTATAAGCAGCTCGTTGAGTGGTTCAAGAAGGGGGATTTGGACTTCTCAGAGGTTATGACGGTGAACCTTGATGAGTACAAGGGATTAAGCCGTGAGAATGACCAGAGCTACTATTATTTTATGCATCAGAATTTGTTTGATCATGTGAATATTCCGGTTGAGAATACTCACCTGCCAAACGGCATGGAGCCGGATTCTCAGAAGGAGTGCAAGCGCTATACAGAACTGATTCAGTCTCTTGGCGGTGTTGATTTACAGCTTCTTGGTATCGGGCACAATGGTCATATCGGTTTTAATGAGCCGGGAGAGTCTTTTGACAAGCAGGTACACTGTGTGAATCTGACAGAGTCTACTATTGAGGCCAATAAGCGCTTTTTTGCATCGGCTGATGATGTTCCGAAGCAGGCTTATACAATGGGCATCAAGACAATCATGCAGGCTAAGAAGATTCTTATTGTTGCAAGTGGTGAGGATAAGGCAGAGATTGTGCACAAGGCTTTCTTTGGACCGATTACACCACAGGTGCCGGCTTCTGTATTACAGCTACACAATGATGTTACGCTTGTAGCGGATGAGGCTGCACTGAGTTGCTTGTAGATATTTTTTAGTTGAGAAGGCGCATGTATATGATAATAAAAAATGCAAGGGTATTTACAGAGGATGGCAGCTTTATGCAAGGTGATGTTGTCGTTAAGGATGGCCGTTTTGACAGTGTTTTGGAGAGAACAGCTGACACGGACGCGGCTAATGACAGCGCACCGCAGGAGATTATAGATGCATCAGGTCTTATCATGATACCGGGCCTTGTGGATATTCATTTTCATGGATGCAAGGGAGCTGATATGTGTGATGGCACCAAAGAGGCACTTGATGTGATTACAGCATACGAGGCTTCTATCGGAGTGACGAGCGTGTGTCCGGCTACTATGACCATTCAAAGGGATGAGCTTTTGAGTGTCATGAAAAATGCCGGTGATTATACTTATCATGGTGGTGCACATCTTGTAGGTATCAATATGGAGGGACCTTTTATCAGTCCTTCTAAAAAGGGCGCACAGGCGGCAGAGAATATCATGCGATGTGATTATGATTATTTCTGTGAGCTTCAGGATGCGGCCAATGGCTTGATAAAGCTTGTAGATATTGCCCCGGAGGAGCCGGGCGCGATTGATTTTATAGACAGGGTAAGAGGAAGTGTTGTGGTTTCAATAGCACACACAGCGGCTGATTATGACACAGCGGTAGAGGCTATTGAGCATGGTGCAAGCCATGCCACACATTTGTATAATGCGATGCCACCGCTTCATCACAGGAATCCCGGAGTTATCGGGGCTGTGAGAGATTCAGAAAAGTGTCATGCGGAGCTCATTTGTGACGGAGTGCATATTCATCCGTCGGTTATCAGGGCAACATTTGCCATGTTTGGTGCGAAGCGCATGATTTTAATAAGTGACAGCATGAGAGCCACAGGGCTTGAGGATGGCGAGTATACACTCGGTGGACAGGCAGTGACGGTCAGAGGTCCGCTTGCCACACTCCATGATGGGACAATTGCCGGTTCGGCAACCAATCTGATGGATTGTATGCGTTTCACAGTAAGGCAGGCAGGTATTCCGCTTGAGGAGGCAATTATGTGTGCTACAGCCAATCCGGCTAAGGAGATTGGCATCTATGATGAGGCAGGCAGCATTTCTGCAGGAAAGAGAGCAGATTTTGTGCTTCTCAATGATGATTTGGATATTGTGAGTGTGTATATCGACGGAAAGGAGATATCATGTTAGGTTTTTTTAAGAATAAGTCAAAGGGAAAGGTGATCTGTTCTCCGTGCAACGGCAGAGTGGTTCCTATTACAGAGGTTCCGGATCCTACTTTTTCTGAGAAGATATTGGGAGACGGTGTGGCCGTGATTCCTTCTGAGGGCAGGTTTTACGCTCCGGCGGATGGTGAGGTGACAGCTGTATTTGATACGCTTCATGCTTTTACCATGACGACCACTCAGGGAGTCGAGCTGCTTTTGCACATTGGTCTTGATACAGTGACACTAAAGGGTGATCCTTTTAAATCACATATTTCCGTTGGTGATCAGGTGAAGAAGGGTGACCTTTTGATGGAGGCTGACCTGAAGCAGATTAAGGCAGCAGATCTTAATGTCATTACTCCGGTTTTAATTGGCAACACTGCTGATTATAGTGAGATAAAGATGCTCAAAGAGGGGAATGTATCCGCCGGTGATGAGATTTTAAGTCTCGCGTAGATTTGAATATAATTATATAATAATAACGAACTTTATTGGAGTATCTCCAGTTTAGTATACATAATGTAAAGGAGGGGAAATTTATGAAATTTCTTCAAAAACTGGGTAAAGCTTTAATGCTTCCCGTAGCAGTACTTCCTATCTGTGGTATCCTCATGGGTATTGGATATTTTTTATGTCCTGCAACCATGCAGGGTGGTGACATCGAGGGAGTGCGTAATTTAATAGGTCTGTTTTTAGTTAAAGCCGGGGGCGCTTTGATTGACAACATGGCCATCCTTTTTGTAATCGGCGTTGGTGTCGGTATGTCGGATAAGAACGACGGTACTGGCGGTATTGCAGCTTTAGCTTCATGGCTGATGATGACAACACTCCTGTCTACAGGCTTTGTTACCAAAATCATGCCATCTATCGCTGACAGCGCTACAAAGACACTTGCATTCGACAAGATTCAAAACCCATTTATTGGTATCTTGGCCGGTATTATTGGTTCTTTGTGTTACAACAGATTTAAGGATACAAAGCTTCCTGACTGGCTGTCATTCTTCAGTGGCAAGCGTTGCGTAGCAATTATCGCAGGTGTTGTTTCAATCCTTGTATCTGTAGTATTACTGTTTGTATGGCCATTACTTTTCGGTGCTCTTGTATCTATCGGTAAAGCAATCGTTGGTCTTGATGTAGTCGGTGCAGGTATCTATGCATTCCTGAACCGTCTGTTAATTCCTACAGGATTACACCACGCATTAAACAATGTATTCTGGTTCGATACTATCGGACTTGGAGACCTCAAACATTTCTGGGCAGGCGAGACATCAAAGGATGTTTCATGGAGCCTCGGAATGTACATGTCAGGTTTCTTCCCATGTATGATGTTTGGTATTCCTGGTGCAGCACTTGCTATGGTTAAGTGCGCAAAGCCTGCTAAGAAAAAGGCTGCCATCGGTATCCTTGCTTCTGCAGCTATCTGTGCATTCATCTGTGGTGTTACAGAGCCTTTCGAGTTTGCATTTATGTTCCTTGCTCCTGGTCTCTATGTGATTTATGCTTTACTTTATGGTATTTTCACAATGGTTACAGTAGCTCTTGGATTTAGAGCAGGCTTCTCATTCTCAGCCGGTGCGATGGATTTATTATTCTCATCTTCACTTCCGGCTGCAGCAAAGACATGGCTCATCATTCCTCTTGGAATCGCAGCTTTTATCGTATTCTACATTGTATTCTATTTCGCTATCAAGAAATGGAATCTTAAGACCCCTGGTAGAGAGGATGATGATGTCGAGGCAGAGAAGAAGGCAGTGCTTTCTAACAATGACTACACAGCAGTAGCAAAGACTATTCTTGAGGGCTGCGGTGGCAAAGACAATATTGCAAGCATTGACAACTGCATCACAAGACTCAGACTTGAGGTTAAGGATATCACTCAGGTTGATGACAAGAAGATTAAATCTGCAGGTGTTGCAGGCGTTATGAAGCCTGGCAAGAATTCTGTTCAGGTTATTATCGGAACCAAGGTTCAGTTTGTTGCGGATGAGTTTTCTAAGCTTTGCGAGTAGATTTGTTCTGCAATATAGCAGTGTTGATCCACATTAGGTGATTCACATAATTTCATAATACATGATTAAAAGCCACACCGGGTGTTATGCCTGGGGTGGCTTTTTTGAGTTCGAGCCGTAAGTTCTGCCCGGTCGTGGTGCACACGGAAATGTATAGCTTTACAGCAAGGGTTGAAAAACAAACAAATGTTTGTTATAATGAATGAAGCGAGGAAATAAAAGTATATTAGGTTTAGTAATTTAAGTATTCATTTAATTTATTGTAATTAGGGAAAATCCAATATCAATCGATTGATAGAAAGCGTGATTTTATATGAACATATGGCTAAAGTTAAGGAAAACAGCAGCAATTACACTATGTGAGTTACTTGCAATTGCTACAATTTTTACAGGCTGTGCCTCCGCTAATTTATCTGACACGGAAGCTGCCGGGCATGCCGCAGGAGCTGTAGTGGCAGATGAGGATTCTTCCGGTGCTTTAGGTAGCAAGGATAAAGTGGATGGGCCACAGGAGGATCTTGTAAACAACAATTCCTACGTTTCCCTCGATGCGATTCCGGCATATGATGGCAAGGCATACGTGGCTGTCAACAATAATGAGCCTTTTTTTACGGACAGCGATATGACTACCACTGCTTTTGAAAATTACAGTGATTTGGATTCACTTGGCAGATGCGGTGTGGCTTATGCCAATATCTGCAAGGATATCATGCCGACTGAGGAGCGTGGCAAGATAGGCATGATAAAGCCATCAGGCTGGCATACGGTGAAGTATGATGTGATAAAGGACAGGTATTTATATAATCGCTGTCATCTTATTGGATATCAGCTTGCCGGGGAGAATGCCAATCCGAAGAACCTTATTACCGGTACGAGATATCTGAATGTGGAGGGGATGCTTCCGTTTGAGAATCTGGTAGCGGATTATGTAAACAATACAGGAAATCATGTGCTTTACAGAGTGACTCCGATGTTCTCGGGCAGCAATCTAGTTGCAAACGGTGTTCTCATAGAGGCAAAGTCGGTTGAGGATAACGGTGGCGGCATACTTTTTAATGTCTATTGCTATAATGTGCAGCCCGGAGTCGGAATAAACTATGAGAATGGTGACAGCTGGCTGGATGGCACCACAGGAAGTGCATCATCAGGCTCAGACAGCTCAGCAGCAGAAAATAGCGCTGCAGATTCTTCAAACAGCGAGACGATGGTTCATATCACTGCAACAGGTAAGAAATATCACCGGGCGGGCTGTCGGACCTTGAAAAAGAGTGACACAGAGGTAACGCTTGATGAAGCAAAATCCATGGGCTTGTCTCCGTGTGGCATCTGCAATCCGCCGCAGTAGATATGCATTAGCATTTGCAACCGTTCACCGCAGATGCTCGTTATCTTTGCAGTCCGTATAATTGCCATAAACCCTTGACGATTGCAAAACCGAAAAGTATAATAGAATAGCTAATGAATTCAATATTTTAATATAGATGGAGGAAACCAAATGGCACTGAGCAAGAAGCCGGTCAACGGCATGAAGGATATACTACCTGCAGAGATGGAAATCCGTGATTATGTGACAAGCGTGATCAAGGATACATACAGAAGCTTCGGATTTACACCGATAGAGACACCATGCATGGAGAATATAGCAAATCTCACAAGCAAGCAGGGCGGAGAAAATGAGAAGCTGATCTTCAAGGTAATGAAGAGAGGCGAGAAGCTGAATCTGGAGACAGCAAAGGAAGAGTCTGATGTAGTAGACTTTGGAATGCGCTATGACCTTACAGTGCCACTTTCAAGATATTATTCAAACAATGCCAACAACCTGCCATCGCCGTTTAAGGCACTTCAGATGGGCAGTGTGTGGAGAGCAGACAGACCTCAGAGAGGCCGCTACAGACAGTTTACACAGTGTGATATAGATATACTCGGAGAGCCAAGCAATCTGGCAGAGATAGAGCTGATTACAGCAACCACTACCACAATCGGCAGACTCGGCTTCGAGAACTTTGAGATAAGAATCAACGAGAGAAGAATCCTAAAGGCAATGGCTGCTTACAGTGGTTTTGCTGAGGAGGACTACGACAGCGTATTTATCACACTCGATAAGATGGACAAGATAGGAGTGGATGGTGTTGCAAGTGAGCTTGCACAGGATGGCTACTCACAGGAAAATATTGACAAATATCTTGATTTGTTCAAGCTTTTGGAGCAGACAAGGGATGTCACTGAGGGTGTAAATATACTTTCAGAAAAGCTCGGTGAATATTTAGACGAAGAAGTGGTTACAAATATGACAGAGATAGCTACTGCTGTCAATGCCACAAAGGGAGCAAAGTTTGAGCTCGTATTTGACCCTACACTTGTTCGTGGAATGAGCTACTACACAGGAACTATTTTTGAGATATCAATGCCTGAGCTTGGCGCAGCCTGTGGCGGTGGCGGACGATATGACAAGATGATTGGAAAGTTCACCGGAAATGATGTACCTGCCTGTGGTTTTTCAATTGGTTTTGAGAGAATTATCCTGCTTCTCATGGAGAGCGGCTTCAAGATTCCTGAGAGTCCAAAGAAGGTGGCTTATCTGGTTGAGAAGAAATATCCGGCAGACAAGCTTGTTGATGTCATGAACCAGGCAAAAGACGCAAGAGCAAACGGACAGCAGGTGCTTGTTGTGCGCATGAACAAGAACAAGAAATTCCAGAAGGAGCAGCTTATGAAAGAGGGCTACGAGGAGTTTGTTGAGTTCTTTAACAGATAGGAATCTGATAAGCAGCAGATTAGCTGTGCAGCAGCGGTACCAGACAGTTATTAGAATAAATATATAGTAGAAATATAAGGAGCATAAAATGGCAGAATCAATGCAGGGCTTACATAGAAGCCATAGATGTACAGAGGTATCAAATGCCAATATCGGTGAGAAGGTCACCGTCATGGGCTGGGTACAGAAGAGAAGAAATTTAGGAAGTCTCATTTTCGTAGATTTAAGAGACAGAAGCGGAATACTTCAGATAGTATTCGGTGAGGAAAATGTAGGTGCAGAGGGCTTTGAAAAGGCAGGCACCTTAAGAAGTGAGTTCGTCATCGCAGTTGAGGGAACTGTTCAGAAGAGAACAGCTGCTGTCAATGAGAACTTAAAGACAGGTGATATCGAGGTTATCGCTACATCAATCAGAGTGCTTTCAGAGGCACAGACACCTCCATTCCATATTGAGGAGAATTCAAAGACAAGCGAAGACATCAGACTTAAATACCGTTATCTGGATCTTCGCCGCCCTGATATCCAAAGAAATCTCATGCTCAGAAGCAATGTGCTTCGCGTGATGCGTGACTTTATGGCAAACGAGGGATTTTTGGAGATAGAGACACCAATCCTTTGCAAGTCTACACCGGAGGGCGCCAGAGACTATCTCGTGCCAAGCCGTATACACCACGGACATTTTTATGCGCTTCCACAGTCACCACAGCTCTTTAAGCAGCTTCTGATGGCTTCAGGCTATGACAGATATTTCCAGATTGCACGATGCTTCCGTGATGAGGATCTGCGTGCAGACAGACAGCCTGAGTTTACACAGGCAGATATGGAGCTTTCATTTGTAGATATCGATGATGTAATCGAGGTAAATGAGAGACTGTTAAAGCACCTTTTTAAAGAGGTCATAAATGTGGATGTTGAGATTCCGTTTAAGCGTATGCCTTGGCAGGAGGCTATGGACAGATTTGGTTCTGACAAGCCTGATACACGTTTTGGTATGGAGCTTTGCGATGTTTCGGATGTGGTAAAGGACTGTGGCTTTGGAGTATTCACAGGAGCTCTTGAAAACGGTGGCTCTGTCCGCGGTATCAATGTAGAGGGACAGGCAAAGATGCCTCGTAAGAAGATTGACAAGCTTGTAGAGCATGCAAAGGGTTGTGGAGCAAAGGGACTTGCTTATCTGTGCATCAATGAGGATGGCACATACAAGTCATCATTTGCCAAGTTTATGACAGAAGCTGAGCTTGATGCACTTGTTGCAAAGATGAACGGAAAGCCGGGAGATTTACTCCTTTTCGCAGCAGACAAGAATAAAATCGTATGGAATGTACTTGGAGCACTTCGTCTCATGCTCGGAGCTGAGCTTGGCCTGATTGATGAGAACAAGTACAATTTCCTCTGGGTAACAGAGTTCCCACTCCTTGAGTGGTCTGATGAGGAAAACAGATTTATGGCAATGCATCATCCATTCACTATGCCTATGGAGGAGGATTGGGACAAGATAGACTCAGATCCGGGCGCAGTTCGTGCAAAGGCATATGATATTGTACTTAATGGTACAGAGCTCGGTGGAGGCTCAGTGCGTATCCATCAGGATGATATCCAGGAGAAGATGTTTGAGGTGCTTGGCTTCACAAAGGAGCGTGCACATGAGCAGTTTGGATTCCTGCTTGATGCATTCTCATATGGTGTACCGCCACACGCAGGACTTGCCTTCGGTGTTGACCGTATCTGCATGCATATGCTACATACAGACAATATCAAGGAGGTTATTGCATTCCCTAAGGTAAAGGACGCTTCGGACCTCATGTCAGAGGCACCCGGAACTGTAGATCCAAAGCAGCTTGAGGAGCTTGGAATAGCTATAGCTGCAGAGGAAGATGAGGAATAACACTATAATATGAATTTGAAAAAAAATATTTTCAATGCGATTACAATAATACTGCTCGCCGCACTTATTGCGGGGGCAGTATTGCTTAATAACAGGATAAAAAAGCTCGAGACACAGATGTCATACACATCAGACAACACATCGGTGATACTTTCCGATGTGCAGACCATGCAGGATGATATCAAGTCCACCCTTGAGGAGGAGGCCAGCCTCATAACAGACTGGGATATTTCCTTAAAAAGTGCAGACTTTACCGATAAGACATACACAGTCTCTGTCTCGGTGGTGCCAAAGGAGTACACAGAGGATACAAAAACCAGTGTATTTTTCGGTACAAACGAGATACCGCTCGAGCTAGACGGCATCAAGTATACGGGCGAGGCCACACTTCCGCTGTCTGAGGACTATGCAGGCAATGTGACATTTCTGTTTGTTGACGGAAATAAGAGAAGTACAGAGGTGCTCGATAAGTTTGAAGGTGTGACATCAGTGTTCAAAAATGTAGCATCCGGCATACTTGCCGATAAACCAACCTTTGACAATGGCAGCATAAAGCTTGGCACAGATGTAGATGTAGCAGTCATGGGAAATGATTACTTTGACTTTAACAGTGTGCAGCTCGTGGTTGCAAGCTCAGATACAGAGCTAAAGACATACGATATCCGACAGCTGTTGGCAGAAAACGGCACGGACAGTGCAGACTCTGCAGACACAGACTCCATCACATCCGCCTTAAGCCGGAAGGATGATGCCAAAAAAGATGGCTCAAAGAATGACACGGAAAATGATACCTCTGATGCCTCAAAAGAGGACGACGGTAAGCTCCATAGCCTCGAAGGCACAGTCAAAATCGAAGACTTAATCCCTGTCACAGCCGCAAGCAATATCAAAATATATGTCAAAGCAGTATCGGCACAGGGCTACACCTTCACATATGACCTGTTCGAGGGTACCGTAAATCAGGACATCACAGACTTTGAAACCACAGCCGACATATCCGGCGGAGACTACACAGTAACCGACCCGTCCGGCAGCAAATACGAGCCATAAAAATGTGATATAAGTGTAATTATTTAAAATCAGTTTTCTTGTGTTTTCAAGGCGGCTCAGAATATTTATAAACAATATATAACTATTAAATAAGCTCATTTCGCATAAGTGAAATGAGCTTTAAATTTAAAAAGTAAAAAGTGCCGGACAAAATTTCACGCCAGTGAAATAAGTCCGGCACTGCCAGAATGCAAGGTAGCAAAGTGCCTCGCTCGTAAACCTGAATTAGCCGGAGAGCATACAGTGTGTTCCGAAGAAAAATGTGAACTGCCGCGGAGTTCCATAAAGTAAAAAAGAAAGAAAATGTAAATAAAACCGTAATCTGCCCGGACAAACAACCGCGGCTGACTTCACATTTTTCTGAGGAATATACTGTGTGCTATGCCGGCAGCCTCACAACCTAAAAAGCGAGGCGCCACAAGGCGCCTCACCCTTCTTTTTTACTGAGCGGCAGCGTAAATATAAACTCAGTTCCCACACCCTCAGTACTTATCACATTTATATTCTCACCATGTGCCTGCACGATTTCTTTAACTATAGACAGGCCAAGTCCAGTACCGCGCTTATCCTTTCCGCGGGATAAATCACTTTTGTAGAAGCGTTCCCAGATCTTTGAAAGGCTGTCCTTTGGTATACCGATACCGTGATCCTTTACTGATATAAACACCTTTTCATTTCTGATACTCGTCTCAATCTTGATACTCGAATCATTATTTGAAAACTTCACAGCGTTGTCTATCAGGTTGTAAAGAATCTGCTGGATTTTGACCATATCACCGCGCACGAAAAGCTCTTTTCCGGTGAGCAGCAGGTCAAAGCTTAAGCCCTTCTCACTGCATTTACCCTCGAAGGTAAGGATTGTCGTGCGGATCATTGTATTGATGTCAAAATCAGCAATATCCAGATGTATGCCGTGATGACCGAACTGGTTCAGATCGATAAGACTCTTGGTGAGCTTATTAAGCCTCTCGGTTTCAAAAAGTATGATGTTTAAGTATTTATCCTGCATCTCAACAGGAATGGTTCCGTCCAGCATGGCCTCCACGTAGCCCTTTATCGAGGTAAGAGGGGAGCGAAAGTCGTGTGACACGTTGGAAACAAACTTGCGCTGATCCTCCTCAAGCGTATCAAGCTCAGTTGCCATGTAGTTGAGTGTGTTTGCCAGATAGCCGATTTCGTCATTGGAATGTACATCAATCTGGGCAGTGAAATCGCCCTTTGCATACTTCTTTGCGGTCTTTGTGATTTTGGAGATAGGACGGTAAATGGAGCGGCTCATCGTGACAAGCATAATAAATGCCACTACAAAAATGAGCGCTACAGTGTAAAAGGAGATATTCATAAAACCGTTTACACCTGCCGTGATATGGCTCATTGTCTTGTGAATGACTATGTAGCCGATATTCTGGTACGAGACATTTACCGGGGAAAATACGGACAGCATCCTATGTTTGAAGGAGTCGTAAAAATCTCCAATCATATAGTTGTTGCTGCCAAAATCGGTGACATCAAATCCATTTATCACTACAGGCTTAGAACTGTCATTTTGGATATCAATGCCTATTGACGGATCATCTGAGTCCATGAGCAGCTCACCGTCAGGGCTGACCACCCATACCTCGGCATCCATATAGTCGGCTACGATTTTCATGTGATTCTGGAAATCGCTAAGCGACATGGATGAGCCAAAGTATTCACTGGCATAGTCACCTGCAATGATGGATGCCTCCCTGTAGAGATTGGATGCTTCCTGCTTTTCGATATAGTATGTGGTGAGATGCTGTGTAAAGGTGCATATAATGAAAAAAGCGATGACACCGTAAATCAGGTAGCTGATTAACAGCTTAGAGTAGATGGTATGCTTCATTATTTATTTTACCTCAAACTTGTATCCGATGCCCCAGACAGTTGCGATGCGCCAGGTTGGCTTGTCCTTGATTTTCTCGCGGAGACGCTTTACATGCACGTCGACAGTGCGGGTGTCACCGACATATTCATAGCCCCATATGTTGTCCAGAAGCTGCTCCCTTGTAAACACCTGATTTGGAGATGAGGCAAGAAAATATAATAGCTCAAGCTCCTTTGGCGGCATATCAATCTGCTGTCCGTCATAAGTGACAGAGTAGTTCGACAGATTTACAATAAGCCCCGGGTACTCCACACACTTGATATCTACGGAAGCATAGGCTTCCGGCTTTGCAGGCTGGAAGCGTCTGAGCACGGCCTTGACTCTTGCCACAAGCTCCTTTGAGTCAAAGGGCTTGAGTATATAGTCGTCGGCGCCAAGCTCCAGGCCTAAAACCTTGTCAAATACCTCGCCCTTTGCGGAGAGCATGATAATCGGCACATCGGACTTTGCACGTATCTCACGGCATACCTGATAGCCATCTATGCCCGGAAGCATGAGGTCCAAAAGAAGCATGTTTGGCTTGTAGTGCTCGAACGCGATAAGAGCCTGCTCACCGTCATTTACGATTTTGGTGTCATAGCATTCCTTGGTCAGATATAGAGATATAAGCTCTGCTATATTGTTGTCGTCGTCTACTATCAGTATTTTCTGTTTAACAGCCATTTCTAATCTCCTTCTTAAAATTTATTTATATTCCGTAAAAGTACATTGTCGTTATTTAAAGGTTGCGATGGTTACTCCGGCATCGCCCTCACCAAACTCACCGAGATGGTATTCCGCAATAGTTTTTGTCCTCTTAAGGAGTCCATGCACAGCCTTTCGCAGTGCACCGGTGCCTTTTCCGTGGACAATGCGCACTGATGAAAGATGAGCGATATATGCGTCGTCCAAGTATTTATCTAAGAGAGCAAGTGCCTCATCCGTAGTCTTTCCAATCAGGTTGATTTCTGATGAAACTGACAGCGATTTGCTCATCTTTATCTTACTTCCGCTGCCGCCGTATTTCTTGGCAGGAGAGACATCGTCGTTTAAGAGCACGAGGTCATTAATATTAACTAGCGAGCGCAGTATACCCATCTGCACATACAAATCGCCCTTGGCGTTTGGCAGAGTGTGGACGGTTCCCTTCAGATTGAGGGAGAGCACAAGCACAGAATCACCGATGCGCAGCTTCTTAGGCGCCTTGTGATTTGCTTTGGCAGTGTTTTTCTTGATGTCTGACAGCTTCTTTTCCTTGTCATTCATCTTGTCACGAAGGGCAGAGCGCTCCTTTTCCATCTGGCTCATAGGAGCCTGTCCCTGTCCGTATTTGTTGAAATTGCGGATGGTTTTGTCGGCAAGTTCCTTTGCATCCTGCAGTATCTTGTAGGCTTCCTCATTTGCCTCGCGTAAAATCTTGTCCTTGCTCTTGTCTATGCGCGCATTTTTCTCTTCGAGCTGTTTCTTGAGCTTTTCAATCTCGGCCTTGTAGCTGTTGATTTCAAGCTGTTCCTTTTCGATGGTTTGTCGCTGTGACTCGAGGCTTGCAATCAGATCCTCAAAATCGAGGTCGTTATCATTAATTCTGCTTTTTGCATCCTCGATGATGTTTTCGTCCAGACCAAGCTTTGATGAGATCGCAAATGCGTTACTCTTTCCAGGAATACCGATTAACAGGCGGTAGGTAGGGCTTAAAGTCTCCACGTTGAACTCGCAGCAGGCATTTTCCACACCGTCTGTGGAAAGTGCATATACCTTCAGCTCACTGTAGTGTGTGGTGGCCATGGTGATGGCGCCATACTGGTGCAGTCTGTTTAAAATTGAGATGGCAAGTGCCGCACCCTCTGTCGGGTCGGTTCCCGAGCAGAGCTCATCGAACAGGCAAAGGCTTCTGTCGTCAGCTTTTTCAAGAATTTTTACGATATTGGTCATGTGAGACGAGAAGGTACTGAGACTTTGCTCAATACTCTGCTCATCGCCTATATCTGCAAAGACATCCTCAAAGATGGCGAGCTTTGACCTGTCAGCCGCAGGAATGTGAAGACCCGCCTGACCCATGAGAGTCAAAAGTCCGACAGTCTTTAGTGAAACCGTCTTACCACCGGTGTTTGGTCCGGTGATGATGAGCTGCTTATAGTCCTCGCCGAGCCGTACATCTATAGGGACCACCTTTTTAGCATCCAAAAGCGGATGACGGCCCTTTCTGATATTGATATGTCCCTCGGTGTTGAACTCCGGTGCCACACCGTTATATGATTTAGCCAGATTTGCCTTTGCAAAAATGAAGTCAAGCTCTGAAAGAATCTCATAGTCCTGCTCCAAAGCAGCCGCATTCATGGCAACCTTGTCGCTGAGCGCTGCAAGGATTTTTTCAATTTCCTCCTGCTCCTTTATGAAAAGCTCCTTGAGCTCGTTATTCAAATTGACGACAGCCATCGGCTCGATAAAAAGGGTAGAGCCGGTAGATGACTGGTCGTGCATCATGCCGGGTACATTGCCCTTTGCCTCAGCCTTTACAGGCAGACAATATCTGCCGTCGCGCATGGTCACAACCGCATCCTGCAGATATGTCCTCGTTGTGCTGTTGTTCATGAGCTTGGTGAGCTGCGCATGGATTCTGTCGTTCATGCCGCGTATGCTCTTTCTTATCTTAAAAAGCTCAGGACTCGCATCATCGGCAATCTCTTCCTCAGATAAAATGCACCTCTTAATCTCATCGCAGAGCGCAGAAACCGGTTCAATCCCTGCAAACAGACCGGAGAGTGAATCCTGCTTTTCATTGTCCATGGCGCTTCTGCCATAAGCCTTCACGCGCTTTGCAACCTCCAAAAGACTGCAGATGCGAAGAAGCTCGGTCGTATTCAGTGCACCACCGATATCAAGCCTCTTTAGGGAAGCATGTACATTGTGTATGCCAACGAAGGACACTCCGCTGTCCTTGTACAGGCGGCTTAGTGCATCGGCAGTGGTGGTCTGCAGATGTCTGATTTCGTATAAATCGGTGATAGGCTCAAGCGAAAGACACCGCTTCTTTGTCTCATCACATGCTGCGTAGCTGCTTAGCATGGTGAGGATTTTGTTATATTCCAATGTTTTGTAAACTTTTTTATTCATTTCTATATCCTTATATTTCGGTAGTTGAATATTAAATTCATATTTACTGTATAGCTTATCATATTATAGCTGAAAATCTTCAAAAAAACCATAATAAATATGTATTAAATGATAATTACAAGATGATAACATAAAGTTTAATACATAACGAACCAGTTTGTTAAACGAGCCAAAAAGTACGGGCTTGCAGCAGTCCGGCGGGTACATGCCACAAGCCCGTACTCAAAGGCGTACTTAAAAAATATGGTTGCAACGCAATATAATTCAGAATATAATGTAAGATAGTAACTAAAGACATCTAATCAGGGTGACAATATGGAGCAATTTATCAGAGAAAAGATAAAGGATAAACCGCTGAATAAAAAAAGACTTGCAAAAAAAGCAGGCACAGCAGCACTCTGCGGAGTGGCATTTGCAGTGGCTGCAAGCATTGTTTTTGCTATATTTCTGCCGGTTATCAACAGACAATCAAAAAAAGCTTCAGATGGAAAAAATAATAATGATGTGCAGATAGCCACACAGCAGCCTGGCATAGATGACAGCAATGATGCATATAGTGAAAATGGTACACAAAGCACAGAGTCCGGCACTTCTTCGGAGCCGTCTTTGCAGACCTATCAGCCTACACTCGCAGATTATCAGGCAGTGCAGAACCAGCTCTACAGCGTGGGCGCTTCGGCCTCGAAATTTGTAGTAGGAGTCACGGGTGTGACAGATGCCACCGATATTTTCAACAATTCCTATGAGACCGAGGGTCAGGGAGTGGGAGTGATATTGAGGGACAATGGAAAGCAGCTAATCATTCTGACAGAGAAAAATGTAGTGGATAAGGCGGATAAGCTTAGTGTAACCTTTGTAAACGACATGATGGCTGATGCTGCGCTGGTCAAGTATGACAGCAATACAGGTATAGCAATCATTTCCGTGGATAAGTCACTTCTGGACGACGCCACAATAAGGGCTATAGCGGTTGCAGAGCTTGGTAATTCAAATATCGTTTCAAGAGGAGCATCTGTCATTGCGCTTGAGGCAAACTATGCCATTCTCACAGGTCTTGTAACGTCAACAACCAACGAGCTGTCGGCGCAGGACAACAATTACTCGGTGCTCACCACAGATATCGCAAGCAACAAGTTGCAGAGCGGTATACTGATTAATACAGATGGTCAGGTCATAGGGCTTTCGCTGCAGGATTTCAATCCGGCGGAGGAAAACAATACGCTCACGGCTGTCAGCATAAGCGACCTGTCACCTGTCATTGAAAAGCTCGAGAGTGGCGCGGATGTGCCGTACATAGGCATCACCTGTACTACAGTTACAGAAAAAATAGCAAACAGATATAACATCCCAAAGGGTGTTTATATAAAGCAGGTTACCATGGATTCACCGGCATTTGTCTCGGGGCTTCAAAGCGGAGATGTGATAGTTGCGGTAAACAATACAGAGGTGTCGAATGTGTCCGCGTACAACACACAGCTTATGAAGCAAAAGCCTGAGGATACCTGCAATCTGAAAGTAAAGAGAAAAGGAAGCAACGGCTACACGGAGATTACCTGTCAGGTGAAAATCGGAGTGATGAATTAGCCGAAATTAGGAGGATATATGAAGTATATTTCAACTCTCCGCGAGGGAGAGAGAATCAATGAGATTTTTTTATGCAAGAGCAAGCAGACAGCCATGACCAAAAGCGGAAAGCCTTATGACAATGTTATCCTGCAGGATAAGACAGGCACGCTGGATGCCAAGATATGGGACGTGGGCTCAGTAGGCATTGAGGAATTTGATGCAATGGATTACATAGCCATAACCGGTGATATCACAAGCTTTCAGGGCAATTTACAGTGTTCCATAAAGCGTGCGAGAAAGGTGAACGAGGGAGAATATGACCCTGCGGATTATCTGCCGGTCAGCGATAAGGATGTCGAGGTCATGTATAAGGAACTCATGGGCTTTATCGGCTCTGTAAAGAATCAGTACCTGTCACAGCTCTTACATAGCTTTTTTGACAATAAGGAGTTTGAGCGCCGTTTCAAGTTCCATTCAGCCGCAAAGAGCGTGCATCACGGCTTTGTAGGAGGTCTTTTGGAGCATACACTCGGTGTGACGAAGAACTGTGATTATTTTGCAAAAATGTATCCGGTTTTAAACCGTGACCTGCTTCTTACAGCAGCTATTTTCCATGATATCGGAAAATTAAAGGAGCTTTCTACTTTCCCGGAGAATGACTATACAGACGCAGGCCAGCTCCTCGGACATATCATGATTGGTGCAGAGTGGGTAGGCGATGCGATTAAGAGCATCGACGGCTTCCCGGTAGTGCTCGCAAACGAGCTGAAGCACTGCATACTTGCCCACCACGGCGAGCTTGAGTTTGGCTCTCCGAAAAAGCCGGCACTTGTCGAGGCACTGGCACTTAGCTTTGCAGACAACATAGATGCCAAGATGGAGACCTTCAGGGAGCTGCTTGTAAATGTGCCTGAAAACGATACAAAGTGGCAGGGCTACAACAGATTTATGGAGACAAATTTCCGCAGAACAAGTGTGTAAAAAGGCGGACGATATTAATATAGCTATGGTGTGATTTTTGGTGTGAAAGCTTGCACCGGATACAAACATTATAAAGAGTAATTATATATAAAATAAAGAAGAGAAAAGCATGAAAAAAAATGACATATTTGAACTTGAAATAACAGATATGGGAACAGATGGCGAGGGTATCGGACATTATGATGGCATGACCTTTTTCGTAAAGGATGCACTGATTGGTGACGTCATAACAGCCCGTGTAACAAAATTAAAGAAAAACTATGGCTACGCAAGAGTGGAAGAGATTAAGACCCCTTCCACTTTTCGCGTTGAGCCGCAATGTGAGCTGCACAAGAGGTGTGGTGGCTGCCAGATACAGGCGCTCTCCTATGAAAAGCAGCTTGAATTTAAAAATAATAAGGTGCGCAACAATCTCATGCGTATAGGTGGATTTTCCGAGGCAAAGCTGGACAGTAAAATGCAGCCGCCTGTTGGCGCAGACAATCCATACCGCTACCGCAACAAGGCACAGTTTCCGGTGGGATATGACAGGGATGGCAATATAGTGACAGGCTTTTATGCATCGCGAAGCCACAATATCATCCCGGTCGAGGACTGCAGGCTTGGGGTGCCGCAAAACAAAGAGATACTCGACATCATAAAGGAATGGATGAATGAGTGCGGCATCACACCGTATGATGAGAACACACACAAAGGGCTCGTGCGCCATGTGCTTATCAGATATGGTTTTACATCAAAGCAGATTATGGTGTGTCTTGTGATAAATGGGGACAGTCTTGAAGCAAAACGCCAAGCCGGGAATGCAACAGATATACTGTGCGAAAGACTCTCAAAAATCGATGGAATGACTTCGATTTCCTACAATATCAACAAGGAAAACACAAATGTCATCCTCGGCAAAAAGACGGTCTGCATATGGGGCAGACCATATATTGAGGACACCATCCATCTGCTTTCTTACCCCGATTTCACACCACAGGGGACAGGCATCACATATCAGATTTCGCCACAGTCGTTCTATCAGGTAAACCCGAAGCAGACAGAAAAGCTCTACAGCACGGCACTTGCATTTGCAGGGCTCACAGGAAATGAAAATGTCTGGGATCTCTACTGCGGTATCGGTACCATATCGCTCTTTTTGTCACAGAAGGCAAAGCAGGTATACGGAGTGGAAATAGTGCCTCAGGCAATCGAGGATGCCAAAAACAATGCGAAGCTCAATGGCATCACAAATGCACAGTTTTTTGTAGGAAAGGCTGAGGAGGTGCTGCCACAGTTTTATGAAAATGCAAAGAAAACTGAGAAAATCACTGATGATACAAAAACCACCGGACGTACAGATATGCTTCGCCCGGATGTGATAGTCGTTGACCCTCCAAGAAAGGGCTGCGATGAGAAGTGCCTGGACACAATGCTTGCGATGTCACCGGAGAGGATTGTATATGTGAGCTGCGATTCGGCAACATTGGCAAGGGATTTGAAGATACTCTGTGAAGAGAAGTATGAACTCATGAAGTGGCAGGCATTTGATCAGTTTTCTCATACGACGCATGTAGAAAGTATTTGCCTCCTCGAGCGGGTGAGTAACTGAAAAATATTGATATGAACTAAGTAGATTTACAGGATATCATAAAAGTAGAGGCTTCATTTAATAATGAGTGAGGCTTCTTTTTGTCTTGTTTATGGGTTTGAAGTGTTGGGAATTTATGTGAATTTATAGACATTTTCTTATCGTAAAGCTATAATATTAAAATCATATAGAACAGATAGGCATTGATTTTAGAAAGTGATACAAATGAAAAAGCTAAAAAGGAGATTCATTGTTCCGGCAGTGGTATTTATATTGGGCATGTGTGCGTTAATCGGCGCTATATATGTAGTCAGCAAGAGTCAGGAACAGCAGAACAGGACAAATGCAAAGCTCAATGCGATGACATATGCGGAGCGTATAAATGGCGAGCTTATGGAGGGAATAGGAGTTACCGATACCTTAGAGCAGGTTGTCATAAGTGGTGATGGAAATATTAATAGATTTTATGATGTTGCAGAAAATATGATGGACGATTCGATTCAGAGTATACAGATAGCACCGAATGGAGTTGTGACTGAAATATATCCGGAGGAGGGGAATGAATCCGGCAAGATAGATCTGATAAATGATAGTGACAGGGGAGAGATTTCGCGCTATGCGAGGGATAATGACACTGTAATTATGCAGGGAACGTTTGAGCTGAAGCAGGGCGGATATGGTATAGCAGTGCGCAATCCGGTTTATTTGGAGAATAAAAATGGTCAGAAGAGTTTTTGGGGCTTCACAATTGTTATACTGAAGGTTCCGGAGATTTTTTCTGATTCTGTAGAGGCTCTTTCCAATTTTGGATATAAGTACAGTCTGCAGAAGTGTGCTTCGCCGTGGGATGATACCTATGTGTGGGTTTACGGTTCAAAGGAAGAGTTGAACGATCCGGTGATATATGACTTTGACGTGTATGGAGATAAGTGGAGGCTTGAGATTTTACCCAAGAGTGGGTTTTACAATAATAGATATCTGCTATATATGTTCATCGGAGGTGGAGTTATTGTCCTGCTTTTGGCAGGGCTTACAGCAGCGTTGATTTCAATTAATGAGAACAGGAAGAATTTCAAGAGACTTGCTGTGACTGATGCACTGACCGGTATCTACAACAGGCACGGCTTTGATGAGCAGGTTGAGCAATATATGAGAAAGAATCCGCAAAAGCATTGTGTTGTGGCAATGCTTGATATTGACGATTTCAAGCTGGTCAACGATATGTATGGACATGCGGCAGGTGATGGTGCACTTAAGAAGCTTGCAGAGAGCATGAAGCAATATTTTTCAAAGGATGTCATACTCGGCAGAAACGGGGGCGATGAGTTTAGCATTTTCATGCCGGATTGCACAGTAATGGAGGTTAAGCCGTCCCTTAAGAAGTTTACAGAAGAAACCAGGAAATTTTATGGTAAAGGTGAAGAACATACCTTTACTATTTCACTGGGCTTTGCGGAGTATCCTGTTTTGGCTGATGACC
>ULTR01080547.1_pt1 | contig 20627 bp, 19 predicted proteins | sample 1957781 | NCBI WGS metagenome assembly ULTR01 (sample SAMEA4835739, study PRJEB28245) | human gut metagenome | biome: gut microbiome; material: fecal sample | place: Denmark | collected 2008 | reverse complement strand
AGATCCACCGCCTCTTTTTCGAACTGCGCGAACGGCTCGGACAGACGATCGTCATCGTGACGCACGACGAGCACCTGGCCGCCATGGCCGACCGCACGATCACGATGTCGGATGGAACGGTCCGCTGATACCGAACTGCGCGAACTGCTCGAGCGGCTCCACGACACCTACAACCGCCCGGAGTTCATCCCCGACGATCCGATTTCTGTCCCGCACCGCTTTACGGACCGTGCCGACCGTGAGATCGCCGGCTTCTTCGCCGCCACGATCGCCTGGGGCAACCGCCGGACGATCGTCCGCAACGGCCACCGGATGATGCGCCTGATGGACGACGCCCCGGCGGACTTCGTGCGCAACGCCTCGGAGCGCGAACTCGCGGGCCTCGACGCCTTTGTCCACCGCACGTTTCGGGGCTGCGACCTGCGCGACTTCGTGCTGGCCCTGCGCCGCATCGATAGCGGGTGGGGCGGTCTGGGTGCCTTCTTCGAGCACAGCTACGCCGTGACGGGCGACCTTGCCGCCACGCTTGCCGACTTCCGGCGTGCGTTCTTTGCCGGGGAGCATGCGCCCCGGTGCGAGAAACACCTCTCGTCCGTCGAGCGGGGTGCCGCCTGCAAGCGGCTTTGCATGTTCCTGCGCTGGATGGTCCGCCGCGACGACCGCGGTGTGGACTTCGGCCTGTGGACGGCCATTCCGATGTCTGCCCTCCGCATTCCCCTCGACATCCACGCCGGGAATGTCGCCCGTACGCTGGGGCTGCTGACGCGGCGCCAGAACGACTGGCGGGCCGTCGAGGAGACGACCGCTGCGCTGCGGCGCTTCGATCCCGCGGACCCCGTGCGTTTCGATTTCGCCCTCTTCGGCGCCGGCATCGACCGCCGCCTCACGCTTTGATTGATATGTTCCACTTCAAACAATTCTCCGTCAGCCAGGAACGCTCGCCGATGAAGGTTGGCACCGACGGCGTTCTGCTCGGCGCCTGGACTCCGCTGCGCGACTCCGACCGGCGGATCCTCGACATCGGTACCGGCACGGGGCTGATCGCCCTGATGCTGGCCCAGCGCGCCCCCGGGGCCGCCGTCACGGGAATTGATATCGACGATGTCGGCGAGGCGCGTGCCAACGGCGACGCTTCGCCGTGGGGCGACCGGCTCTCGTTCGTCCGCTGCCCCGTGCAGGAGTTCTCCGACCTGCCGTTCGACCTGATCGTCTCGAACCCGCCCTTCTTCGTCGATTCGCTCACCTGCCCCGATGCCGGCCGCACGACGGTCCGGCACGCCGTCCACCTGCCCTTCGGGGAGTTGCGCGATGCCGTCGTGCGGCTGTTGGCCGCAGACGGGCACTTCGCCGTCATCCTTCCGACCACGGAGGCCGACCGGTTCGTGCACCTCTGCCGGGGGTACCTGCAGCCCGTCCGCCGTACCGATGTCCGCACTACGCCGCGGCGCCCCGTCAAGCGGGCTCTTCTCGAGTTCGTGCCTGCCGGCGTGCACGCTTCGGACCCGGCGTCCGGCGCGCCTCTCCGCGACGAACTGACGATCGGCACGGGTGAGCATGAATGCTATACGCCCGAATACCGGGCCCTGACCTGCGATTTTTACCTGAAATTTTGAGGTCCCGTGAAAAAAGGTTACATTTGTCTTCGGATCAACATGCAGATGCTTATGAAATCGAAAATCCTGTTGTTTGCCGGCCTGCTCTTCGGAGCAACGGCAGCCATGGCTCAAAACCCCTATATCGCACTCGAGGGTGCAATGGAAGGTGCCGACGGCATCGTCGTCAGCATGCCCCGCACGGTACTGGCCGTCGATCTGACGGTCGAGCGCACGGTGACGCTCTGCGGGCCCTACGCGCGTTATGCGCAGAAATACCTCGGCGTTCGCGCTCCGCTGACCGACAAGACGACTTGGAGCGTCGTCGGGGCCCGGATCGCCCTCTCGGGCGACGACCTCTACGATGCCGGCGAGCCGGCCGCCCCGCAGCAGCGGGTGCTGCAGCACGCCTCCTCCGACGAGGAGTTCGCCCGGGTTCAGCCCGACAAGATGTCGATGGTCGTCCCGTCGCTCGAGGATGCGGCGCGCGCCGCTGCCGAGCAGGTATTCGCCCTGCGCCGCCACCGGCTGGAGCTCATCACGGGCGATGCCGGCGAGAATGTCTTCGGTGAGGGGTTGAATGCCGCTCTTTCGGAGATCGAGCGACTCGAGCAGAGTTACCTCGAGCTCTTCCTCGGCAAGCAGACCGTCCTGGTCGAGACGCACCGTTATCTGGTCTATCCCGAGGCCGGCAAGAACCAGTATGTCTTCTGCCGCTTCAGCCCGGCTGCCGGACTGCTTCCCGACAGCGACCTTTCGGGCGACATGGTGCTCCTGCAGATCGAACCTGCGGGTGAGACCTCCTGCAGCATCGAGGCCGGCCCCAAGGAGTCCTCGGTCGTCAAGTGCCGCGTGGCGGCTCCGGCCGTCTGCACGGTGATCGCCGCAGGCCGCGAGTATGCCCGTGCGGTGCTTCCGGTCTTCGAATTCGGACGTACGGTCCAGGTGGCCCTTCCGCGCCGCAAGTAATCCCGCCGCGATGAACCACACCTCCCGCATGACGGCCCTGCTCGGCGAGATCCGCCGCGAGCGCAACGGGGCCGTCGCCGACTCCATGCGCCTTGTCGGCCGTCCCTACGGGCTCAACTACGGCGTGAGCCTCCCGACCCTGCGCCGTCTGGCCCGCGCCGAGACGCCCGACCACGACTTCGCCGAATTCCTTTTCCGTCAGGATGTCCGCGAGCTGCGTCTCGCCGCCTTCCATATTGCCGAGCCCGACCGGCTCACGCCCGACGATTCCGCATTCTGGGCTGCGGGGATCGACAACAACGAACTGGCCGAGGAAGCGGCCTTTGCGCTGCTGAGCCGCGCCGGGGCATTCCCCGCACTTTTCGGCCTGTGGATCGCCCCCTCGCAGCCGCTGTTGCTCCGCTATGCGGCGCTGATGGCCGCGGCCCGCTGGCCGCAGGCCCCCGGGGAGTGGATCGCTCCGGCTCTCGAAGCCGTCCACCGGGCCGCCGTTGCGGCCGCGGATGAGGAGACGGCCTCCGGCGGTTCCGGTCCGTCTGCCCCGGCAGCCCCGGACGCCGAGGTGCGCTCCCTCTCCCGGGTCGGGGCTCACCTGCTTGCCCAGGGTGCCGTCGCCTTCTGCGCGGCCATCGGGGCCCGAAACGAAGAGACCCGGCAGGCGGTACTCCGCGCGGCCGGATCTCTCGGCTCGCTCCCTGCCGAAGACTTCGTCCACGAGGAGCTTGCCTGGCGTTTGCCGCACTGATTCAGTGCGGCGTGGCGTGTATGAGCGCTTCCGTCTGCTCGAGCGCCGCGGCCATCTCCTCGTAGCTTGTGATGCCGCTGCGGCGCCAGCGCTCCTCGCCGCGGTGGAAGAGGAGCAGCGTCGGTACCGTGCGGATGCGGTAGCGGCGGACGATGGGGAGCATCTGCTCGTCGTCGATGTTGATGCGGAGCACCTCCGCGCGCCCGTTCATCATGCGCCGGAACCGTTCTACCGTCGGGTCCATGGCCCGGCATGGTCCGCACCACGAGGCGAAAAACTCCACGAGGACCAGCGTATCGCTCCAGATGATCTTATCGAAATCGTTCATCGTATTCCGTTTTTCCTTCAGTTGATCTCGGCCCACGTGACGGCCGTGTGGACCTTTCCCGAGAGCTCCTTTTCGGCATAGGCGATCGTGCGTCGCAGTCCCTCGACGAGCGGCGTGCGGGGTATCCATCCCAGTTCGTTGCGCGCCTTCGTGAGGTCGGGCACCCTCCGCGGGGCGTCACCCGGCCGGGCCTTGACGTGTACGATGCGCGAGCGGCTGCCTGTCAGCGCGACGATCTTTTCGACCAGCGCGCGGATCGAGACCTCATGCCCTCCGCCGAACTCCATCGTGCGAACCCCCTCCGTGGGCGTGGCGTCCATCAGCCGCACGAGCCCCTCGACCAGGTCTTCGACCCAGCAGAACGTGCGGATCTGCTCGCCGCTGCCGTTGATGCGTATGTCGCGGTTGCGCAGCGCCGCCCCGACGCACTTCCTCACCAGCCGCTGATCCATCAGGTCGGCTCCGCTGCCATAGGTGTTGTAGATGCGTGCGATGCGTGTGTCTACGTCGAACTCCTCGCGGTAGGCGCGGTGCAGGGCTTCGGCTGCCCGTTTTCCCTCCATGAGGGTGTGTGCGCACCCGCACCCTTCGGCAGCGGCGGGACGGGTGTCGCCCATCTCGCCCGACGAGGCAAAGAGCACGCGGGCATGCTCGTCGCGGGCCGTGTCGAGCGTGTTGATCGTCCCGGTCATGCAGACCTGCAGCGCTTCGACCGGAAGCGCCTTGTCGTAGCATACGCGTGAAGGGGAGGCGAGGTTGTAGATCTCGTCGCAGCGGATGCCGAATCCGTGGACGATGTTGTGGCGGACGGCGTGGAAGGCCGGATGGCGCAGGACGTCGCGAAGCAGGGAGGATCCTGCGGCATCGCGGACATCGACACAGAAGACCTCGTTGCCGTCGGCGAGCAGCCGCAGGCAGAGATGTGTCCCGATGAACCCGGCGCCGCCGAGTACGACGATTCTTTTTTGCATGACTTTTCCGTTTTACCGGCCAAGCGAGCAAATTCTGTTCCACATGTGTGTCCTGCCAGCCGCAGAGACCGCATCGGTATGCGAACGGGCCCCGAAAGCCAACGCTTTCGGGGCCCGTTTTCTCAGTGCACTCCTCCGCCTTCTACTCGATGAAGAGTGCCTTGGGCAGCTGGTCGATGCCGGTGATGCCGACAACCTCGATCCCTTTCGGGCGGCGCGTGCCCTTGGCCAGATAGCCCGATACGACGATTCTCCGGAACCCGAGCCGCGCGGCCTCGCTGATGCGCTGTTCGGTGCGGGGTGCGGGGCGCACCTCGCCCGAGAGGCCGATCTCCCCGGCGCAGCAGACCCCTTCGGCGATCGGGCGGTCGTAGTACGAGGAGATGACGGCGGCCACCACCGCCAGGTCGAGCCCCGGGTCGGCGACCTTGAATCCTCCGGCGAAGTTCAGGAAGACGTCCTTTTGGAACATCTTCATGCCCAGCCGCTTTTCGAGCACGGCCAGCAGCATGTTCATGCGGCGTGCATCGAAACCCGTGGCCGAGCGCTGCGGCGTTCCGTAGGCGGCGCCGCTCACGAGTGCCTGCACCTCGATCAGGTAGGGACGCACCCCGTCGGCCGAGGCCCCGACGGCGATTCCCGACAGCGGCTCCTCGTAGTGCGTGAGCAGAATTTCCGAGGGGTTGTCCACGCCGCGCAGCCCGTCGTCGAGCATCTCGAACACGCCGATCTCGAACGTTGCGCCGAAGCGGTTCTTGATGCCGCGCAGGATGCGGTAGACGTTGTTGCTGTCGCCTTCGAACTGCAGGACGACATCGACGATGTGCTCGAGGATCTTCGGGCCGGCGATGGTCCCGTCCTTGGTGATGTGGCCGATGATGATGATCGACGTTCCGGTCGATTTGGCGTATTTGAGCAGGGTGGCGGCGCATTCGCGGATCTGCGACACGCTGCCGGCCGACGAGTCGATCAGCTCGGTGTAGATCGTCTGGATCGAGTCGATGACCACCAGGTCGGGCCGCTGCTCGGCGATCTGTGCGACGATGTGTTCGAGCAGAGTCTCGGGGTAGATCAGACACTCCTCGTTGCCGATCCCGATGCGGGTTGCGCGCATCTTGATCTGCTCGGCCGACTCCTCGCCCGAGACGTAGAGCGTTCTGAGCCCGTTTGCCGCGAGGGCGATCTGGAGCGAGAGGGTCGATTTTCCGATTCCCGGTTCGCCGCCCAGCAGCACGAGCGACCCGGGCACCATGCCGCCGCCCAGCACCCGGTTCACCTCCGTGTTGCCCAGGTCGAGCCGGCGGTGTTCGCTTTCGCGGATGTCGGCCACGCGCTGGGGCCGGCTTTCGGGCAGCGGTCCGCCGACGGCTGCCGGCACCTGGCTGCTCCCGCGCGAGATGATCTCCTCGGTGAAGGTGTTCCACTCGCCGCAGCCCGGGCACTTGCCGAGCCATTTCGGCGCCTCGAATCCGCAGTTGCGGCAGAAGTAGGCTTTCTTGATCTTTGCCATCGTCGTTGCTCGTCTGCGGGATCAGTAGGCGTTCGTCGAGGTATACTCGAGCCGTTCGGCCTTGGTGATGTTCACCTCGGGGTGGAGCTTGCGGTACTCTTCGGTGAGGTCCACGGCCAGCAGCACCTTGCGCACACCCTCACTGTCGGTGTACGAGGAGACCGTGCCGACGTAGTCGCGCCCCGAGTAGATGAATTCGATCGAGCTTTGCCCGGGCTCCTTGCCGAATACGCCCGCTGCCATTGCGGCGTCGGCCGCGGTCATCACCTCCAGCCGCCCGGCGTTGTACGTGGAGAAGTAGAGCGTGTAGCTGCCGCCCGCCGCAACGGGAGCCGCCGCGATGATCTCGGCCTCGATCTCCGCCACGGCCGGGTCTTCCGTCTGTCCGCCTTCCCCCGTTCCGTCGCCGGTTTCGTCCTCGGTTTCCGAGCCGCTTCCGGTCCCTTCGTCGGTTCCCGTACCTCCGGTCGTGTCGCTGCCTCCCGTTTCACCCCCTTCGCCGGGTGTGGGCTCGGGTTCTGGCTCGGTCGTTTCGATCGTGACTTCGGCCCCGACCTCCGTGATCGGGTAGGAGATCGTGTAGAAAACTTCGTTCTTCTCTTCGCCGCAGGCGCTTGCCATGAGGGCGGCGGTCAGTATGTACAGCAGTCGTTTCATCGTTTTTTCATTCAGTGCGGTTCGTATGTGTCATAATCCGAGCTCCCGGTCGATCAGGATGACCTGGATGCGTCCGGCCGGGTGGCAGCGCAGCATCTCCATGCGGGTGTTGCAGATCCGGTCCGGGGAGTTGCAGTCCATGCAGACGCCCGTTTTGGCGCACGGCGTGTGGAATCCCGGGTGTCGGGCGATGTTCTGCGGGGCCGCGATGCGGCGGATGCGCTCCTCGGCCTCCTCGCGCGAGGCGACGATCTTGTTGCGCCCGGCCACGAGGATCACCTTGCGGGGCCCGAACGCCACGGGGGCGATCCGGTTGCCGACCATGTCGAGCCAGTGGAGCGTGCCCTGCTCCGTGACGGCGTTGATACCCGTGACGAAGAGGTCGCAGAGGAGGGCCTGGCGCCGGATCTCGAGCCGTTCGGGACGGGGCATCGAGGCGTCGAATCCGTCGAGCAGCGTCCAACGGCTGTCGGCGCGGAGCCACTCCACGATGCCCGTGGTGCGCATGGTCATCGAGTCGCCGAACGACACGAGCTTCGGCTGTTCGGCCTCGACCGTCGCACGCATCACCTCGAACGCCTCCTCGGGCGTCTTCACCGTGACCACGTCGAAGTGGTGGCGTCTGAGTGCGGCTGCACACCGTGCGATCGCCTCCTCGGCCGCCGGTGCCTGCATCGTGTCGGTCCGACCGTTCTGCGGCTCCGTCTCTGCCGCGTCTATCTTTTTCGGGGTCTGTTCCATGGGTCTCCCTTTTTGAAGTTTTAACGTAACTTGCGTTTCACGACGGCCGGATTTCCGGCCGCCAGCGAGTCTTCGGGTATGTCGTGTACGACGACGCTCCCCGCGGCGATGATCGACCGGTCGCCGATCCGCACGCCGGGACAGACGATGACGCCGCCTCCGAGCCAGCAGTCCTGTCCGATTACGATCGGCCGCGCCGACTCCTTCGTCTGGCGGCGTTCGAGGTAGTCGATCGGGTGCTGCGGCGTGTAGAGCTGGCAGTTGGGTCCGATGAGCGTGTGGTCGCCGACCGTGATGCCTCCGCTGTCGAGGAACGTGCAGTTCGTATTGACGAAGACCTTCCTCCCCAGCCGGATCGTGTGCCCGTGGTCGCACCGGAAGGGCGGGATGACCGTGGCCGAAGGGTCGGATGCGGGCATGAGCCCGGCCAGCGCCGCGCGGTACTCCGTCTCCTCGTCGGGCGATGCGGCGTTGAACCGTGCGAGACGCTTCCGGCAGCGGCGGAAGCTCTCCATGATCTCGGGCTTCGAGAAGTCGTAAAGCTCGCCCGTGGCCATCTTTTCGAGTTCGTTCATGCGGCGGAGCCTGTTTTTGCCCCTCCTATTTGAGGAGGAAGCGGTAGATGTCGTTTCCGTTGGCGTAGAGCAGGAGCATGAGGATGATGATCAGCCCCACGTACTGCGCGGCTTCGAGCACCCGGTCGCTGACCTTGCGCCCGGAGACCATCTCCCAGAAGGTGAAGATCGCGTGGCCGCCGTCGAGCCCCGGGATGGGGAGGATGTTCATTACCGCGAGGATGATCGACAGGAAGGCGGTCTTCATCCAGAAGTCCTGCCAGTCCCACTGCGAGGGGAAGATGCTGCCGATCGAGATGAATCCTCCGAGCTCCTCGTACATCTTGGTCTTGGGCTGCACGATGAGCTTGAGCTGCTCCCAATAGGAGGCCAGTACGTCGCCTGTTTTGCGGATGCCTGCCGGAATCGCCTCGGCGAAGGTGTAGTTGCGGGTCCGGTAGGAGTAGGGATTGCGGGCGATGACCCCGATCTTTCCCTCCTCCGACACGGGCAGCACCATGCTCATCCGCTCCCCGCCGCGCAGCACGTCGAGGCGCACCGAGTCGCCGCCCCGAGTGCCGAGGTAGGTGCGGTAGGCCGGGTAATCGAGTCCCTGCAGGTCGTCGATCCCGACGATCTCGTCTCCGGGTCGCAGTGCCGCGACGGCCGCAGCACTGGCGCAGCTGTCGATCAGGAAGGGTACGCGCAGCGTGAAGAGTCCTTCGTAGCCCTTCTGCTGCCGCATGGCGATCAGCTCTTCGAGCGTCAGGTCGAGCGTCATCTCCTCTCCGCCGCGCTCGACGACTACTTTGCGGCCTCCCTCGGTGATCAGCAGTGCGTTGAGTGCCCCGGCGATGTCGTCCACCGGCTCTCCGTCGATCGAGACGAAGCGGTCGCCGTCGCGGAACCCGAGCCGGTGTCCGGCCTCGTTGAAGTTGTAGCCCCAGCGGGCGTCTTCGTTGGCGAAGTAGGCGTCGCCCCACGTGTAGCAGATGCCGATGTAGATGCCGATGGCCAGCAGGACGTTCATCACCACGCCGGCGATCATCACCAGGAAGCGCTGCCAGGCGGGTTTTGCGCGGAACTCCCACGGCTGGGGCTCGCGCTGCTGGTAGCTCTTGTCCATCGACTCGTCGATCATGCCGGCGATCTTCACGTAGCCGCCCAGGGGCAGCCACCCGAGTCCGTACTCGGTATGCCCGCGGCGGAACTTGAAGAGCGAGAACCACGGGTCGAAGAAGATGTAGAATTTCTCGACGCGGATGCGGAACACGCGCGCCATGATGAAGTGTCCCAGTTCGTGAATCCCCACGAGGATCGTGAAGCAGAGGAAGAACTGGAGGATTTTGATCAGTATGTCCATGTTGCAGGTGCGGATTTACAGGTTGAGGAATCGGGCGGCCAGCGTGCGGGCCTCGTCGTTGGCTGCGGCGTAGTCGTCGAGCGTGGGTGCGGCGACGAATGCGGCGTGCCCCAGGGCATATTCGATGGCGCGCACGATGTCGAGCCAGGCGCAGCGCCCGGCCAGGAAGGCGGCCACGGCCTCCTCGTTGGCGCCGTTCATCGTGCAGGCAGCCGTTCCGCCGCGGCGCAGGCAGTCGTAGGCGATGTCGAGCGCCGGGTATTTCACGCGGTCCACCTCGGCGAAGGTCAGCTGGGGATGCTCGACGAAGCTGAAGCGCTCCTGCGGTCGGTGTGCCCGTTCGGGGAAGAAGAGCGCGTAGCTGATCGGCATGCGCATGTCGGGGGTCCCGAGCTGGGCCTTGATCGCGCCGTCGTCGAACTCGACCATCGAGTGGATGATCGACTGCGGGTGCATCACCACGTCGATCCGTTCGGCCGGCGTGCCGAAGAGCCAGTGGGCCTCGATCACCTCAAAGCCCTTGTTCACGAGCGTCGAGGAGTCGATCGTGATCTTGGCGCCCATGTGCCACTGGGGGTGGTGCAGCGCCTGCTCGACGGTCACCGAGGCGAGCGCCTCGCGCGGGAGGTCGCGGAACGACCCGCCGCTGCAGGTGATGATCAGGCGGCGCACCGCGGCGCGTTCGCCCGCGAGGCACTGGAAGATGGCCGAGTGCTCCGAGTCGATCGGCAGCACCGGGGCGCGGCGCTCGCGGGCCAGGGGCATGACGTAGGCTCCGGCCACCACGAGCGACTCCTTGTTGGCCAGGGCGAGTTTGCGTCCGGCTTCGAGTGCGGCCACCGTCGGCGCCAGTCCGGCATATCCGACCAGTGCATTGACCACCACGTCGGCCGCGCCGCTTGCGGCGACCTGCGCCACGGCCTCTTCACCGGCGAAGACCTTCGTGTCGGTGTCGCTGAGTGCCTCCCGCAGTGGGGTGTAGTATCGTTTGTCGGCGATGACGACCGTGTCGGCGTCGAATTCGCGGGCCTGGCGGGCGAGCTGTTCCCAGTTGCCGTGGGCCGTGAGGATGCGGGCTTCGAACCGGTCGGGGTTTTCGCGGACGATGTCGAGGGTCTGCACGCCGATCGAACCGGTCGATCCGAGTATGGCAAGGCGTTGTTTCATGGTTGCTTCTTAGAAGACGATGTAGCTCTCCGGATCGACGGGCTTGCCGTTGCTCCAGAGCTCGAACTGGAAGAGCCGGACCTCGCCGTTTTCGGCCTCGGCATTGTAGCCGACGATCTCGCCGGGGCGCAGGGTCTGCCCCGTAGCCACGAGCGAGCGGGAGAGGTTCCGGTATACCGACAGCAGGTTCTGGGCGTGCTGCAGGATCACGGTGTATCCGTTTTCGGGCGTCCAGAGGCTCTGTACGACCGTCCCGCCGTCCACGGCGGCCACGCGGTCGCCGGCCGCTGCGGCGATCTTCACGCCGAAACGGCCTGCGGCGATGTCGAACCCTTCGGTGATGATGCCCTCTATGGGGGTCATGAGCTGGATCGACTCGCGCACCTTCCGCCGCGAGGAGCCTTCGTCTCCTGCGAGGGAATAGGGTCCGTCTCCCTCCATCTGGGCGCGGAGAATCGAATCTTCGGGCGAGGGCATGACGAGCACCTTGTTCGACGTTCGGAGGCTGTCCGAGGCGGGCAGCGTCCGCGCCACGGGGGTCTTGCCCTCCATGATCAGCCCGATGTTTTCGTTGTAGGTGAGCATGTCGTTCATCATGCGCTCCATCGAGTCCAGGCGGATGATGTTCTGTATGAGGTTTTCGCGCGAGCGGTCCGCTTCGGTCCGGTATCCGGGCAGGAATTCGAGGATCGGCGAGTAGGCCACCAGCGAGAGGATCAGTATGAAGAGCGTGAGCACCACGGCCACCGCTCCGGCGAAGATGCTGGCCGGCGAGAGGTGTATGTGCCACTCCTCGCTGTTGTCCGTGGCGTTGAGCATGTTGAAGCGGCGTTTGCGGAAGAATCCGCGCCACCATGCCTTGAGATTCGGGAATTTCATCGTTCGGTCCGTTAGATTGCGTTCTGTTTCGAAGATACAAAGATAATATAACGCGGGCGCACTGCCAAATTTCGGGAAATAGTTTGCGGATACCGTCGGAATTTCGTACCTTTGTACTACTGTGAATCAACGTAAACGAACGAAAAAAAGTATGGTAAAGCCTACATTACTCGTACTCGCCGCGGGCATGGGTTCCCGCTACGGGTCGCTCAAACAGATGGACGGCGTCGGTCCGAACAACGAGGCGATCATCGACTATTCGGTCTATGATGCGATCCGTGCCGGTTTCGGCAAGGTCGTATTCGTCATCCGCCACTCCTTTGCCAAGGAGTTCCAGGAGGTCTTCTCGCCGGCCCGCTTCGGCGGCCGCATCGACGTGGACTTCGTCTTTCAGGAGCTGGACTACCTGCCCGAGGGGCTGTCGGTTCCCGAGGGGCGCGTCAAGCCGTGGGGTACGAACCATGCGGTGACGATGGCTGCCGATGCCATCCGCGAACCGTTCGCCGTGATCAATGCCGACGACTTCTACGGTGCCGAGGCCTACAAGACCATCGCCGACTACCTGATGCAGCTCGACGGAAGCCGTGACCGCTACTGCATGGTGGCCTACGACCTGAACAAGACCCTCTCGTCGAACGGCACGGTGTCGCGCGGCGTCTGCGGCGTGGACGGCGAGGGTAACCTGACCTCGATGGTCGAGCGCACGCAGATCGAGCGGATGCCCGACGGGAAGATCGTCTTCCACGACGGCGGCGCCGACGAGGAGCTGGCCGAGGATACGCCCGTTTCGATGAACCTGTTCGGTTTCACGCCCGACTTCTTCGCCTACTCGAAGGAGTATTTCCGCACCTGGTTCGAGGCCAACCGCGAAAACATAAAGGCCGAGTTCTACATCCCGACGATGGTCAATAAGCTCATCGGCGACGGTACGGCTTCGCTGCGCGTGCTCCGCTCGGCCGCCCAGTGGCACGGCGTCACCTACAAGGAGGACAAACCGGCGCTGATGGCCTCCATCGAGGCGATGATCGCCGAGGGCAAATACCCGCGCGACCTCTGGAAATAGCCGCTTCGGGCTCCGGTGCCGTGCCGGGACCCTGTGGATCGAAAAACCCCGGACCTTCCGTCGTGGAGGTCCGGGGTTTCCGTTTTCCGCCGTAGCCTGACGGGTCACTCCGCGGCTGCCAGGGCGTCGGCCTTCTCCTTCATGCGGGCAGCCCGCTGCTCGGTGTCGGGGTGCGACGAGAACATCTTCTGCACGCGCGACGCCTTCTCGCCCTGCGAGAGCTCGAGGAGCCTGTTCAGCGCGCTGTACATGGCGTAGGGGCTGAATCCGTGGCTGGTGGCGAACTCGAAGCCGTACTCGTCGGCGGCATACTCCTGTTTCTGGGAGAACTGCGCGTCGGTGAAGGCGGTCACCACGTCGCCCAGCTGCGACTCGCTCAACTTCGCCACGACGCTGCCTTCGGCTGCACCGGCCGCGTTGCGCGCCGCCGAGGCCAGGTAGGCGTTTTTCATGGCATGCTTCACGTCGGCATGCACGACATGTCCGATCTCATGTCCGATGATGGCCATCAACTGATCGTCGTCCATCAGGTCCATCAGCGAACTGAACACGCGGATCGATCCGTCGCCGCAGGCGAAGGCATTGACGTCGGTCACGAGGTATACCTTGAAATTGAGCGGCAGTCCGTCGGCGTCGGTGATGCCCTCGGTCAGCCGTTTCAGCCGCTGGACGTACTCCGACGAGTCGGGCGCCACCGGGTTGTTCTCGTCCATCCATGCCACCGCCTCGCGGCTCAGGTCGGCGATGTCCTTGTCGCTCAGTGTAACGGCCTGGGCTACATCCTTGCCGGCCGAGAGCAGTTTGGACGTGTTGATCTTCCTGCCTCCGATTCTCAGCTGCGCCGAGGCGCTCCCGGTCCCGACTGCCGAGGCGAGCAGTACGAGTCCCCAAATCAGGATCTTCTTCATTTCTGATGGTTGCGGTTGTTGTTTTTCGGACACAAATGTAACGAATGCGGGGTGAATTCGCAAGCGGGAATTTCGCCTTCCGGCCTTCGTCCGTCCGCCATTCCATCTCTTCCGCTTCCTTCCGCTGCGGCGGCGGATGGGGCGTCCGTCCGCCGTTCAGTCGAGAAAACCCTCGCGCACGAGCTGTTCGCGGATGCGTGCCCAGTCGGCCACGGGCCGCTTTTCGCCTTCGGCGAAGCGCAGCGGGCAGCCCAGGTTGCTGTCGTCGATGTAGAGGTCGGCATGGATCTTCGGCGAGGAGGTCCAGCGCCGCTGCGCGGGGTTCTCGTTCACGGCGTAGAGCGGGATGCCGTGCCGCCGGAACCACTCCACGGCCTCGGTGAGCAGCGCCCCGTGCCGCATCGTGTAGAGGATCAGCCGGCAACCGTTGCCGGTCAGTTCGCGGAGCACGGGCACGGCTCCGGCATCCTCCCCGATCTCGGGGTAGGCGTGCGTCACGACCGTGCCGTCGAAATCCACGGCGATGATTGCATTGCGTATGGCCATCGTCAATTATTTTTTGTGTTTGCCGAAGATGCGGCGCAGCAGGCCCCGTATCCCGCGCCGTTTCTCGTCGTCGCGGCGGTCGTCGCCGTATCCGTATCCATAACCGTATCCATAACCGTATCCATAGCCGTACCCATATCCGTACCCGTACCCGTGGCGGCGGACCCGTGTGCTGTTGAGGACGATGCACATGTTCCGGAACCGCTTTTCGCGGTAGAGCCGTTCGATGTCGGGCAGCTGGCGCCGGTCGAGCACCCCTTCGCGGACGATGTAGATGCAGAGGTCGGCCAGGCGGTCGCTGATCACGGCGTCGGCCACCGACATGGCGGGTGTGCTGTCCAGGAAGAGGAAGTCGTAACGCTCCTTGAGCTCCCCGACCAGCCGGTCGAGCCGCTCCGAGAGGAGCATTTCGGCCGGGTTGGGCGGCTGCGTTCCGGCGTAGATCACGTCCAGTCCGTCGTGTATGCCCGAGGGGCGGATGAGTGCGTCGGCGTTGTCGATCGTTCCGGCCAGATAGGCCGTCAGCCCGTGCTTGCTGCCCCCGTGCCCGAGCTGCGACGAGAGGGCGTGGCGCCGGAAGTCGAGGTCCACGAGCAGCACCCGCTTTCCGGCCATGGCCAGCGTGGCGGCGAGGTTCACCGCTACGAAGGTCTTTCCGGCGTGGGGATTCGTCGAGGTGAAGAGCACGCTGCGGATTCCGTTCCCGGCCGATACGTTCATGAAGGTCATGTTCGACCGCAGCATGCGGAAGGCTTCGGAGAGGGGGTCGCGGCCGGCCTCGCGCACGGCCACGCCGCGCTCGTCGCCGCCCTCGTGGTAGGGGATGTCGCCCAGGAACGGGGCGCTCACGTGCTCCTCGATGTCCTTGCGGCCGCGGATCGTCGTGTCGAGCATCCCCACCAGGTAGAGCAGCCCGAAGGGGATCGCCAGCCCGACGACCAGCGCGATCGAGAGGATCATCGTCGCGCGCGGCGAGACGGGCAGCGGGCTGCCGTAGGCCGTGTCGATGATGCGGGCGTTGCTCTCGGCCACGGCGTAGTTGAGCTGCGTCTCCTCCAGCTTGTTGAGCAGGTAGAGGTAGAGCTCCTCCTTGATCTTCTGCTGGCGGGCGATGCCGAGCATGGCCTTCTCCTGCGAGGGCATGGCGGCGATCCGGTCGTCGGCCGTGGCCTCCTCGCCGCGCATGGCGTCGCGCTGGAGCGTGAGCGTGGCGATGTGCGAGTCGAGCGAGGCGAGTATCGAGCGCCTCACGGCCGCCAGTTCGCGGTCCATCTCGCCGATCACGGGATTCTGCTCCGAGCTGTTCGCAAGCAGGCGGCTGCGCGTGAGTATGGCCTCGTTGTATTCGTCGATCTGGGCCTCCACGGTCTCGCTGGCCACCGATGCCGCCATCGGGATCAGTTCGCCGGCGTGCGCCGGGTCGCGGAGGTAGTCGCTCACGAACCGCGCCACCGCGATCTGGTTCTCGAGCGACAGCCCCTCGGCCTTGTAGCGGCTGCTCTCGGTGACGTTGCGCGCGGCCTCCGACTGGAGGTCGATCATGCGGTTGCTGCGCTTGAGTTCCTCGATGCCGCGGTCCACGTCGCCCAGCTCGCGCCCGATGACGTCGAGCCGGGCGCGGATGAAGTCGGAGGTGACCACCGAGATGCGGCGCTTGTCCTCCACGGCGTCCTCGTTGTATACCGCCACGAGGGCGTCGATCACCTCCTCGGCGCGCCGAGGCACGGTGTTCGACATCGTCACGGTCACCACCGAGGCCTGCTTGTTCGCCACGTCGCACTTCACGGCGTTGCGGTAGGCGCTCGTCGCCGAGCCGAGCGACCGCTTGCGGACGCGGACCGGCACGCCCTCGTATGCGGGCGTGAGGTAGGGGGTCCGCTCGACGACGACCTTTCCCACCGGTGTCGCCGCCGTGTCGCCCGGCCCGACGACGATCTGCGTGCGCCGTTCGGACTTGGGGAGGAACCCGTCGTCGAAATCCGAGAGGCGCAGCCGCCCGTCGGGCAGCGGCGTGACGGTCAGTTCGGCCGAGAGATCCTCGGTCTCGTCGATGAAGCGCACGCGGAGGGGCGACTGCCCGTAGAGGTCGCGGGTCCGAAGCCCGTCGCGCACCGAGTAGTCGGTCGTGAGTCCGAGCCGCCGCACAACCTCCGACATCAGGCGGCGCGACTGGAGGATGAAGACCTCGTTGTCCACGCTGCGGCGGTTCTGGAATCCGGCCAGGTCGCTGAATGCCGCCAGGTCCGTGTCGCCGCCCTTGCGGCTGTCCTTGACGAGTATGGTCGCCGTGCGGCTGTAGATGCGCGGCGTCGAGGCGAGGTAGTAGTAGGCGGCCCCGAGGCAGACGGCCGCCGAGATGACGAACCAGTACCAGTTGGCTGCGACCATGCGCAGTATGTCGTGCAGGGTGACGTTTCCGGTCGTCTCCTCGGCCGGCTGCGGGTTGATTGTACGTTCGGTCATGGCGGCGGCTTATTTGGTGAGCGTTACGATGAGTGTGGCCACCGAGACGGCCGTCCCGACCAGCGAGAGGTAGAAGCTGCGGTTCTGGCTGATCTCGCCCGCCTGGGCCTTGTACTTGTTGGGCTTGACGTAGACGATGTCGTTCTGCTGGAGGTAGAAGGCCGGGGAGTCGAACACCTCCTTCGAAGTGAGGTCGAGGTGCTCGATCGTGCGCACGCCACCCTGTTCGCGGGTGACGACCACGTCGTTGCGCACGCCGTAGACGGTCATGTCGCCGGCCATGGCCAGGGCGTCGAATATCGAGATGCGGTCGCGCGAGAGGTCGTAGTAGCCTGGGCGCAGCACCTCGCCGATGACCGAGATCTTCATGTCGGCGAACTGTACATTGACCGTCGGGTCGTTGATGTATCCCTCCTCGCGGATGCGGTCGGCGATCCGGCGGGCCAGCTCGCTGCGCGTCAGCCCGCTGCATTCGACCGTGCCGATGACCGGCATTTCGAGCCGGCCCTCCTCGTCCACGGTCCGCACCTGGAGCGACTGCTGCCCGGAGGTGCCGGTCACCGGACTTCCGGTGAGCGAGTTGTACGAGGTCGAGGAGTTGAACGGCACGGCCAGTTCGGGGTTGCGGCTGTTCACGACGATGGTGAGCCGGTCGAGGGGCTTGATGCGGATCTGGCCGGCTTCGGCGACGGCTTCGGGCGTAAAGTTCTCGGTGTCCTGCACATACCACACTCTTTTCTGGGCCGAGCAGGCCGTGAGCAGGCATCCCAGGATCATCCATACGATCGGGTGGCGGAGAGGTTGTTGCATGATGAGATGGTTGATACTGTCCGGCGACAAAGATACGGGAAAAAACAGCGTGCGATTGCAGGCTGATTTTGTTGATAATCAATTCGATGTGATTAAAAGTCCGGAACATGCCGCATCTTGCGGAAAAAAATCGTATCTTTGGTATCCGAAAATGGAAACAAGCAGGTCCCGGCATGGCCTCTTCGGGCGGACAGCCCTTCTGCAGGTCGGTCTCTGCCGTTCCCGTTTCCCGCTTCCGATCCCCTCCGGAGCCCTTCGCAGGGCGTTTTCCGACCGCCCGGCCCGGTTGCGCGGGTGCCCTCCGGCTGCGGCTTTTTGCACCGGACGGGCCTTTCGGCCGCATTTCGGTCCGAAAGGGCCATCTTGCGGACGGAACGGAACGCACCCGAGTGTGCGCCGTGCACGGTTCCGGTGTGCGGCTGCAGCCTCGGGCGCGGAAATTGGAGTGGGGAAGGGTAGTGCCGCTGCGGGTTCCGGATGGTTCCGGAGCCGTTGCCGGACCTTGCGCCGCGATTTGGAAACACATTGTAACAGACGATGAATCTGCATCCCGAATGGAGCTACGGCGCCGTTCTCTACGAGATGAACGTGCGCCAGCTTACGCCCGAAGGAACGCTCCGGGCCGCCGCCGCGAAACTCGGCTTTCTGCACGACATGGGCGTCGATGCCGTATGGCTCATGCCGATCTACCCGATCGGGGAGCTTGACCGCAAGGGTACGCTCGGCTCCTACTATTCGATCCGCGACTACCGGGCCGTGAATCCCGAGTTCGGCACGATGGACGACCTCGACTCGTTCATCGCCGAGGCGCACCGGCTGGGCATGAAGGTGCTGCTCGACTGGGTGGCCAACCATACCTCGCGCGATGCGCGGTGGATCTCCGAGGAGCCCGCCTCGTGGTACGAACGCGACGCCGCGGGGCGTCCGGCCGTGCCGTGGGACTGGTCCGACACGGCCAAGCTCAACTACGGCAACCGCGACGTCTGGCGCGCCCAGGCCGAGGCGATGGAGTTCTGGATCCGCGAGCATGCCGTGGACGGTTTCCGCTGCGACATGGCGATGCTCGTGCCGATCGACTTCTGGAACGAGACGGCCGCCCGGCTGCGCCGCGTGAAGCCCGACCTCTTCCTGCTGGCCGAGGCCGAGGAGACCAACCTCTTCGAGCAGGGAGCCTTCGACGCCTGCTACGGCTGGGAGATCCACCACCTGATGAACGACGTGGCGCGCCAGCGTGTGCGCGTCACGGCGATGCGCGACTGGCTCTATGCCGACCTTAGCCGCTATCCGCGTTCGGCCATGCGCCTTGCCTTCACCTCGAACCACGACGAGAACACCTGGAGCGGTTCGGAGTTCACCCGCCTGGGCGACGCCCGCGAGATCATGACGGTCTTCACGTTCGTCATGCCGGGCGGGCTGCCGCTGATCTATACGGGCCAGGAGATCGGCTACGACCACTCGTTCTCCTTCTTCGACCGCGACCCGATCCCCTCCTACGGGGCCAACTGGCATACCGGCTTCTACCGGCGCCTCACGGCGATGCGCCACTCGTGCCCGGCCCTCGCCTCGGGCGAACGCGGCGGCGAGATGATCGAGATCCGCAACAACGCGGAGGACTGCCTGATGACCTTCGTCCGCGAGGTGGAGGGCAACCGGGTGGTGGCCGTCATGAACCTCTCGCCCTACACCATCCAGGCCGACTACTATACGGGCATCTATGCCGGACTGTATACCGATGCCCTCACGGGCGACTGTTACGAGCTGCGCGGGCATGTCCGCGAGTCGATGGCACCGTGGAGCTACCGGATCCTGACCCGGTAGGGCGCGATTTGCTTTTTGACCTCCGAACGTTTATCTTTGCGGTCATGAAACGACTGCTTCTGCTCTCCGTGTTGCTGCTTTCGGGCTTCTGGGCCTGTGGCGCGACCTACCGTCCCGCGGATGTCCCCAACGTGCAGCGGGCCGACCGCAACCGCTACGTCTCGAATCCCGACGGCATTCTTTCGGCCTCCGCGGTCGCGCGGCTCGATTCGCTGTGCGGCGCACTGCGCGAGCGGGGCCTTGCCCAGGTGGCCGTCGTCGCCGTGGACGACATCGCCGGCGGCGACACCTTCTCGTTTGCCATCGAGCTGTTTGGCAGCTGGGGCGTCGGCAGCGCGAAGAGCGACAACGGACTGGGCGTCCTGCTGGTCCGCGACCTGCATGAGATCCGCTTCATCACGGGCGGCGGCCTCGAGGGCATCCTCCCCGACGCGCTCTGCAAGCGCATCCAGATGAAATACATGCTTCCGGCCTTCAGGCAGGAGGACTACGACGCCGGCATGCTCGCCGGTCTCGCGGTGACGGCCGAGGTGCTTGCGGGCGGCACGCCCGACCTGAGCGAGCCCGAAGGGGAGCTCTCCGGAGGTGCGATCCTTGCGATCGTCGGCCTCGTCGTCGGCCTGCTCCTGGCCCTGGGTATTCTCAACTACTACCGCTCGCGGCGCTGCCCGCACTGCCGCCGCTTCACCCTGCGGCAGCACTCCGTCGAGCAGGTGGCGCTGACGCGCACCTATCGTGAGATGGAGTACACCTACGTCTGCTCGTCGTGCGGGGCCACCGTGCGGCGGCGGGTCCGCTCCGAGCGCGGCAACCGCTTCGGCGGTCCGGGTGGCGGAATGATCATCGGCGGAGGAGGTTTCGGCGGCATGGGCGGCGGAAGCATCGGCGGCTCGTTCGGCGGCGGAAGTTTTGGCGGGGGCGGTGCCGGCTCGAAGTGGTAGCATGCGGACAAACGACAAACAATCAAGTAAAAACAACTGATAAGCGTATGAAAAAATGGATCTGGATCGCCGTCGTCGTCATCGTCGCGATCTTCATCTTCAGCTCTTACAACGGGTTCGTTTCGAAGGAGGAGGCCGTTAATACGGCGTGGTCGAACGTTGAGACGCAGTACCAGCGTCGTTCGGACCTGATTCCCAATCTGGTCAATACGGTCAAGGGCTATGCCGCCCACGAGTCGCAGACCCTCGAGAGTGTGACCGAGGCCCGTTCGAAGGCCACGTCGATCAACCTCACGGTCGATGAGCTGACCCCTGAGACGCTCGCCGCCTACCAGCAGGCTCAGGGCGAGGTCCGCTCGGCGCTGGGCCGCCTGATCGCCGTGGCGGAGCAGTACCCTGACCTGAAGGCCAACCAGAATTTCATCGAGCTGCAGGCCCAGCTCGAGGGGACCGAGAACCGCATCTCCGTGGCCCGCAAGGCCTTCAACGAGGAGGCACAGCGCTACAACACGGCCGTGCGCCGCTTCCCGGGCAATCTGATCGCCGGTCTGTTCGGCTTCGCGCGCAAACCCTATTTCGAGGCGGCAGAGGGCACGGACGCA
>ULTR01020937.1_pt1 | contig 20724 bp, 19 predicted proteins | sample 1957781 | NCBI WGS metagenome assembly ULTR01 (sample SAMEA4835739, study PRJEB28245) | human gut metagenome | biome: gut microbiome; material: fecal sample | place: Denmark | collected 2008 | reverse complement strand
CTTTCTTGGACAGGGCTTACAATGCTACAGAATTGGTTACTGGAATTGCAGCCGCTTTACATGGAGATGAGAAATACCAATGGTTTTTAAGTTAGTGGTATTTGAGAATACACAAAATTGTCAAATGCTTAATTCTTGAAACTATGGTACAAAAGTTATTCTATGTATTGTTATTTGTCGCCACTATGCTTGTGGCTATGCTATCATTTCCTTTAATCATGGTTGGCTACGTTCTTTTAATTGCCTACGCTCTTATTAAAGGGTAGTTCCAAAGGACATTTATATATTATGTATAAGTGTCCTTTCACTTTTTCATAGAAGTGAAATAAGGCTGGTTATCAGATGATTATAAAAATGCTTTTAATTTTACTTTCACTTGTATGGTTAAACCAATAAAATTGAAACTATTATGAGTTTAAAGAACAGTTATACAACAAGCGATTATTTGCAATGGGACAGCGCAACAAGTCTGGTGAGGAAATTGTACAGAGATAAGGAGTACAGGATAAGTCTTCTTATTGGCTGTGGCATATTCTTTGGTTTGCGCATCTCTGATCTGTTACAACTTACTTGGAAAATGCTTCTAAATAAGGATGCAAAGTTTATTATTATTGAGAAGAAAACAGGCAAGCGCAGAGAAGTGAGAATTAATAGGGAATTCCAGAAACATATCAAAGACTGTTATGTGGCTTTAGGTATTCAAAACTTGAATGAACTGTGTTTCTTATCTGGAAGAAGTAATAAGGCTTATTCTATTCAATGGGTAAATATTGTATTGAAGGAGCTGAAAGAGAAGTATAGTTTAAAGATAGATCATTTCAGTACTCACAGTTTACGCAAGACTTTTGGAAGGAGAGTTTTTGAAGCGTCTGGAGAACATAATGCAGAACTTGCCTTAGTAAAGTTGATGGAGTTATTTAATCATTCCAGCGTTACCATAACTAAGCGTTATCTAGGTCTGAGACAGGAGGAAATCTTACAAACTTATGATTGTCTTAGTTTTTAGTACATAAATTTAATTGCAAAATAAATACCTTTCGTTATCTTTGTGCCAATCCTAGCAATAGGAGGACATAATTATAAACGAAAGGCATTTTGTTATTGTCTCTATTCATCGAATCTTGCAAATTTGAAACCATACGGAGACGATAACAACAATGCCCGTGCTGATGTTTACTTTCTACTCTTATAGGGTAGCCTGTATATTATTGGCATGGGTAACTGTTGTTATACTTGTATGGTAGGTTTTGCAAGAACCTGATGAATGAGATATACAATAGTTTCCATGCCTTTTTTGTATGTAAAATTAAGTATCTATAGGAAACAGGATACGCAAAAAGCAAAGCCTATGGAACAAGTTAGTTTACATTTCTCTTCCCTTGAATTCTCATCTTATTTAGTTGATAAAGTATTAAAATGCTTGCAAATTTAGGCATTATGCATTTTTATCTAAATTTCTTTGTATGAGAATGAGAATTAATTAATATCTTTGAGCAAACAATACAAGCATTGCAATAACCTCATAGAAACGGGTTGTTTCAATTCTCTAATGCTTAGAATACTATGTAAAACAACTTCTGTGGGAGAATTGGGAAGTCTAAATCAATAATTTAAGAAACAGATATATATTTACAAATTTGGAACTCATTCTATTGTAGTATGATAGAATAGAAATCACTAAATAATAACATCAATATTTAAAACAGAGAATTTATGAAGAAAATTTTAATGATTACATTTATGATTTGCATCAGTACTTTTATATATGGGCAACAAAGCGTTAGCATTACAAAGTCAAAAGTTTCATATGATGCAAATTTTGATCCAATAGTAGCAACAACAATAAGTAACAATACGAATAAAAAAGTAACGAATATTGTCTTATGTTTTTCTTTTACGTTTGCCAATAATGACATGTTTCAAGAGATTAACAAAAATGCTCTCAATACTGAGTATGTAAACATTAATAAAGAAGTTGATATTAATCCTCACAGTTCTGTTACAGTTTCTACGACGTTAAACAAGCCAGATGAGGGGTTTCATTATGCGGGGTGCTATATTGCAAAAGTACGATTCAGTGATGGAAGTGTAAAATAAATGCCTTATGAAAGTTACGACAAAAAATTATATGTTGCCATTAATCTTTTCTTATAAAGGTTGGCAGGTTACAATCTTAGATGATTCTGGTTTCTTTACTTTGGCTGATATGAAAGTAAAAGTTGAGATTGGAATAGCTACATGGCAGTATGCGGCTGCATTACTACAATCTTATACAGAAGAACGAAAGAAAAAACGAGGAGGTATAGCAGGCTTGAGTTTTTTCGATTCTAAATTGGCAGAAAAAGAAAACCAAGAGGCAAAAGAAGCTTATGATTATTATCTCAAATTAGCTGAAAAATTTGCAGAAAATAAGCGTATAGAATACTCCTTTAATGTGAATGGGGGGATGTTTGATAGGTTTATGGGGCAGAATCTTAGTGCAGTTGAGAAAGCAAAACAACAGGTTATTGCTTATATGGACAATAATTTAGATAATGCTTGGGATTTATTTCTTGAATTCATAAAAAAAGAAATGCTTTAATAGCTTTTTGCAAATGAAAAAGATATTACCATACTTGTTATTCTTATTGTTAACAGCAACTCCAGTTAGAGCTAGGGTTGATACAAAGAAAGTTCCTTTTCATGGAACAGAAGAAGAGTGGAAAAAAATACAAAGAGAACGCGAAAAAGATAAGGGTATATTTGTCCTTATTCTTATCATTGGAGGAATTGTTGGCGTTGGATTACTAGTTTCAAAAAATTAATTATAATAGGATTATGATAGAATCTTGGTTAATTCATTCAGTATTCTACTTGCTAACTTTCTGGCTTGGAGTAAGGTATAAGAAAATAATGCAAGTGAATGGTAGAAATTATGGTATTCTAGCACTCATTTTGGTGTTATTATCAATCATATTTATTGCAGGCTTATTTAATTATGGTGGGCTTTGTGATAATTTATTTAAAAATAGGTAATATGAACGTTTTCTAAAGTATGAAGAACTACTATCAAATATTAGGACTGGAAGAAGGTGCTACTTTAGATGAAATTAAGGCTGCATACAAAGAGTATGTAGTAAAATTACATCCAGATAAGCATAATGGGGATGAATTCTTTAAGGAGAGGTTTCTAGAAGTACAAGAAGCTTATGATTATTTGTTGATGCACTATAATGAATCTAGAGAGTTTACCAATGGAGACAAAAAAGACAATCAAGCAGAATCGTTTGTTCAACCGTTAAAGCCTACTGATATTGAACTTACATGTTTGGAGAGTGAAATCTGTGAGGGAGATACTATTACATTCTCATGGCAGTCAGTAATTCCTTGTCAAGCTAGTATCATTATTGACAATGGTTATAGAAAACAAGAATACAACGATATTGAGAATGGTGGAAGTAAATCAATAGTGGTAAAGAGGATTCAAGGCAAGTATATCACTATTACTCTATGGTGTTACAACGAAAAGAGTGAAGTATCTCAATCTATCTATATTTATAAAAAAGAAAAGGCTAGTGCAGGTAGAAATAATAAACAAGGAGCAGATTCTGCCAAGAAAGAAAATGCAAGACTTGTCTTTAAATTTATTTTAGCTATAATTATTCCCTTAATTGTTTACTTCGGGATAGGCTGGATTGCTAAAGACATTTACTTTTCTATGTGGGAAATCTCAGATAATACAACAATACAAGAAATTTATAATAAAGAACTTTTCATTTATGGGTGTGTAGCACTTGGCTATGTATTTATCTGCTATAATATATTAGATGACAGTGATTTAACCAATGGTATGATACTCGCAGGTGCATTACCTGTTATTGGATATGTCTTATGTGCATACGTTTTTCCAATGTCAAAAGGGGCAGCTATTTTAAATACAGCTTTGTGCGTTATTGGGCAGATTATTGCTTCTGCTTTTTTGGTAAAAGAAGAGTAGATAGAGTCTTAAAAACATAAATAACGATTAATTTAAAATTGAAATGAAACAAGTTTTTTTAATAATAACTGTATTAGCTGGGTTATTTTCCTGCCAATCCAAGCAGCAAGTAACAGAATCTATTTCAACTATAGACAGTACATTACAAGCTAATGCTACTTCTGTATTGGAAAGTAAGTTATCAGAAATCAATGCCCAATCTGGGCAGGTAATTGTTATGGAAGTTCAATCTGGGCAAATAAAGGCTCTGGTTGGACTTACCAAAAAAGATAGTGCAGACTACCAACCATGCGAGAACGTCTGTGTACAACAGCCTACTGGCTTGATGCATCCTGTTTCACTACTGGCAGCTTTAGAAACTGGCAAAGTAAAATTAGAGGATAAAGTAGATACAGGCAATGGTATCTATCCTGTTGGCAATGAGACAATGAAAGATCATAATTGGCATAGAGGTGGATATGGTGAGATTACACTTCAAAGAGGCATAGTTTGTAGTTCAAATATTGCTACTACTAAGACTATGGAGATGGCTTTTGGAGACAATCCGCAGGCATACTTTGATTTACTTGCCAAAATGAATTATGGTAAACCAGATAGTATTACAGGGATTGCGAACTTGCAGCCTTATTCCATTACGGAAACTGATATGATTTGGCTTAGTATTGGGTACAATCAGTTCATTTCACCTATTCAAATTCTGACATTCTACAATGCTATTGCCAATGATGGAAAAATGGTGCAGCCTCAACTATACAAGGATAGTGTAGTAGTTATTAATCCTCAGATAGCAAGCAAGGTTAGTATTGACAGCTTGAAACAGGCTTTGGCATTTAATATCACTGATGGCTTAGGGCAACCTGCCAAGTCTGAAAAAGTAACAGTTGCAGGAAAACAAGGAACTTGTCAGATTTCTACTAATGAGGATGGCACAGAGAATAAATCAGATACTGAATATGCTGTAGAGTTTTGTGGTTATTTCCCTGTTGAAAATCCCCAATACAGTATAATTGTTTCCATTAATAAGACAGGCTTACCTGTTAGTGGTGGATTGATGGCTGGTGATGTGTTTAGGCAGATTGTTGATAACATTATATCTTACGAAGAATGAGATTATTACTTCATTAGCAATACTATGCTTTATAGTAATAATACAAAGGTTTAATGAGAATTTTGCAGGAGAATGAAATTTGATAAAGGTTTAGCCTATAATGATGAATTAATGGCAAGTAATATGTTTAGAAAGATGATAAAACTCATAAATAGAATTTCATTATGATAGATCAAAAAGGATTTTGCCCTAATTGTGGAGCAGAAAAAGAGCACCAGCGTTTTCAGTGTGTTAATGTGGTGCTGGAAACAGATTTACAAGAAAAAATGGATAATTACGATTTATTTATTGGTATCTGTCCTAATTGTGGCAGTAAATGCATGCTTAATAGAGAGTGTCCAACTCCTTTGATAAATGCAGATGCTGATAGCATAACTGAGGATGATAGAAAACAGCCCAATAGCTATGTTAAGAAAACAGATAAGGATATTAAAAGTAATGAAGAGCTGATTAAAAGAAGAAGGACAAGGGATTTACTTATTAACGTACTCAAAAATATAGGTTATGAACCAGAATTAGAAAAAACTACTGAAAGAATAAAGTTTACTGTTTTTTCCTATGGCTATATCTATATTGATGCTGACAATAGATCTCCATTTATTACTATCTGGAACATGAACTGGGCAAAAATCGGTTTAGATAACCCTAACTTAAATAAAATAATAGAGATTATAAATCAAGCCAATATACATTGTATGACAACGATTTTTTACTCTATTGATGAAGAGGAGAAGGTATTTAGGTTACATTGCAAACATAAAATTCCATTTGTTGTGGAGCTTCCAGATATAGAAGCTTATCTTAGCTTTAACATATACCATTCTTATGATGCATGTGCAGATTTATTTGATAGGCTAAAAAGTCAGAACATTTATCTGGAAGAATTCAAAGTCGATCCAGACTCAATTGGTTCTATTTTGCGTCTCTGCTTAAAGTAGTGATTAGCTATAAATCAGAGAGATAGTTGTATCTTGGATCAGTATTTAATAATTCATACTAATTATAATTGAAAACTAACAAAATGGAAAACAATATGCTAATAGGGGCAATAGCGGGCGATATTATAGGCTCTGTTTATGAATATCGTTCAATGAAGACCACAGACTTTGAACTCTTTCTTAGCTATTCTTCTTTTACTGATGATACTATAATGACTGTTGCAAATGCTGATTGGCTATTGACTGGTGATAGTCTTTTGGGTATTATGCAAGATTACGGACATCGTTATCAAGCTAATTATGGCGGTTGGTTTCAGTCATGGCTAAGAGAAGAGAATCCTCAACCATATAACAGTTGGGGCAATGGCTCAGCAATGAGAGTAAGTCCAGTTGGTTGGGCTTTTGATACCTTAGAGGAAACATTAGATGCAGCTCAAAAGAGTGCGGAAATAACACATAATCATCCAGAAGGTATTAAAGGAGCACAAGCTACGGCAGCTTGTATCTATATGGCTCGTACTGGTAAATCAAAGAAGGAGATAAAAGAATACATTGAAACGACTTTTGGCTATAATCTTAGTAGAACTTGTGACGAAATAAGACCTACTTATTACAGTGATCCAAGCTGCCAACGTACAGTACCAGAATCCATTATTTCTTTTTTGGAAAGTACTGATTTTGAAAGTGCCATTCGTCTAACAGTGTCTTTAGGAGGTGATGCTGATACCATGAGTTCTATTACTGGTAGTATAGCGGAAGCATACTATAAGGAAATACCATTATACATTAAAGAGGAAGTACTCAAAAGATTGCCTACCGAATTTATTGATATAATATTAAGGTTCAATGAGAAATTCATTAAAGAATAAGGCGTTATAAATTTATTTGCCTACTAGTAATGAATTGATGGTTGGTAAAGTATTTGGTGAGCTGCAAACAATGTGTTATTATAATAATAAATATAAAATGGAAGGTTTGATAGTTTTAGGTTTAATACTAATAGTTGCTGCATATTTTTTTGGCAGGATTGGATTTGCTGTTGAGGAAAATAAGGAACAGTCTGAATACGCAAAAACAAATGACGCTATTGATAAAGCAATTGATGCAGAAGATAGCAAGACACGAAATCTAGTTATCAGTACCCTAAAAGAGATTGGTTGTCAACCAGAAATTGATGATAAAGATAGAATCTGTTTTAAATATCAAGGTGAAGACTTTTTTATAGATGCAGATAACAATTATCAGTTTATTACTCTCTGGGATACTTGGTGGTTATGTGTAGATTTGGATAATGCCAATGTTGAACATTTAAAGGAAACAATAAATTCGAATAATATAAATACTATTGTTTCCACTATCTATTCCATTGATGAAGATAATAAGCAAATGGGAATACATTGTAAGGCAATAATCGTATTTACTCCTTCAATAATAAACAGAGGAGGTTATTTGAAAACAATACTCAATGATTGTTTCAAGGCTCATGATTTACTAAAAGAACGGTTTATACGTCTTAATTTCAAACAAGAGAAACATGAAGCCAAAAGGGTAGTCATAAAAGGATTTAATTAATAATATCATGAAGAAGTTTTTTAGTTCTATATTTAGTACTTCTCCCCAAGTAAAGAATATCTCAAAAGATAAGGAAGAAGATGATTTGATTGATAGATTGGAGAATGAAGCATATTTATCAAATGAATTTAGATTTCAACACCAAAATGAAAAGTATCAATTACGTACCACTCCTAATGAGAAAGTGACTTTAGGGGTACTACTTAATAGGACTTTTGATATAAGACAAGAGGAAATCTCTGATTTATATATTGTTACAGATAACATACGTGAGAAAAAAGGAATGCTTATCGTTGATAGAAATGAAATCTGGAACTTTGATTTATGTAATGCTGTCCTTATCAAACATGATAATGGAGATATGGGATATAGATTTAGCGAAAATGTTATCTTGTCTATTTCCTATAGAAAGGGGTATGTTAAACAAGCAGATGATGATAAATCCATTGGCAGAGTGGATGATAATATCATTGTACATTTAAGAGGATGTGGCGGTGGAAAAGATACGTGGTTTATCCGTGCATCTATTATGCTACCAACATTCAGCCATGAAGGAGATAAGACATATACCAGAACTGCAAATCAACCTCAAACATTAAGTGTTTTGTTTGCCTATGACAATACAGATCCAGAACAAAGAATAAAGGAATATAAGGCTATTCATGATAGAACGATTGAAAAATTTAACAATGGGGAAGAACTGGAGTTTAATGAGTATTGTATTATCTCTCAAATAATACCTACTATTGGAAAGGATTTTTATTGGGGTAATGAAGTTTTAAAGGAAAATAGATATTGGGATGCAATTGTATATTTGGAGAATGTGTACCATGCTTTACGAGAAAGTTGGCTAAAAGGCAATATTACAGATGAGGATAAAAGGATGTTTTACCAAACCTGTTACATTATGGGATATTGTTATGCGGAAATGCGGTTATATGAGAAAGCTCTTTTTTATCTAGAAATAGTTCGTCCTTTGAATAACATTACATACAACATAGAATACATAAACTGTTTAGCAAATAGTAGAGATATAAGAACTATTTATACTATTCATAACGAACTTAACCAATTAGCACAGCTAAAGGAAAGTGAGATAACTGATGTTATCATGTATTATCACAATTTCTTACGTAGAAGAAGAGCATATACATTTATTGATATGGGAAGACTAGATGATGCAGAAGAAGCATTTAAAGAAATGTTAGATGAAGAAGCTAATAAAGAATACGCTCAAGATGAACTGGAATATATCCAGGAATTGAAGACACGCACGAAAAATCAACAATAAACGATAGGAGAAATGGGACGAGCCTGTCCTAAATGTGGTGAAAAAATGATTTCTATGATTTGGTACATATTAAAAAAGCCTAGGGTATTTTTAAGTAAGATAGGCTAATGATGAGGTAGTAGGTGAGATTTCATTTACTTCCTTATTTTTTTGTTACTAATTCTTTCTATCTTTAAGGCATAAATTTAATCAATAAAGATATGGAAGACATAAAGCCCATAGATAAGTTCACTTTAGACAGGTATGTAAAAGAGGAAGATGATTTGCTTGAATATGTAGAAATATTAGGATGCAAATTTCACCCTGACTATGATTTCATAAAGGTTAAAGAAAAGATAAAGAATAAAGCAGAAACAAATAAAGTAGGAGCAGCAGAAGAAGAAGAAAAAGAAGAAATAAAATTTGTCTCCATGGGTACAACTGTAACCCAAGAATTTATGAAACGATACAATGCAAAAGTACTTAATGCACACTATACATTTGAGAAATACCTACAATATGAAGATGTACAAAATACTCTGAAAGCATTGAACATAGATAGGGCGAAATTCTGGTATCTATTGCTATTTGTTTCAGATTACATTCATGGAAGCTGTTTAGAAGGGGCTAAGGTAAAAGAATCCTCAAAAATATTGGTAGAGAAACTCATGCAACGGATTGGTAAGAATATAGACAAAAGTGGCTCTAAAGTTTCTTTCATAAAACCTATGACACTAACATTAAAGATACCAGAAGAACGTCATTCTATCGAAATTGATGATCCCATATCATTAGCTTATGTTTATTATGTCTATAATGCAGGGAAGGAGTATTTTAACATTGACAAACCAATAATCTTTGATGCACAAGAAGCAGATAAAAAAGGTAAAGCAACAGAACCTGACACTGTTTTAGTGGCAATGTTCTATAATTTATTGAATAGTTTCCTTGAGTTATTGCCCAAAACAAATAAAAGTAAGATTGCAAAGGCATACACAACAGTCTCTTTAAATAAGACATTGTTAATTTCAAGACTAGTCTATTTAACTAATCTCTCTAAGGATGAACGTTATACTGGAATTGATAAGAAAAAAGAGAAACTATGTCCCAACTTCATAAAAGACCAGATAAAATCCTACAAAGATTATGAAATCCTTAGAGCTAACAAATTTTATATGTGATTCATTAATGGGGTAAATTATTGAGTTGTTTTTACCCCTCTTGCCATTGTTCAAAACATTCCCTTATTTTATATTCTCTCTCTATCTTTGCAGCGTTGGTAATGTTGCCAATTATTCTAATCTTTATAAATAATGAAAAAGAATATTTTAACAGTAAAAGACCTCTATGTTGGAGGTAAAATGATTGCTTTCATTAAAGGTAATCGTAGTGTTAATCCAAAGAACATTTCAAAAAAGAAAGAGTCCCTTGAGAAATTTGGAATGAATCTTGTCCCTTTAATGTATGTGGAGGGGCAAAAAGCGGTAAATGATGGCTGTACTTTGGTGCATCCTATTACGAAAAATGCTATACCTAATGAAGAAGCAAGTAAGTATGTTGCTATTATTGAGGGACAACATAGATATACGGCAGCTAAAGAAACAGACTTAAATGAAGAAATGCTGTTCTTGTATGAATGTTACAGCGATAAGGATACTAATGAGATTCTTGCTGAAACAAACACTGTCACTGACCCGTGGAGTGGTGCAGATTATGCTAATGGCGCAGCACTATTTAATCCCCAAAATGAGTTGGCAAAATTTACAAAAGAACTTGCCGATTTAGGTTATCCAACCACTACAATAGGGTATATTGCTTGTTTTGCTCCTGGTAAGTTAGGAAAGACAGCATACAGTAAATTGATTGCAGGTAAAGAAATAAAAACAGATTATAATCTGGAGCGTGCTAAATATTTTTTGGATGCAGCGCGAACTAAATTTAAAGATACCTTTATCTCTAAAAGATACTTGATTACTGTAGTAGCCGACCTGTCTACAGAACATGGGTATAAACGTGTTTGTGACGCTTTAAAACAAATGCCAGATGCTATAGTAAAAAGAGTACAGGAAGCTAAAAGTGAAGAGAAACAAGGTATATTGAAAATGACCTTAGTAAATCTACTCAATAAATAATGGAATATTATTTTGTAAGCCAGTTATCAAAATTGATAGCTGGTTTTTTTGTGTCCGATTACGATAATTTATGATTAAGTCGAATTGAAATTTAACTTTTGAGCATGGTTTATTCTTGTTTTTAATCTATCTTTGTGGTGTTCTTATAATGATTAAAAGTACAAGAATGAAGTACCATTTTCTTAAATCTCAGATAATCAGATAGGAAAAGAAAAGCTCCATTTTTTTTGTACTTATATTCCCCTTATTTCGTATCTTTGGAGAAGATAAGCTGCATCTCGGCAGAACTTTTTCATGCAAGCATGAAAATTCTGCGATCAATTTGCATTATCTTTGTGTTCTCCAAATAAGGAATTATAAATCATTAAATCGTAAACTGAATTATGTTTTCCGGAATAGTAGAAGAATGTGCCACTCTTGTGGCATTGGTAAAAGAACAAGAGAACGTACACTTCACGTTCAAGTGCTCATTTGTAAATGAATTGAAGATAGACCAAAGTGTATCTCATAACGGTGTATGCCTCACGGTAGTCAGCATGACAGAGGATACCTATACGGTTACAGCCATGAAGGAAACATTGGAGCGCTCCAATCTCGGGTTGTTGAACGTAGGAGACAAGGTGAATGTAGAGCGCAGCATGATGATGAACGGTCGCCTTGATGGACATATCGTGCAGGGACATGTAGATCAGACTGCCACCTGCATCAGTGTAGAAGATGCCGAAGGAAGTTATTACTTCACTTTCCGGTATGCTTTCGATAAGGAGATGGCAAAGCGGGGATACATTACTGTGGACAAAGGCTCTGTAACGGTGAATGGTGTCAGTCTGACGGTGTGTAATCCAACGGACGATACTTTCCAGGTAGCTATCATTCCCTATACGTTCGAATATACTAATTTTCACGATATCAAAGTTGATAGCGTAGTGAACATTGAATTTGACATTATCGGCAAATATATCAGCCGGATGCTCCAGTTTAAATAATAGTTCACCACAGATTGCACAAATAGCACAGAAATATTATCCTTTTATAATCAGTGTTTATCCGTGTAATCTGTGGTGCAATAAAAACATATATCAAATGGACTTTTTACAATTAGTAGCCTCCCGTCAGAGTGACCGCGCTTATGATATGACACGTCCTGTAGAGCCCGAGAAACTGGAACGGATACTGGAAGCTGCCCGTCTGGCCCCATCAGCTTGTAATGCGCAACCGTGGAAGTTTGTCGTAATCAATGATCCGGAACTTTCCGTTAAGGTAGGCAAAGCTACTGCCGGACTGGGGATGAATAAATTTGCTAAGGATGCCCCCGTTCATATTCTGGTTGTGGAAGAATCGATGAATGTCACTTCATTTCTGGGTGCAAAGATTAAGGATAAGTATTTCCCCTTGATAGATATAGGTATTGCCACTGCTCATATCACTTTAGCTGCCGAGAGTGAGGGATTAGGTTCTTGTATTCTTGGCTGGTTTGATGAGAAAGAGATTAAGAAGCTGACCGGTATTCCATCTTCTAAGCGCTTGCTATTGGTTATCACCATCGGATACTCTGTAAAAGAGAAGAGAAAGAAGGCGAGGAAACCGAAGGAAAAGGTGGTTTCTTACAATAAATACTGATTCAGTGATAAAGGGTTAGTGATAAGTGATTAACAGACTACGCTATGACACCGCATGGTACTAATCACTTATCACTAACCCTCTAATATTAAAGATCTTTCAGTAGCACATGGCTTGCGCTCTTATAATATTCTTCCCGTGCATTCATTAATACTTCCCATTGTTCGCTGAACTCCTTGTCCTTATCTATTTTGAAATCCTCCGAACCATGCGTGTCCAGTCTGTCTAACAACAGTGCGACGTTCATCTTATTGATATCCATGGAGGGTTGATAGCCGATATCTTCATTGTTTTCGTCTACTACTTCATGCAATAGATTTATTTCTTGTAACTCATATAGAATCTGGTGTGTCAACCGGATTGGTATCTGACACTCTTCGGATATTTCTTCTGCTGTATATGGTTTTGCATTCTCCTCAAATCTTTTGGCAATGAGGGACATGATAAGGATAGCCACGAAATCCCGATACCTCCGGCTGATATTTTTGGTGTCTTTGTCAAAACTGAAGTTCCGTATGTTTTGTCCCGCATACGTCAGTTCTGCACCAAACAGGCAGATTGTCCACGATATTTGTAACCATAGCAGGAATAGGGGAAGGGCGGCGAAACTACCATAAATAGCATTGTAACGCGATACCCACAACTGACCACTGATGTATAGAAACTGGAATGCCTGGTGTGCCGTTCCTGCAAGAACCCCCGCAATGAGCGCATGCTTGAACTTTACTTTAGTATTCGGCATATAGATGTATAGTCCTGTAAACATGAACCAGGTCAAGGCAAAAGGTATGAGGCGGATCAGGAATTTCAGAATAGGAGCAAGCAGTACAAAATCTTCAATGTACTTCAGTGTTGTACTCATGAAGATGGAGAGACCACCCGAAATTACAATCAAGATAGGCATCAGCAGGAACATAGAGAAATAGTCCGTAATTTTACGGTACATACTTCGTGCCTTTTTTATTTGCCAGATGCGGTTGAAGGTTATTTCAATATTGGTGATCAGGTTGATAACCGTCCATAGCAACATAATTAAACCTACTCCGATAAATATGCCGCTTTTAGTTTCAGAAAGATAAGAGTCTACGAATTGGAGGATGACTTCTGTGGTCTGGTTATGCCCTCCGAATCCCATTCGCACCTGATTCTCCATCAGATTGGAGAAGCCGAATCCACGTGCTATGGCAAATAATATGGCAAGTATAGGGACAATGGCAAGCAAAGTGCTATAAGTCAGTGCAGAGGCATTGTTTACTAGTCTGTCCTTGGTGAAGCGGTTGATACATAAATAAATGGTTTTGATTATATTGTAGAGGGAAAAAGTCGTTTTGGTGACTTCATCCTCTGTAATACGCCAGATGTCGTATGTAAGAAATTTCCAAAGAGCAGTAATACGTTTATTCATAATCAATGAAGAATTAGGAATGAAGAATTATGAATATAGAACGGAGAACTCTATCAAATTGTTGTATCATGCAGAAATTCTTCATTCCTAATTCTCTGTTCTTAAATTAAAAAAAAGCAGTCGGTCTGTAAGCCGGGTTCTGTTCTCTGTTTTCAGGAAGAAATCTTCATTATTCATTCATCATTCTTCATTCAGCAAAGTGTCTGTCATTTATCTGAGCCGCATGTCACCATACAGGCTTTAGCGGTCTACCCTCCGACATGGAGCGAGCAGCTCTCATAGCGTCGGTTTACATGACCTTACAACTCCCAAGACGCACAGCCCTTGTGTCACCACAAGACTGGTAGGCTCTTACCCTACCTTCTCACCCTTACCCATGCCCAAGGACACCGGCGGTTATTTTCTTCTACGTTACTCTACCCTCGCGGACAGCTTTCTGTTAGGAAGTAGGATGCTCTATGTTGCCCGGACTTTCCTCATACGCCGAAGCGTAAGCGACAGACCGACCGGCTGCTTTTGTCCGGCAAAGATACGATTTTTATGCCAGCGGACACAGAAACTTGTAGAGTTTTTGTGTAAGGGAGGGCTTTTTCCGTATCTTCTCCATAATTATAGATACGGACCTGGTACGGACCGGATGCGGGGTAGATAACCTCCGGATAGCTTCCTTTTCTAAACACTTTCTTAATATTCCTGAAAATATATAACCAAAGTAGAAATTATTTCTAACTTTGCTAACACTTAATAACCCCCAAATCATTTTAGCTAATGAAGAAACTTATTCCTATCGTATCCCTGTTCCTTTTTGCTTCGTTGTATTCGGTAGCTTCGGAAATCGGGGACAGGACTATTCCTGCGGATGTAGCACAATTGTCCGACAGCTTGAAGCGTCAGTATGCTCCTGATAAACGGGTAGCACTCTTTGATGTAGATTATTCCTTTTCCGGTAAAAATGTGATGTTACGTGGTGTGACTACTTCGGCCGAGGCGAAAGCTGCATTACTGAACGGGCTGTCGAAAGCTGACTATCAAGTAATGGACTGCTTACAGGTATTGCCGGATGAGGCTGCACTGGAAGGAAAAACTTATGGTATCATAAATGTATCGGTGTCCAATCTTAGGGTTGATCCTGACTTCTCATCCGAAATGATGACCCAGGGATTGATGGGAATGCCTGTCCGCGTATTACAGCGCGACGGTTGGTATCGCATTCAGACACCGGATAATTATATCGCTTGGGTACATCGTGTAGGTATTCATCCGGTAACGAAAGAAGAACTTCATGCTTGGAACACAGCAGAGAAGATTGTGGTGACTTCTCATTATGGGTTTGTGTATTCTGAACCCAATCAGTCTTCGCAGACTGTTTCGGATGTAGTTGCAGGCAATCGCTTGAAGTGGGAGGGAACGAAAGGTGCATTCTATAAGGTTGCATATCCTGACGGGCGGACCGGTTATATTTCCAAATCTATCTCCATGCCGGAAAAGAAATGGCGTGCCGCTTTGAAACAGGATGCTGCCAGCATTATTCGCACGGCACATACGCTGATGGGAGTTCCGTATCTTTGGGCAGGCACTTCTTCCAAAGGGATAGATTGCAGTGGCTTCATGCGTACCATTCTTTTCATTCATGATATCATCATTCCCCGAGATGCTTCACAGCAAGCGTATGTAGGCGAGCATATTGATATCGCTCCTGATTTCAGCAACCTGCAACCGGGCGACTTGATCTTCTTCGGACGTAAAGCTACGGCAGATCGAAAAGAACGTGTGGTGCATGTGGGAATGTATATTGGCAATAAACGTTTCATTCATTCGCAAGGTGATGTACACGTCAGTAGTTTTGATTCTGCCGATGAGCTTTTTGACGAATATAACCTCGGACGCCTTCTGTTTGCTACGCGCGTGCTACCTTATATAAATAAGGAAGCATCCTTGAATACTACGGAAACGAATCCTTATTATAAATAATAAAGTTACGAACTACAAGCTACAAGTAGCAATGCTCTCATTCTGCAAAGCTCTTGTAGCTTGTGGCTCCGTAGCTAGTAGCTCCTAACTTAAAAACAAATATTATGCAAAACAGAAGAGATTTCCTGAAAACAGCTGCTTTTGCCGCATTGGGCTCCGGTGTGGTTATCAACGATGTATTTGGAGGAGAAAGCGCTCCAAAACTGTTCAATATCAATAAAAGTGGTGTGAATGCCAGGATGAAATTGCGCTTCTTTCCATATGAGTTGAAGTTACGTCATGTTTTTACAGTGGCTACTTACTCACGCACTACCACTCCTGATGTACAGGTAGAGATTGAATACGATGGTGTTATTGGTTATGGTGAAGCTTCCATGCCGCCTTATTTACAGAAAGAACTGGGTACGATGGAAAGTGTACTGGCTTTCCTGAAAAAAGTTCAGGATATCATCGGACAGTTTTCCGATCCTTTCCAATTGGAGGATATTCTCGCTTATGTAGATAAGCTTTCACCGGGAGATGCTGCCGCTAAAGCTGCTGTAGATATTGCTTTGCACGACCTTGTGGGCAAATTGCTGAGAGCTCCGTGGTATAAGATATGGGGATTGGATAAGGAAAAAGCTCCTTCGACCACTTTTACCATTGGTATCGATACGCCGGATGTGGTACGAGAAAAAACGAAGGAATGTGCCGAGCAATTCAATATTCTCAAAGTAAAACTGGGGCGTGAGAATGATAAAGAGATGATTGAAACAATCCGTTCGGTGACCGACCTGCCTATTGCCGTCGATGCCAATCAAGGTTGGACGGATAAGCATTATGCCATTGATATGATACAATGGCTGAAAGAAAAAGGGATTGTCATGATTGAGCAGCCGATGCCTAAAACCCAGTTGGATGATATTGCCTGGGTGACACAACAGAGTCCGTTGCCTATCTTTGCTGATGAATCTTTGCAGCGTTTGAGTGATGTGGCCGGTCTGAAAGGTGCATTTCATGGCATCAATATCAAGTTGATGAAATGTACCGGTATGCGTGAAGGCTGGAAGATGGTGACATTAGCACGTGCTTTGGGTATGAAAGTGATGGTGGGCTGTATGACGGAAACATCCTGTGCTTGCTCTGCTGCTGCCCAGTTTTCTCCTGCGGTTGACTTTGCTGATCTGGATGGCAATCTGCTTATTGCCAACGACCGTTTCAAGGGAATGGAGGTCGTAAAGGGCAAGATCACGTTACCAGATTTGCCTGGCATCGGAGTTGTGAAACTGTAAGGATCCTGAATCGTAATTCAATTTCCGTTCTCAATTATCATCTATAAATTAGCTTATTATGAAAAAAGTATTGTATGCTGCTGCCTTGCTTTTCCTTGTAACTGCCTGTACTCCAAAACCGGAAAGCAAGCCCTATACTTGGGAAGATGATCTGCACCAACGCCTCCTCACTGATTTCTCTCGTACGGAAGATGAAGTGAAAGAGTATATTCGTAAGTATATCCCTGATGTTTCCGATGAGCAGATGTGCCAATGGGAAGCCTCCAAAGCATTGGAGTGTATGACTCTGAATGGTGAGAAGCGTTATTTCCGTAATGCCGCACCTAATTTATTCCGTGTAGACTCTGTCTGCTATCAGATAAAGGCTGCCAAAGATGGCGTCTCCTTCAGTGGCAGTGAAAAAGTAAATATGGAGAACCTGCCCGAAATCATTGCGAGTGTGAAAAAGAGTGGTAATCCTATCACTGCTCCCAAACGAATGCGAATCACCTATACGCTCACGGTAGACAGTAATGCCGTTCCTGCCGGAGAGCTCGTCCGTTGCTGGCTTCCTTACCCACGTACCGACCAGTCACGTCAGCAAGATGTAAAATTCATCTCTGCCAGCGAATCCAAGTATACTTTATCCCCACAGGATTGCCTTCATAGCACTCTCTATATGGAAAAACGTGCAGTGCAAGATCAACCAACCGTATTCTCTGAAAGTTTTGAGTATACAGCTAATGCTGAATGGCATAATTTGAAACCGAAAGATATTCAGCCCTATGATACAACTTCTTCTATATATAAGGAATATACGGCTGAACGCGAGAAGCATGTCATTTTCTCACCACGTATGCGCGAACTTGCTGCCAAATTGACAGCTGGGGAAACCAATCCTTTGTTGAAAGCTAAACGCATCTTCCGTTGGGTGAATGATAACTTTCCTTGGGCTTCTGCCCGGGAATATTCTACTATAGAAAATATTCCCGAATACGTGTTAGATAATCATAAAGGTGATTGTGGGCAGGTTAGTTTGCTGTTTATTACGCTTTGTCGTATCAGTGGTATTCCTGCCCATTTCCAGAGTGGTTTTATGATGCATCCTAAAGCATGGAACCTGCACGACTGGGCGGAAATCTATTTTGAAGGCATTGGCTGGGTTCCTGTAGACCAATCATTTGGCATCCCTACTTTTGCCCGTAATGCGGATGAAGAATATTTCTTCTTGGGTGGCATTGATTCCTGGCGTATGATAGTCAACAGCGATTACGGTATGCCGCTGATACCCGAGAAAAAATATCCTCGTAGTGAAACGGTGGATTTCCAGCGTGGTGAAGTGGAATGGGAGGGAGGTAACCTTTATTTTCCGAAGTGGGATTATCACATGGATATAGAATATCTCGATAATTAAAGAGGTACTTTTCCCTGAAAACAGACCATCTATTTTAAACGGATAGATGGTCTGTTTGATTTTAACGCCTATCTGCCTTATTTTCACGTCAGTAAACGTGCATAAATGTAAAATTGTCAGGTTCTGTCGTTAACCGCTGTTAAGCCCCAAAAGTTCACTGTTAAAAGAGAACAAAAAAGAGTGACAAGCGGAATAAGTGAACGATTTTTGTCGTTATTTTAACGTCGAAATGTTAAACGAAACTTGAATATTAACAATTAAAAGAATAGAAAATTAGTATGAAACAGACAACAAAAAACATTCTCGGGGTTGCAGCTATCGTACTTCTCAGCTCAGGAGTAGCAGGTTTAACCACCTATAAGATGCTGCAAAAAAATATGCCTGCTGATAGTACCAGTGCATTCAATGAAATGTTCCAGCAAAATCCGAACGTACGTTTGGCCTCTTATAATGCCGTTGATGCGCAACCAGTAGATTTGACGCAAGCAGCAGAAAATTCAGTTCACGCTGTGGTGCATATTCGTTCTACTCAGACTTCCAAAGTTCAGGAAGTAGAAGTTAGAGATCCGTTCTCTGATTTCTTCGGTGAATTTTTCGGTGGTCGGGGCGGTACGCAAAGACGTCAGGTACAGACCCCTGAACGTACAGGCTTTGGTTCCGGCGTTATCATCTCTAAAGATGGATATATCGTAACGAACAATCACGTAATTGCAGGTGCAGATGAAATCAGTGTGACGTTGAATGACAATCGTCAGTTTAAAGGACGTATTATTGGTACGGATGAAGAGACAGACTTGGCTCTAATCAAGATAGAAGGTGATGATTTTCCAACTATTCCGGTAGGTGATTCTGATGCACTGAAAGTTGGTGAATGGGTGCTTGCAGTAGGTAACCCGTTTAATCTGACTTCTACGGTGACTGCGGGTATTGTCAGTGCTAAAGCACGCTCTTTAGGCATGAGTCAGCAAACTGGTAAACAGAGTATCGAGTCGTATATTCAGACTGATGCTGCAATTAATCAAGGTAATAGTGGTGGTGCATTGGTAAATGCTCAAGGTGAATTGATTGGTATCAACGCTGCTCTTTTCTCTCCGACTGGATCAAATACAGGTTATGGTTTTGCCATTCCTACCAGTATTATGAAGAAAGTAGTTGCTGATTTGAAGCAGTTCGGTACGGTACAACGTGTGAAATTGGGTGTGAGTGTAACAGCACTTACTGAAGAGCCGGGCGACACACAGGTTGCTGATAAAGCTGGCAAGAAGTTGAGTGATATAAAGAAAGAAGCGAGAGAAAAATATGGTGTTATTGATGGTCTTTGGGTACGTGAAATCGTAGAAGGAAGTTCTGCTTCAGGTTCTGATATTAAAGTTGATGATGTAATCATTGGCATGGATGGTAAGGCTATTCATAAATTTGCTGACTTGCAGGAAATCTTGGCAAAACATCGTCCGGGAGATAAGGTACAAGTGAAGGTGATGCGTGATAAGAAAGAAAAGAATATAGAAGTTACGCTGAAGAATGAACAAGGTACTACGAAGATTGTGAAGAATGCCGATATGGATATTCTTGGTGCCGCATTCCGCCCTGTACCCGATGAATTGAAAAAACAATTGAATCTGGGTTATGGTCTTGAAGTAACGGGTGTTAGCAATGGTAAGATGGCAGAAGGTGGCGTCCGTAAAGGTTTCATTATCCTAAAAGTGAATAATGTACCGATGAAGACTGTGGAAGACTTGGAGAAAGTGATGAAAGAAGCTGCTAAGACTCAGGAACAGGTTTTGTTTATTACAGGTATGTTCCCCTCTGGAAAACGTGGCAGCTATGCAGTAAGTGTCGCTCAGGATTAATGGCTGGCATTGCTACATTGTAGATTGTACATGTGAATAGGTAAGAAGATTGTAATATTAGCTAACAAAGAAGAAAAAGGATGTCGACAACTAACTTGTCGACATTCTTTTTGTTTATATTGTATAGTGAATAAGATAAAAAAGTTAGGGCAAGTTTGCTTGTAACAAAATAATTTGTCGTAACTTTGCAACCCAAATCTGTTTTAGAAGAATGAGAC
>ULTR01002753.1_pt1 | contig 21224 bp, 17 predicted proteins | sample 1957781 | NCBI WGS metagenome assembly ULTR01 (sample SAMEA4835739, study PRJEB28245) | human gut metagenome | biome: gut microbiome; material: fecal sample | place: Denmark | collected 2008 | reverse complement strand
CCATGTAGATCGTGCCGTCCATGTCGAGCGCCACGTGGCGGATACGTGAGCAGGCCGCCATCAGGGCCTCGTCCGAAAGGGTTGAGCAGTATTTGTCGAAAGGTTTCATGTCGTGCGGCCCCGGGGGCCTGTTTGGGGGTTATTCCTTGATGTCGCCGTAGTCGATCTTCGAGGCCCGCTCGTATCCGTCGCGCGGCGCGGACCACATGGAGATCAGGATGAACATGCCGATGACGGCGATGACGATGATCGTCTCGAAGACCCGGGTCCAGCCGAAGGCGTCGGCAACGTAGCCTACGAGCAGTCCCGAGAGGCCCGAACCGATGTAGCCCAGGATGCCGGCGATGCCGTTGGCGCGGGCCGAGGCCTCCTTGGTGGCCTGGTTGCCCAGCTCGATGCCGATGAGCGCCTGGGGCCCGTAGATGAAGAACCCGGCACCGACGAGCACGAGGGCCGTGGCGGTGAGTCCGGCCGTCTGGGGCAGGAAGCGGAAGATCGTCATGAAGAGCGCGGCACCCAGCATGCAGATGACGCACATGCGGTGGCCCTTGCCCTTGAAGAGGTGGTCGGTGGCCCAGCCGGCGAAGAGCGTGCCCAGGATGCCGGCGATCTCGAAGGCCGCAACGGTCCAACCGGCGTCCTGGATCGACAGCCCGCGGTTCTCGGTCAGGAACTTGGGCCCCCAGTCGAGAACGCCCATGCGCACGACGTAGACGAAGAGGTTGGCGATGCAGAAGGTCCACACCCAGCGGTTGCGCCAGACCATCACCGCCTCGAAGCGGCGGCGCGCCTTCTTGCCCATCTTTTCCGAGTAGGCGCCCAGCCCCGTGTCGGGCAGATCCGGAAGTTTTACATCCTTGGGCTCATCGCGCAGCCCGGCGAAGACCATGACGGCGCCGGCCACGGCCAGGCAGGCCGGGATCCAGAAGCACCATTTCCAGGCTCCGACGTGTCCGGCATACTCGAGTGCCTGTTCCGCGGCGTTGGCCACGCCGTTGTCGGCCAGGTTGGCCGTGATGCGTCCGACGATTGCGGCGTCGGCGCTGAGGTTCGTTCCGAGCGAGCCCATCAGGTAGCCGCAGACGATGACGGCCAGGGCGGCGCCGATCGAGTGGGAGCAGTTCCATACCGACATCTTGGTAGCCAGTTCCGAGGGGTGGATCCAGTGGGGGAGGATCCGTGCGCAGGGCGGGTAGCCCATGCCCTGGAAATACTGGTTGAGGATGATGACCACGCCCATGACCCACACGAGGGTCTCGACCAGTTTCGGGCCGTTCTCGACGCCCGTGATCCAGGCGCTGAAGTCGGTGCCGAAGCCGAAGGCGAAGTTGGCGGCGGCGCACAGCAGCAGGCCCAGGGCCATGACGATGCGTCCCCTGATGCGGTCTACCACATAGCCGTTGATGAAGCGCGAGAAGCCGTAGACGAGCGACCCGGCGAAGATGATCCATCCGAAATTCGTGTTCGAGATCCCGTATTCGGCCGTGAGCCCCGGCATGGCCAGCGAGAAGTTCTTGCGCACGAAGTAGAACAGGGCGTAACCGGCCATGGTGATCAGGATTGTCCGGATCTGCCACGACATGAACCTTTTGCGGTCGGCCCCCAGCGAAGCGTATGCGTCTGTTTTTTTCATGGCGTCAGGGTTTTATGATTGGTGCGACTTGTTGCGTTCGGCCAGATACTGCTCCTCCTTGTAGGTGACGGCCATGAAGACGATCGACAGTGCGCAGGCGATGAGCAGCAGGACGAAGGTCATGTTCCAGCCGAAGTGGTCCGACACGTAGCCGATGAGCGTGTTGGCCAGGATGGCCGTTCCGAAGAAGTAGCCGAAGAATCCGGTCAGGCCGGCGGCTGTGCCGGCGGCGTTCTTCGGAGCCAGGTCGAGTGCCTGCACGCCGATGAGCATCACCGGGCCGTAGATGAAGAAGCCGATGCCGATGAGCGAGACGGTGACGACGGTCAGGTTGTCGATGAAGAGCCAGTAGAGGCAGATGAACCCGGCCACCAGGGCCATGAAGATGATCGTGGGCAGGGCGCGCCGGCCGTTGAAGAGACGGTCGGAGAGCCATCCGCAGATCAGCGTGCCGGGGATGGCGGCGAACTCGTAGGCGAAGTAGGCCCAGCCGGCCGACTTGATGTCGATGCCGTGTTCGGTGAGGATCGTGGGCGCCCAGTCGAGGCATCCGTAGCGGACCATGTAGACGAAGGCGTTGGCGATGGCGATGTACCACAGGAAGCGGTTGTTGAGCACATACTGCATGAAGATCTCGCGCGTGGTGAGCACCTCCTCCTGCTTGGCGCTGTAGTTTTTCGGGTAGTCGTTGCGCCACTTCTCGACCGACGGCAGCCCGCACGACTGCGGCGTGTCACGCAGCAGGCAGTAGGCCACCAGTGCGATCAGGATAGCCGTCACGCTCGGGAAGAGGAAGGTGCCGACCAGGAAGTAGCTCTCGGTGGCGGCTCCGTAGAACCAGGCTCCGAACCACGTGGCGCCGTAGACGGCCATCGGGCCGACCAGCGAGCCGCCGACGTTGTGGGCGCAGTTCCAGATCGACATCATCGTGCCGCGCTCGGTCTGCGAGAACCAGTGGGTCATGATGCGTCCGCACGGGGGCCATCCCATGCCGTTGAACCAGCCGACCAGGAAGTTGAGTACGCCCATCAGCACCAGGGCGGCGGTGTGGTGCTCGGGGCCGAGCATCGAGATCGGGACGATCATGAACATCATCGAGATCGAGGCGAGGACCAGTCCCAGCGGCAGGAACTTGCGGGCGTCGCTGCGGTCGGAGACCGCACCCATGAGGAATTTCGACAGCGCATAGGCCACGGCGTTCATGGCCAGCACGGTCCCCAGTTCGCCCTTTTCGAATCCGAAGGGCTCTAGCATGGGTATGGCCATCGAGAAGTTCTTGCGCACGATGTAGAAGGCCGCGTACCCGATGAAGGCGCCGATGAAGACCTGCAACCGCAGCTTCCGGTAGCGGTGGTCGGCCTCGGGCCCGGTCTGTTCGGGCTTGTAGAGAGGAGGTGAGAGAAATCTCCGCATGATGGTTGGTAGTTTTAGAGTTACTTATCTTGCTGTTTTTCTGTTGTTCAGTCCGGCGGTGCCCTCCAGGTCGAGCATCCGGGCCAGCACGCTGATCGGGTGCAGCACCCGCCGTGAGGTGGACATCTCGATCTGCCACTTGCACGTTTCGCACTCCGTGACCACCCACTCGGCGTCGGTCTGCTCGATCGTCTTGAAGAGCGGGGCGCCGATGCCCTGCGAGGCGGCGTAGTTCTCCTTTTTGAAGCCGTAGGTCCCGGCGATGCCGCAGCATTGCGACGGCAGCAGGGTCAGCTCCAGCGTGGGGATCATCCGCAGCAGCGCGATCGAGTAGCAGCTCCACCCGAGCCGCTCCATGTGACAGGCCGTGTGGTAGGCGGCCTTCATCCGGACGTCGTCGCGGAAGCGGAGCCGCGCCTCTCCCGAATCGATGATCCGGTAGACGAACCGCGTGACGAGGTCGATCCCGTCGCGCACGTCCTCGTTCCCGACGCCCAGCACGTGGGGGTACTCGTCCCGCATGGTGAAGGTGCAGGTCGAGGAGGCGACGATCACGGGGCGCCGTTCTCCGGTGACCGAGCGGCGGATCGACTCCATGTTGGTCAGGGCCTGACGGCGGGCCTGATCGTAGAGGCCGTTGGCGATGAGCGCCACGCCGCAGCACTTCTCCCGCTCGAGCAGGTGGACGCCGTAGCCCAGGGCGTTGAGCACGTGTACCAGATCCTTTCCCAGATCGGGGTAGTTATAGTTGATGTAGCAGCCGTGGAAGAAGCTCACGTGGCGGTCGAAACCCTCCTGCCGTGCCTCCTCGTGCCTGCGGAACCACCGCTCGAAGGTCTGCCCGGCATAGCTGGGGAAGGTCCGGCGGCGGTCGATGCGCAGCACGCCGTCCATTGCGGCCTTGACGGGCCTCCATCCGAGCGTCGTATTGACGATCGGGGCGAACGTCGTGGCCATCCGCCCGACGAAGTCCGTGTTGGCCAGCATCCGGTCGCGGAGACTCGGCCGCGATTTCGCGTAGCGCATCCTCGCCAGTTGGATGATGTCGCCGATGCGCACGTTCGAGGGACATGCCACCTCGCAGCGCTTGCAGTTGAGGCAGTATTTCAGCGCCTCGTCGAAGTAGCTGCCCGCCTTCAGGCGCAGCCGCTCCCCGTCGGGACCGGCCTGCTTGGGGCCGGGGTAGGCGGGATTGACCGGGACGACCGGGCAATAGGCCGTGCACACGGTGCATTTGATGCACTGCTCGAAGTTGTTCTCGCTGATATTTCGTTCCTGCAGATCCATATCCTGGTCTTATTTCATTTTGTCCGCTACGTGCAGGGCGGTGAGCATTGCGACACCTGCTCCGCATCCCTCCCGTATCGGGTCGAAGCCTCCCAGCACGGATCCCGTGACGTAGAGGTTTTCGATCGTGCGGCCCTGTTTGCGGGCGCGGAACTCCTCATCGACGGCCACCCCGTAGGTGATGTAGTTCTGGCGGTGGAAGAAGTGCGGGTCGTACCAGGCGGTGCGGTCCGTGTCGAATGCCACGTCGAGATCGAAGAGCGGTTCGGCAATCCGCGTCATGTCCGCTACGAGTCCCTTGCTGAAGAAACTTCCGCTCGCCAGGACGTAGTTGTCGGCCTGCAGGGCGACCTCCCCGTGGTTGGCCGTCCGTATCTGCCGGACGCGGTCTTCTCTGATTTCGGCCCCGATGGCCGTGTCGCCGGGCATGAAGAGGCCGCCGAGTCGTTCGAATGCGCGCCGCAGTTGCTGCTGGGTGCGGATGCCGGCCACCGAGGGCGGCATCGTGGGGATGGGGGCCGCTGCGGGCACAGCCTCCCTGAGCTGCCTGACGGACTCCTCGGAGTCCAGTCCGAAGAGTGCCGGGACGACGACGATGTCGGCCTCCGCAGCGTGGCGCTTCACCATCTCGAGGAACCGGCCGAATACCTCGGGTCGGTCGAGTACGCGGGCGATATGGACCGCGCGCATCTCCGTCGGATTGGTCCGCAGCCGGTCGATCTCCGCGATCGAGAGGCTTCCTGCCGTACATTGCGCTCCGCAGGATTCGAGCGCCTCGGCGACGAATGCCGTGTTGAAGTCGAGGAACCCGGCGAAGTTCAGTATCCTGATCCTTTGTCCGCGTAGCTCTTCAGCCGAACGGTAGGTGTTGAAGTCGGACGATGTGAGCCACGTGGGCTTGAGCGTACCCATCGGGGTGAAGTGGAGGTGGTTGCGCTCCATTTCACCGCGTACCGTGACGCCGCATTGTGCGAGTGTCTCGCGGGCGATGTGTGCATAGTGGGCGAACTTTTTGCCCAACCGTGCGTAGGGGTGTCCGGCGGGAAGCGCACCGACGGCCTTTTCGGGCTGCTCGACGGGGGTGCCGTCGGGCAGGCGGTTGAGCAGGTCGAACGATCCCGACCAGAAGTGCAGCGCACTCTGTCCCGTGGAGACGATGGCGCACCTTGCACCGTTGCTTTGCAGGCGGATGCCGCACATCAGGCCGCTCAGCCCGCCGCCGATGATGACCGTGTCGAATTTCATGATGCTTCCTCCTCCGTTAAGTGCATGTCACAGACTCCGGCATATACCCACTGTGTGAATTCGCTTTCGCGGAGCGTGTCGCCCCAGGCCACCGGATAGATGCCTTTCCATCGTTCGCTCAGCAGCGCCGCCAGGTCGCGTTTGGCCTCTTTGGCGCAGTTGTGCGCTCCGGCCAGCAGCCCGGCCGCCCGGCAGGCGCAGAGTTCGCCCTGGCAGGTGCCCATACCTACGCGGGTGCGGCGGCGCAGGTCGATCAGATCGGTCACGTTGAGCTCGCCGAGCGCGTAATTGATCTCGCCGACCGATACGTCCTCGCATTCGCAGACCAGGCTGTTGTCGCCGTTGTCGGCCGAGGCGATGTGCGAGGCCAGTTCTCCGTGGCGCTGGAGAGCCGATTTGCGGGGCCTCGATGCCGGCTGTCCGGCCTCCCGGGATCCGGGCAGCGGCCGGTCGGCGGTCGAGCAGGCCTTGTCGATGCGGAGCTTGCGGCATACGAGGTCGGTGGTCCACTCGGCCATCAGCCGGTAGGTCATCAGCTTGCCGCCCGTGATGGTGATCAGCCCCGGCACTCCGTCGCGCGTCTCGTGGTCGAGCAGCACGATGCCGCGGCTGATGTTCCGTCCCGTGGGATCGTTGTCCGAGGCGACGAGCGGCCGGACCCCGGCATAGGCGCGCAGGATCCGCGTCGAGGCCAGCGAGGGGGCCAGCTTGCATCCCTCTTCGAGCAGCAGGTCCACCTCATCGGGCGTGACCCGCATGTCGTCCACCTCGTCGAAGCCCACGTGGCTCGAGGTGGTGCCGATCAGCGAGATCGTGTCGCCGGGGACCAGGATATCGGCATTGGCCGGCTTGCGGCAGCGGTTCAGGACGATGCGGTTCACGCGATGCCCGAAGATCAGCAGCGACCCCTTGGCCGGGAACATGTTGATCGTTATGTCGGCCATGCGGGCGATTCCGTGGCCCCAGATGCCTCCGGCATTGACCGTCAGCGGGGCGCGGTATTCGTGCTTCGTCCCGCTTTTGCGGTCCAGGACGCGGATGCCGGTCACGCGGCCCTGTTCGCGGATGAGTCCGAGCACTTCGTGGTAGGTGAGGATCCGGGCGCCGTGTGCCTGGGCATCGATGACGTTGGCCAGCGTCAGGCGGAAGGGATCCACGGCCCCGTCCGGTACGCGGACCGCACCGATGATCGCCGGGTTTACCGACGGTTCCATTCGTCTGGCCAGTGCGGGGTCGATGATTTCGGCCCCGATTCCCGCCTCGCGGCACGCCCGGACGAAGGTTGCCTGGTAGTTCAGGTCATCTTCGGGCAGGGTGATGAACAGACCGTCGGTCGGCTCCACGCAGTGGCGTGCAATCCGGCGCAGGATCATGTTCTCGCGGATGCACTCTGCGGCCGACTCCCTGTCGGTCACTGCGTAGCGCGCCCCGCTGTGCAACAGCCCGTGGTTGCGGCCGGTGGCTCCCGAAGCGAAGTCGAACCGCTCGACCAGCAGCACCCGCAATCCGCGCAGGGCGCAATCGCGGGCCGTTCCTGCACCAGTCGCTCCGCCTCCGATGACGATGACGTCGTATTCGCGTTGTTCCTTTGCTTCCATACTTTCTGTTTCCTTGGCTGTTGGTGACCGATTTATAATTTCAGGATGCCGTTTTTTGTGTTGTTTCAAAATTGTGTTGTTTCATTCAAAAGTTGCTGCAACCCTTATGAAACACGATTTGCGTCTGTTTTTCACCCTTTATTTTGTAATATGTATTACAAAGCTAATAAACTTTTGTTAAAAATGAAATGTAAAATGACTTTTTTGGGGATTTAATCGAAATTTTTTGCCGATGTTGTAGTTTTGTTTCGAAATATGATGTTGGGGATAGGACTTTCGACGGATCGAAACGAAATGTGCATGGAGTCTGATATGAGGGTGGACTATAAATATAGGTAGGAGCCCTCCCTTGCGGGAGAGCTCCTGTCCTGTCGTGTCGGTATGGGGGGAAGATAGGTAAGGCGGGGCGGGATTTTTTACCGGCCCGTTGTCGTTCGGGAGGTGATCCCGCTTCCCGGTATCATGTCTCGTGGCTCCTTTCACTTGGGCGGAGCAGGGACGCCACCTTGCCGAGCACCCATTCGTAGCCGCTGCGTGCGGCCCGGGCCACCTCGTAGACCGTTTCGATCTGCTCCTGCATGCGGCAGAGGTGCGGGCGGAGCAGCCATCCGTAGATCGTTGCGGCAAGGAGCGTGCAGCATCCGCCCGCGATCAGCACACCGGCGATGAGTGATCCGGTGAGGGCGTACATCCAGAGGACGAATGCCGTGAGGAAGAGCATGAGCCCCGTTGCCGCGATCAGTACGAAGGCGACCAGCGCGACGAGGAACGACCCGTCCGGCGTGCGGAGTGCGTCTCGGTCGTCGGTCCGCACGGCCTACTTCGCGCTTTTGGCCCGGAGTTCGTCGATCTCCTCCTGCATCTTCTCCTGTACCTTCTCCTGCGCCCTGGCGGCCTTCTGCTTCGCGCGGTTGATCTCCTCGTCTACGAAGTCCTTGATCTGGCGGCGCAGCTCCGGGCCCGACTGGGGCGTGAGCAGCATCGTGAGGGCCGACCCTAGGATCATGCCGCCCACGAGCGATGCGATGACAATACCTGTGTTTTTCATGGTTCGGTTGTTTTTTTTTGTGACACCCGGGAAGTTGCAAAGTCCGGGCCAAAGGCGTATCTTTGGCGCATGATCCCCGAGATGTCCTCCATGAGCTCCGATCCTGCGGCAGCCTCCCGCACGGCGGCCTTCACCGGCCACCGCACCTATTGCGGTCAGGCCGACGCTCTGCTCGGGCGGCTGCTCGAGCAGCTCTACGGCCGCGGCTTCCGCACGTTCCTGAGCGGCATGGCTGTGGGCTTCGATCTGGCGGCTGCCGAGGCTGTCGCGGCGTTGCGCGTGCGGCATCCGGATGTGCGGCTGGTGGCCGTTGTGCCGTTCCGCGGGCAGGAGTGCCGCTTCCGGAGTGCGGACCGTACGCGCTGGGAGCGGATCGTGGCAGGGGCCGATGCGGTCGAGTTCCTGGCAGAAGGGTATCATCCCGGCTGTTATGCCGTGCGCAACCGCCATCTGGTGGCCCGTGCCTCGCTCGTCGTGGCCTGGTACGACGGATCGCCGGGCGGCACGCAGTACACCGTGCGGGAGGCGCTGCGCGGCGGACGCGAGCTGATCAACCTCCATCCCGACGTGCAGCTCAGCGTCCGGCCGGTAGATCCCCGCCTCTTCTGAAACGGCCGGCCTTGCCGTCCTTTCGCTTCCGGGTTCCCATGCCCGTCCCCGTCCCTTCTCTGTTTCCTCCCGGTCCTTCCTCCGCTCCTTCGGAGCATGAAAAACCCCGGAAGCTCCGAGCTTCCGGGGTCTCTCTGCGGGTCCTTCGGGGACCTTATTTCCAGTTGAGGATCTTGTGGAAGTCGTACTCCTCGGGGTTGGCGACGTACTTCTTCGCAGCCTCGTAGTCCTCGGGCGTGATGGCGTTGAGGATGTTCTCGACCACCGACGTGAACTTGTCTGACTTGATGTCCACCAGACGGGGCGGAATCTTGCCCGTTGCGGGATCCTGCAGGTCCTTCAGGTAGAGCGGCGAAACGTTGCCCTCCGAATCGACATAGACCATGCAGCCGGTCTTGCCCTCGGCGAAGAGCTTGTGTACGCCGATGCCGAGCTCCGAGCAGTAGGTCAGGTCGTATGCGATCGGGGTCTGGCAGCGGATCTCGTAACCCAGCTCGACGGGACGGCTCTTTACCTTGATGCCGAGCGTCTTGAGCTTCTTCTCGATCATCTCGTTGAAGATGTGGGCCTTCGACACCTTGCCCAGCTCGGGGTGTCCGTGCTCGTCGTAGGTGAAGTGTACGCCGCTCTTGCGGATCTCCTCGTCCGAGAGTGCGTGGAATACGCCCTCCGAGATGACCGCTGCGCCGTAGTCCATGCCCATGATCTTGCGCTTGATGATCGACGAGATCACGAGGTTCACGATCTTCTCGACGGTGATCTCCGTCTTGTCGAACATCTCGGGGATGACGATCATCGGGTAGTGGCAGGCCTCGCCGATGCCGAATGCCAGGTGGCCGGCCGAGCGGCCCATGGCAGCCAGCACGAACCAGTTGCCGCTCGTGCGTGCGTCTACATAGACGGCGCGGGCGATGACGGCACCCTTGTCCTTGGCCGACTCGTAACCGAACGTCGGCGTGCCCTTCGGCAGCGGCAGGTCGTTGTCGATGGTCTTCGGAACGTGGATGTTGGCGATGGGGTATTTCTTGGCCTCGAGGAACTTGGCGATGCGGTTTGCCGTCGAAGCGGTGTCATCGCCGCCGACCGTCACGAGCAGCTTGACGTTGTTGTCGGTGAAGAACTTGAGGTTGAAGTTGTTCTCGAAATCGGCGTCGGTAGGCTTGAAACGGCTCATCTGCAGGAACGAACCGCCCTGGTTGAAGATGCCGTCGGCCATCGGGTAGTCGATGTCCACGGTGCGGGGCGAGGGGTTGAACAGGCCCGTGTAGCCTTCGTGGAGGCCGATTACGCGGTATCCCTTGCGGAGGAACGTCTTGGCGACGCTGCCCACCACGGTGTTCATGCCGGGGGCCGGTCCGCCGCCGGTGAGAATTGCGATTGCTTCTTTCATGGTTTTTGATCTGTTTATGAGTATTGACTCGGATTTTTCGGTTTCAGCCGCCCAAAATTACGACTTATTTTTCAAACGGGCAAAAAAAAGAGGACTCCCGGCGAGCGGGAGCCCTTTGGGGGTTTTCCGATTGATATGGATTACTCGACCACGGTGACATTGACGGCCTGCTCGCCCTTGGCGCCTTCGCCGATCTCGAACGAAACCGTCTGACCCTCGTTGAGCGACTTGAAGCCCTCCTTTGCGATTCCCGAGAAGTGCACGAAAATCTCCCTGCCGTTCTCGGCCGTAATGAATCCGTAGCCTTTCTTGCTATCGAACCATTTCACTTTACCTGTCATAAATCAAGAAATTAAAATAATACGTTCTACAAAGTAATGCAAAAAACCTTGGTTTTCAAAACTTTTTAGGCCTTTTTTTTGTCGTGCGGAAAAAATTCGTATATTTGTTCCCGTAAGAAAATTCCGATCGCCATGATTCTGAGCAAACGTCTGAAACTCGCGCTGCTGGCCCTTCTGGGCTTTTCGACGGCCTGTTCCTCGGTTAAGGAGGCGCGCCGCGGGTCCGCCGACAAACGGGGCGAAACCTCCGAAGCCGCTGCGGCATCCGCAACATCGGAAGCTGCGGCCGAACCGGCGGCCGATACGACGGAGCGGAAGGTCCCGTCGCGGCTCGTGCTGATGTATGGCGTGCGGACTCCGGCCTATCCTTTCGTCGAGGACCCCGTGCGGGCCGATACGCTCGGCATCAAACCGCAGACTCCGGCAGGACAGCCCGCGGCGCCCGATCCCGAACCCCCGGCGTCGTCCGACGCCGCACAGCAGCGGTAGGCGATGTCCGGCCGCCGCATCGGGCTGCGCAAACGCCTGGCCCTCGATCTCTTCTCCGACCTTTATGCCGCCAAGGTGCGCGAACACCGTCTCGATACGCTCTTCTGGGAGTGTACGCTGCGGTGCAACCTCTCGTGCCGCCACTGCGGCAGCGACTGCCGCGTCGATCCCGGTGTGCCGGACATGCCGGTCGAGGATTTCCTGCGCGTGCTCGACGAGGAGGTTACCCCGCATGTCGATCCGGCCGATGTGCTGATCATCGTCTCGGGAGGCGAGGTGCTCGTGCGCGAGGACCTCGAGCGGGCGGGTGCCGAGATTACGCGGCGCGGCTATGCGTGGGGAATGGTCACCAACGGCATGGCCCTGACGCCCGCACGGCTCGAGTCGTTGCTGCGGGCCGGCCTGCGCTCGGTGTCGGTCAGCCTCGACGGATTCGAACGCGAGCACAATTGGCTCCGCCGCCATCCGCAGAGCTACGACCGTGCGTTGCAGGCCCTGCGGCTCGTGCTGCGCGAACCGCAGCTCACGAGCGACGTGGTGACCTGCGTGACGCGGGAACTCGTGCCGCAGCTCGAGGCTTTCGGCGAAATGCTCATCGCCGAGGGAGTGCGCCACTGGCGGATCTTCACGATTTTTCCGGCCGGCCGGGCGCGTGACGATGCCTCGCTGACACTCTCCGACGCCCAGTTCCGCGCGGTGCTCGACTACATCCGCCGCATGCGGCGCGAGGGGCGCATCGACGTGAGCTACGCCTGCGAGGGCTTCCTGGGCGGCTATGAGGCCGAGGTCCGCGACCACTTCTACCAGTGTGCCGCCGGGGTCTCGGTGGCCTCCGTGCGGGTCGATGGGGCGATCTCGGGCTGCACGTCGATCCGTGCGAATTTCCACCAGGGCAACATCTACCGCGACCGTTTCTGGGAGGTGTGGGAGAACCGTTTTCTTCCGTTCCGCAACCGAGAGTGGGCGCGGCGCGGTGAGTGCGCCTCGTGCCGGATGTTCAAATATTGCCTCGGCGGCGGGATGCACCTCCACGGCGACGACGGCGAACTCTTCTATTGCCATTACAAGCGGCTTTGAGCCGCTGCCTCCTTTCCGGCTGCCGTGCTCTCCGGCGGCCTCTCTTCTGCCCTCGGCCCGGCTTCCCGGCCCGGCTGCCGCCTTTTGTGTCCTGTGGCCGCTTCTCCTTTGTCCGGACTCCGTTTTTTTGCCGGCTCCCTGTGCGATTTTCGCGCCCCGGAGGCCTTGTGATCCGCCCCGAACCGGAAATTATTTTTACATTTGTGCAAACAAAACGGAGTATGAAAGTCTTATATACCGCTCTTTTGGCGTTATTGTTGTTCCCTTCGTGCCGTCGGCAGAGTGGCGATATCGATTCGTTCCTGCACAATGCCGAGAGCCTGATGAACGAGCATCCCGAGGATGCGTTGAGCATCATCCGGCATATCGACCGGCGCAAGATCTACTCGTCGGCCTCCGAGGCCCGCTATGCGCTGCTCTATTCGCAGGCGCTGGACAAGAACTACGTGGATGTGACCAGCGATTCGCTGACGGCTGTCGCCGTGAACTATTACGACCGTCACGGCACGAAGCACGAACGGGCGATGGCCCACTACTATCAGGGCCGGGTCTTCTCCAACGCCGGGAATTTCGATGCCGCCATCCGTTCCTACTCCCTTGCCGAGGATGCCGCTTCCGGCACCGACGACTACTATCTGTTGGGATTGATCAACAGCGCTATAGGTAATCTGCATTACGAGCAGTATGATTTAGCCGAGGCTTTGGCTCGGGATCGTAAAGCTGTGGATTTCTTTCATCGTGCGGGTGCATCTTATAATGAAGCAATGACCTATGTGGGTATTGGTATTGTCTCCAATTTGATGGGGGACAATGAAGGGATGGAGAAAGAATACCAGAAGGCGATTGCAATTTATGAGGAGATTGGTGCTATAAATGAAATACTGCCTCTTTATGAAGATTTTGTTGCCAAAACAAGGCTTGATGTGGGGGATGACCTATTTGCAATCAAACGGGATTTACGTCGGTATTATGTAAAATACAATAAAGGAGAGATTCCGTTGCAGTCAATGGGATTGTGGCAGGGAATCTATTTGAAGGGAAATGAATTGGACTCGGCTAAAATGTGTGGCGACCTCATGTTGCAAAACCGAAATTTGTTCACTGCCCACAAAATCGCAGGATGTTATGCTCTGATGGAACAGATAGCCTGTATGGAAGGTGATTATAAGGAGGCCTATGGATATGCCAAGCGGTATGCCGATATGATGGATTCGGTGACACTGAAAAAGGAGGAGGATCTGGTGTTGGAGTTGGAACAGAAATACCGCAACCGAATCCTGAACCAGTCCTACGAGAACCTCAAACAGCACAACGACCAGCAGCGGATCATCACCGGTCTGGTGCTCCTTTTCTCGTTGTCGCTGCTGGTCGCCGGTCTGCTCTACCTGCGCAAATGGCGCGAGAATGCGGCTCTGAAGATGCGCGAGGCCGAGGCCGAAAAGGAGTCGCTGGGCCGGGCCTGCCGCGAACTGCAGGAGCAGCTGGGAACGGTGGGCGACCGCGTGGATACGGACGACGAGCAGGAGCGGCAGCTCTTCGACGCCCTCGAAGAGCGTATGGTCGTCCTGCGCAACTGGGTGGACAAGGCCGAAACGATGAAGCCCGCAGTATTCATGAAATCCTTCCGCGACTACATGACCGTAAACGTCAAGTCGAAGCATGCGCTGTCCGACCTGCAGTACGTGGTCAATCGCAAGTACTTCGGCGTGGTCGATTACCTCAAGGCCCACTATCCGGAGCTGCGCAAGCAGGACCTCGACCTTTGCTGTCTGCTCTGCTTCGGCTTTTCGCAGCACAGAATTTGCTACCTCTATAATTACGAGGATATCGGTTCGTTCTACAACAAGCGGAGCCGCCTGCGCAAGAAGCTGGGGCTTCCGCCCGAGCGGACGCTCGAGAGCTTCATCGCCGAGCTCCTTGCCGAACTGGCCCCGAAGGAGGAGTGATCGGCCGTGTGCCGCAAGGGGTGCCGATCCCTCATTCGGCGAGGACATGCATGTCATTGAATGCACTATTTTTCATCATACCAGAATAGGCTGTGCTCCAGCTCTTTGAACGGCGTCTGATCGCAGGTATGATAAAGTGTGTTTGTAAATATCTGGTTTTCAGCATGTATTTCTGGTGTGTATGATATCCCGTCCGGGCGTTTGCGTTGTCCGGTGTGTTTTGTCGTGCTACTTTTGGGTCTGTTCAAACCAATTAACCCAAAACACACATGAAGAAATTCATTCTGACTTTGCTGGCCACCGTAGCGACGGTATCCGTCGCCTACGTCGCCCCGAAACAGGAGTCCGACGGCGGAACCAAGGACGAGGAGAAAAAGGAACTGACCCTCCGTGAGATTGTCATTCGAGACGTGATGTCTCCTACACAAAAAGGTCAGCCTCGCAGTGCCGGTGCGACGGTCGATGTCTACTATGTTCCCGGTTCGGGCCTGGAGTTCTACTTCAATCCCGATTATCTGCTGGGAACGGTCACGATCGACGTTACCGATGCATCGGGCGCAAGCATCGCCACGCGCAGCTGCAACACCGACACCGAACCTTCGGTATGTCTCCCCGTTGTGCTCACGACCGATAACTCCTACTCGATCCGTATCGTCGGCCCCGATTACGAAGGCGTAGGAACCATTTTGTAAATATGGCCCGTGGAGGATATCTCTTGGTAGGGATTCTGTGCGGCATTGCCATCTGTTCAGCCTGTCGGATCGCTGTCGGAATATGGGATACTCCTCCACGAAGCCTTTTGTGCAAAGCCCGTATATCGGTACGCAATGAATCCGATGCGCCGATTGCCTATCCGATAGCCCGGGTCTCCGGAACCCCGATCCTGCAGGTCGGCAACGAAGCGGGGGAGATCGAAATGACGGTCCCCAGGGGGCGACCATCTCGTTCCTCCTTCCCGGAAGCATGTTTCACCGTTATCAGGCCGATGACCTCACGGTCTCCGATTCGGCCTCCGTGCAGCGTCGCATCGTCGCACGACGTTTGAAATATCCCTTCCGGGAACCGGTGCCGATACTCATGGACCGCATCCGGTAGAGACGGACTGTCCGGTTGTCGTGGACCGGGACGTCGAGTACGCCCCGGTCCGTATTGCTTACGCAGGGCGCGGCTCCTGCAACCCGGGGAGGACCGCGCACAACGCAACGCCTGCGGCAAGTGATTCCCGGGAACGGACTCCGGTCGGGCTCCGGCCCGATCCGGCGGATCCCGATGGCCGGCGTATCGTGCGTCGGCCATTTCTCGTGCCGGACAGTCGGTCGGAGGATGCGCATCGCATCCGGCCCGGCTCCTGCTCCGTGCGGCGAGGTGTGCGGCTGCATCCGGCAATACGGCTCATCCTGTTTTGTTGAATCTCTCTTTAAACCCCAAGCTCTTTTTATTCAACCATGGAAAATCCGATGCCCTCCTTTCTGCATTATTTCCTCCGCCGTGCCGGAATCCGGATCGATCTGCTGCGCCTTCGCGCGGTTTACGACCGGCATCCGCTGCCGCACAGCATTCGTTCGCTCAGCGATACGCTCGATGAGCTGTGCATCCCGAACATGATCTGCCGCCTGGAGTTCGACCAACTTTCCGAACTCGACGGGCCGTTTCTGGTCGTGTCGGGCAATGCCGAGTATCCGTTCCAACTCGTCGAGCGTCTCGATCCCGAAACCCGTACGGTGCGCCTCCGTACGGCCGACAACCGGCTGATCGATGAGACGTTCGACCGCTTTCGGAGCGCATGGGACGGTTCCGTGCTGACGATCGACCGTGGCGAGGCTCCGGCCGGGAGGCTGCGTCCGGGTTATCTTGTCCGCCAGCTGCTGGCGTTCGTCGATCGGACGTGGGGCTGGTGGCTGGCCGTGTCTGTAATCTGTCTGGCGGCCTCCTGTCTTTTGCCCGCCCTCACCGGGATGTGCGGTGCGGCGCGGTCGCTTGTGACCGGAGTCGGATGCATCGGGCTTGTGGTTGCTTTTGCCGTGGCGATCCTGCTGGCCCGGCGTTTTCTCGGCCGTGTGGACCGGGATGCGGAGATCGTCCGGCTGCGGAATCTCCGCGAACAGCTGCTGGGTATTCCGGATCTGTTCTGGCAGCTGCTCGGCCGCGAAGCGGAGGAGGAGGTGGACAGTGTCACGGCCGCTCCGGTGAGCAACTACGCCGAGGCCGAGCATACGGTGACCGTCGTGCTGAATCCCTCCTGTCCGGATTGTGCCCGGATCTGCGACGTGATCGGCAAGTTGAAAGGGGTGCGGATCGACCTGATCTTTGTCGTGGACGACGGCGACAGGAGGGCCTACGATGTGGCGCTGCGGTTGATCTCGTCGGGCATCACCAGCGAGTGGGGCGAGACCTTCCGGCTCCTTGCGGCGTGGTACGGGCGGGGCCGGGTACCCGCGACGCCGATCCATCCGCTGGCCGGCAACGACCTGTCGGCCCAGCTGAACTACTGCCGGAGGATCCGCATCGTGCGTACGCCGACGATTCTGGTGGACAACCGCCGCCTGCCTGCCCTCTATGATGCGGAGGATCTGAAGATCCTGCTCTGACCTTCCCGTGTCCGGTTCGCACCGGATGCGGGGTCTTCCGTTCCGGCCCTTTTGCCGCGGCAGGGTGGTCGGCTCTCCCGGTTGCGGGTAAAATAAAAAAAACCTTTGCCGAAGCAAAGGTTTCCGTCGTTTCCGACCTGGTCGGGGAGACTGGATTCGAACCAGCGACCTCCAACTCCCGAAGCTGGCGCGCTAACCGGACTGCGCTACACCCCGAACTCTGTTTTTTGGTGCCCTTATCGTTTTAAGAGCGCACAAAGATAAGCCTAAAATCCGAAAGCACCAAATATTTTCGGAAAAAAATATCATTTCGCCCCTTTTCGGGCGATACCTCCGGCGACACCGTCCTTCCCGGCATCACTTCGCCGAACTCCCGATCCAGGTCCATTTGTGCCAGATCCACTCCAGCGGTCCCTGTCTGTGCCGCTTGAGCCACCATTTGCAGCAGGCGATCTGCAGCACGAGCATCGCGATGCCGATGAGCAGGCTGACCGTCTGTCCGCAGCGGGTCGCCAGCCCCAGCCCGAACGGATAGTAGACCAGTGCGCCGAGGATCGACTGCCCGATGTAGTTCGACAGGCTCATCCGTCCGTAGGTACGCAGGTCGGCCACCCGGCGGCGGAACCCTTCGAAACGGTGGTAGAGCAGCACGAACGACGAGACGAGCACGAACGTGAAGGCGAGTTTCTGCCACATGTCGAGCACGGTCCCCAGCGTGGGTTGCAGGGCGCTGTCGCCGGCTACCAGCTCCGAGAGCTGGTTGAGCGGGGCGTAGAGCACGGCGCTGGCGACGAGCAGCGCGAACCACCGCCGTATGTTGCGCTCGCCGCCCAGGAAGAGCTGCCGGCGGCCGAAGTAGAAGCCCAGGAGGAAGAGTCCGGCCGTCTGGATGTAGCGCCCGGCGTCGATGGCCCAGAAGAGGCTGGCCTTTTGTCCCGTCAGGAGGTTGTTGCGCACGAAATGGAGGAAATCTCCCTGTTGCGTGTATGCGATCGCCTCGCCGAAGAGTGCGCCCACGCCCAGATCGGGGGCCCGGTAGGCGGGGGCGATGGCCCCGGCCGCGTAGTGGAACCACTCGACGGGCTGCAGCAGGAAGAGTACAGCCAGTCCCAGCACCACCTTGTCGCTGCAGTTGCGCACCAGGAAGAGAATGATGCCTACGGCGGCGAAGAGCAGCAGCACGTCGCCAGCCATGAAGAATACCGAGTTGAGCGATGCGAAGCCCACGAGCAGGAGCAGCCGCCAGAGGAATCGGTACCCAAAGTCGCGTCCCTGCCGCCGCTGGTTGCTCCATTGCACGTAGAACGTGAACCCGAAGAGCAGAGCGAAGATGGCGTAGGATTTGCCGGCCATCAGGGCGAAGACACCGCAGAAGACGCTGCGGTCCAACCAGGCGAGCCAGTCGGGCTGGTCGGTGGGGTAGATGTAGAAGTTGAAGTGCTCGACGCTGTGGACCAGCAGAATCGCCATGACGGCAAAGCCGCGCAAGGCATCGACCACCTCGACGCGGGGTTGTTTTGCGGTTAGTTGCGGGTTCATTTCATGCGGATGGTTTTGGGAGTTTTCCGGCGTGCCGGGTTTGGAGGCAAAAGTACAAAAAAAACGGGTTTTCCGGCGCTTCGGCCGACCGGGAAGTCGAAAAAAATGTTATATTTGTTCTCAATCCATACCAATCCTAATTATCCACTACCGCAATGAACACACCTTTGATTTTCTGGATCGTGCCCGCCGCCTCGGTCGTTGCATTGGCCGTGGCGTGGATCTTCTACACGCGGATGAAGCGTGAGGACGAGGGCACGGAGCGCATGCGTGAGATCGCGGCACATGTCCGCAAGGGGGCGATGGCCTATCTGCGCCAGCAGTACAAGGTCGTCACGATCGTCTTCGTCGCCCTGGCGCTTCTGTTCGCCTACCTGGCCTACGGTGCCGGCGTGCAGAACCCGTGGGTGCCCTTCGCCTTCCTGACGGGCGGGTTCTTCTCGGGGCTTGCGGGTTTCTTCGGCATGAAGACCGCAACCTACGCCTCGGCCCGCACGGCCCATGCGGCGCGCCAGTCGCTCGACCGCGGCCTGAAGGTCGCCTTCCGCAGCGGCGCCGTCATGGGACTGGTCGTCGTGGGCCTCGGCCTGCTCGATATCTCGTTCTGGTACCTGATCCTCGACCACTTCACCGATGTGGCCGGACCGCAGAAGCTGGTCGTCATCACCACGACGATGCTGACCTTCGGCATGGGAGCCTCGACGCAGGCCCTCTTCGCCCGTGTCGGCGGCGGCATCTACACGAAGGCTGCCGACGTGGGCGCCGACCTGGTGGGCAAGGTCGAGGCCGGCATCCCCGAGGACGACCCGCGCAATCCGGCGACGATTGCCGACAACGTGGGTGATAACGTGGGTGACGTGGCCGGCATGGGCGCCGACCTCTACGAGAGCTACTGCGGTTCGGTGCTGGCCACCGCGGCGCTCGGCGCCGCAGCCTTCGCCTCGGCCGGCAGCGAGGCCCTGCAGCTCAAGGCCGTGCTGGCCCCGATGCTGATCGCCGCCGTGGGCATCCTGCTCTCGATCATCGGCATCTTCCTCGTGCGCACGAAGGAGGGGGCCACGATGCGCGAGCTGCTCCGCTCGCTGGGCGTGGGCGTCAATTTCAGCTCGCTGCTGATCGCCCTGGCCACCTTCGGCATCCTCTATCTGCTGGGCATCGAGAACTGGGTGGGGCTCTCCTTCTCGGTCATCACGGGCCTCGTGGCCGGCGTCGTGATCGGACAGGCCACCGAGTACTACACCTCGCACTCCTACCGTCCGACGCAGAAGATCGCCGGCAGTTCGAAGACCGGCCCCGCGACGGTCATCATCGCCGGCGTCGGCTCGGGAATGATCTCTACGGCCATCCCCGTCGTGACGATCGGCGTGGCCATCATCCTGGCCTACCTTTGCGCCATCGGCTTCGACATCCACCACATGATGACGCCGCAGAACCTCTCGCAGGGCCTCTACGGCATCGGCATCGCCGCCGTGGGCATGCTCTCGACACTGGGCATCACGCTGGCCACCGACGCCTACGGGCCCATCGCCGACAACGCCGGCGGCAACGCCGAGATGAGCGGTCTGGGTCCCGAGGTGCGCAAGCGTACCGACGCCCTCGACGCGCTGGGCAACACGACGGCCGCCACGGGCAAGGGCTTTGCCATCGGTTCGGCGGCCCTCACGGCGCTGGCGCTGCTGGCCTCCTACGTCGAGGAGATCCGCATCGGCCTGCTGCACAACGGCGTTACCGAACTGCTCTTCACCGACGGGACGAAGTGCCTGGTCGAGCAGGCCTCGATCCTCGACTTCATGTCCTACTACAACGTCTCGCTGATGAACCCCACGGTGCTCGTCGGTGTCTTCATCGGCGCGATGATGTCGTTCCTCTTCTGCGGCCTGACGATGAACGCCGTGGGCCGCGCGGCCGAGAGCATGGTGCAGGAGGTGCGGCGCCAGTTCCGCGAGATCAAGGGAATTCTCACGGGCGAGGGTACGCCCGACTATGCGCGCTGCGTGGCCATCTCGACGCGCGGGGCGCAGCGTGAGATGCTCTTCCCGAGTCTGCTGGCCATCATCGTGCCGGTGGTTGTCGGCCTCGTCTTCGGCGTGGCGGGCGTCATGGGCCTGCTGGTCGGCGGCCTCGGTTCGGGCTTCGTGCTGGCGGTCTTCATGGCAAATGCCGGCGGTGCATGGGACAACGCCAAGAAGATGGTCGAGGAGGGCCACTTCGGCGGCAAGGGCTCCGAGTGCCACAAGGCCACGGTCGTCGGCGACACGGTGGGCGACCCCTTCAAGGATACCTCGGGCCCGTCGCTCAACATCCTCATCAAGCTCATGTCGATGGTCGCCATCGTCATGGCGGGGCTCACGGTCGCCTTCCACCTCTTCTGATTCCGGCGCAGCCCTGTGTGGCGGCCCGTATGGCGGCAGCCCTTTCCCGGTGACAGCCCTTTCCGGCAGACCCGGCAGGGTGCACCGCCTTCTTTTCCGGCATCCGGCCCGGACGGGATTCGTTCCCGCCCGGGCCGGCCGTTCTTCCCCTCCCCGGTGCTCCCTGCGAGCGGCCGTCGGGCCCCGGTATTTGTAAATCCCGGCCGCATGCACTATCTTTGCAACCATGAAAAACATCGTATTCGATCTGGGCGGAGTGCTCTTCGCCCGCGACAAACGCAAGTGCGATCCGGAGATCATCGAATTCTTCAGCTTCCTCCGGGCCCCGAAGATGCCCCGTTTCTGGGAGGAGTACGACCGGGGTACCTCGACCCTCGGGGAGGTTACCGACACTCTGGTCGGAATGACCGGCCGTTCGCGCGAGACCTGCGCGGCCGTGCTCCAGCGGGCCATCGACCTGCAGGAGCCCGTTGCGCCGACCGAAGAGCTCGTCCGCGACCTGAAGGAGGCCGGCTACCGCCTCTACGTGCTCTCGAACATGTCGCGCGAGTTCATCGACTACCTGCGCCGTTTCCCCGTCTACGGGCTTTTCGACGGTGAGGTCGTGTCGTGCGAGGAGCTTTGTGTCAAGCCCGAGCCGCGGATCTAT
>ULTR01032831.1_pt1 | contig 21486 bp, 26 predicted proteins | sample 1957781 | NCBI WGS metagenome assembly ULTR01 (sample SAMEA4835739, study PRJEB28245) | human gut metagenome | biome: gut microbiome; material: fecal sample | place: Denmark | collected 2008 | reverse complement strand
AAAATGAGTTTAAAGAAGTGTTTGTAGAAAAAGTAGAAGAAATAGAAACAGCAGTAAAAGATGTAGAAAAAGAGACAACAAAGAAGAGAACATCTAAGAAAGTTAAATAGTTATGACATATAGAAATAATCCACAAATAGCAAAGAAATATAAAAGTAAGAGATGGCAAAAGCTAAGAAAACAAAAACTATTAATAACAAATGGATTGTGTGAAAGATGCTTAAAGAAGCGGAATATATAATCCAGCAGTAATAGTACATCATAAAGAATATGTTACTGATACAAATTATGAAGATGATAACGTATTTTTTAATATAGAGAACTTAGAAAGCTTATGCAAAGATTGTCACAACAAAGAACACTTTGCAGATGAACAAGAATATATATTTGACGAGAATGGAGATGTGATAAAGAATGGATGACAATGAATTATACAAAAAAGTAAGGGCAAGGGTAAAAAATAAAATAAGAAATGCAAGCGATAAAGATATAATAATAGACCAAGAAAAAGAAATTATGTATTATAGAAAAACAATTGAACAGCTTAAAGAAAAAACAAAAATATTCGAGGAAGATAATGAATTGCCAAAGCAATATGAAAATGTAGATGAAATACGCATTAAGAATGAAGATTATATAATTAAGTACAATAGAGATATAGATATTTTTTTATTAAGTGTACGTTTTATAAAATTAGTTAATGATAAAGAAATAATAAGAATTGCTAAAATGAATGAATTTGATATAACTAATATTACAAGACAAAAAATATATGAACAAGAACACAATATAGATGTTATGTAAAATGAAAAGCCCCCCTATGTTCTATTAATGTTATGCTAACGGGAGAACGGTGGGTGGGGCTTCAAAAAATACACGAGTCATTTTATGTGAGGGGTGTAGTACAAGGAGGTGTAGATGTGGAAGAAGAAAAAGTTGACATGCGTGAAAAAATAAGTGGTCAAGAACTTATTGATAAAAATAAGAAGATTACAAAAGAAACAAATAAATTAAAAAAATTATTTAAAGAATTACCAGAAAATAAAAAGAAAATGGCAGAAAAACTAATTGAAAATGCTTCTTTTATGTCTATAACACTTGATGAACTTAAAGAAGACATAAAAATATATGGTGTAAAAGAAACATATGTAAATGGTAAAGATCAGTTTGGTTTTAAGGAATCAATAGAAAGTAAAACATATAACACAATGGTAAAAAATTATATGAATATAATAAAACAATTAAATGATATGTTGCCGGAAGATAAAAAAATAAATGAGGATGATGAATTTGAACGATTCAATGGTTCTCTATGACATATATTGAAGACTATTATCAATTCTTGCTTAAAAATCCAGATAGGGCTTGCTATAAAGTTTTAACTACATATAAGAAACTTGTAAAAGATTTATATAATCCGAAACAAGTTTCTTTTTTTAACGAAATAACAGAGGAAGAAGAAACACATACATATATATTTGATGAACAAAGAGGAAACAGACCAATTGAGTTTATTGAAAAATTTTGCAAACATTCGAAAGGAAAATGGGCAGGAAAACCTGTTATATTGGAATTGTGGCAAAAAGCCTTTATTCAAGCATTATTTGGATTTGTCGATAAAGAAACAAGATTTAGAAAATATAAAAAAGGAATATTAGATGTTGGAAGAAAAAATGGCAAATCTACAATAGATGGTGGATTGGGGAATTACATGTTAACGTCTGATGGTGAAGGCGGAGCGGAAGTTTATTCAGTAGCTACTAAAAAGGATCAAGCAAAAGTTGTTTGGGAAGAAGCTAAAAGAATGATTAAAAAAAGCCCCGTTTTAGCCAAAAGAGTAAGATGCTTGGTAAATGGCTTATTTTATGATAAAACAGAAAGCTTTTTTAAAGCGCTTGCATCTGATTCTAATTCGCTTGATGGATTAAATGCTTATTTTGTAATATGTGATGAAGTACATGCATGGAAAGATAAAAATTTATTAGATGTTATGTATGATTCAATGTCTGCAAGAGAACAACCTCTGCTTTTAGAAACATCAACTATGGGAACTGTTAGAGAAAGTGTATTTGATAATGAATATGAATATGCTTCTGCAATAATAGACGGATATGAAGGAAAAGAAAATGGAATTGTAGATGAAACAGTTTTAGCAGTAATATATGAACTTGACAGTCCTAGCGAGTGGCTAGATGAAAAGAAATGGTACAAAGCAAATCCAGGATTAGGAACTATAAAGAATATTAAAGACTTGAGAGACAAAGTAAATAGAGCCAAAAATAATCCAACAGAATTAGCCAATTTGCTATGTAAGGACTTTAATATTAGACAAAATGAACAAGATAAATGGTTAAAATTTGATATTGTAGAAAATAAAGACACATATGAGGTGGAAGATTTATTTGATACATATGCAGTTGGTGGAGTTGATTTATCAAGTACAACTGACTTAACGTGTGCAACATTGCTTATAATAAAAGCAGGTCAAAAATATGTGTTGCAGCAATATTTTATACCTAGTGAAAGATTAGAATTTAAAATAAAAGATGATAAAATACCGTATGATAAATGGGAAAAAAGAGGTCTTGTAACTGTGTGCGAAGGAGCGAAAGTCAATTATTCAGATGTAACACAGTGGTTTCTGAAAATGCATTATGAATTTGATATTTCTGCATTATGGATAGGATATGATCCGTGGAATACACAATACTGGGTTGAAGAAATGAAAGAACAAGGTTTTGAAATGGTAGAGGTAAGACAAGGTGCAAAAACAATGTCTAATCCGATGAAACAGCTAGAAGCGGATTTAATAGAAAAGAAAGTTAATTACAATAATAATCCCGTTTTGAAGTGGTGCTTGTGCAACACAGCAGTAAAAAGAGATGACAACGATAACATGAGACCGGTCAAAGGTCAAAAACAAAGAGCAAGAATAGATGGAGCAGTAAGTTTAATAATAGCTTACTGTGTTTTATTTGAAAAAATGAATGATTATTTAACACTACAGGAGGAATAGAATGAAGAAAGAAAAAAGAAGCTTATTTAACATGATATTTGGAAATAAGATTCAGAAAATGGTAAATGATAGCACGTTGAAGTTGTTAAGCGGATACAATGCAACATATTCAAACATATCAGATGAGATAGAAGAAAATATAATTGCAAAAGAATGTATTCATGTTATAGCTACTCATTGCGCAAAAATGATGCCTAAACATTATCAACAAAACGGCGATGTCAAAAACCATATACAGGGAGCAATAGATTATATAATAAGCATTAAACCAAATCCATATATGACTACATATGATTTTATATATAAAACTGTAAGTTTGTTGTTAGCACAAAATAATGAATATATTTATATAGATATAGATAGTAATGGAAATTTAAGAGGACTATATCCTTTAAACCCATTATTCTGTACTCTTGTAGAATGCAACAATGAAATTTGGTTGAAATTTCAGTTTTTAGATGGAAACACATATTATGTGAGATATGATAGAGTGATTCATTTAAGAAACTTTTATGTGAAACATGATTTTTATGGAGAAACTAATGAAACATTAAAAGGTGCTTTGGAAACTCAAACAGTAGCGGATGATGGAATAAAAAATGCTATTAAGATAAGTGCATCACTGAGAGGTGTTATAAAAGCTTCGCAAGCTATGTTGAAAGATAAAGACATAGAAAAAATGAAAAATGATTTTGTAGAATCGCTATTATCAAGTACAGATGGGATTGGTGGATTGGATGCAAGACTAGATTTTAAAGAAATTAACTTAAACCCAGTATTACTTGACAAAGAACAACTTTCGATAGTAAATGGAAATATATATAGTTATTTTATGATTTCGGAAGAAATTATAAAAAGTAAATATACAGCTGATGAATGGAATGCTTTTTACGAAAGTATATTAGAACCGAAGGCTATTCAAATGGGACAAGCGTTCACTAATGCTATATTTTCAGAAAGAGCAATAAAAGCTGGACACAAAATTGAATTTTCTGTTAACCGAATAAAATATGCAAAAACTGAAACGAAAATAAGTCTTATTAAAGAAGCAGGAGCGTTAGGATTATTAACAGTAGACGAAGGACGTGAAATATTAGATTTACCAGCAATTGGCGGAGAAGAAGGAAATAAGAGGTTACAGACCTTAAATGTAATAAATGCAAATTTAGCAGATGAATATCAGGGAGGTGTAAAAAGTGGAAAAAGCGATAAAGGAAATGAGAATTAGTGAATTAAGAGCATTGCAAGAAGAATCAGACGATATGATAATTGAAGGATATGCAGCTGTATTTGAGCAAGAAACAAATCTGGGATGGTGCAAAGAAATTATTAGCAGAGATGCTTTTAATGATTGCAATATGTCTGATTGTGTATTTAAGTATAATCATAACGACAATTGCTTAATACTTGCAAGAACAAGAAATAAAAGCTTAGAGCTATTAACAGATGAGAAAGGGCTAAAAATAAGAGCTAAATTAATAGATACAACACAAAATAGAGACATATACAAAATGATACAAGCAGGATTACTTGATAAAATGAGTTTTGCGTTTTCTGTAAGAAAACAAGAGTGGGATTATGAGACGGATACAAGAAGAATTACTGAAATATCTCAATTGTTTGATGTATCTGTAGTTGATGTTCCCGCCTATGATGGAACAGAAATATATGCAAGAAGCAAAGAAACTTATGAAGAAGAAAAAAGAAAATATCAAGAGTTTAAGAATGAAAAAGAAAAATTAAAATTATTGTTAAGTTTATAATCTCGATAAAAGAAGTGGTGGTAGAACTGCTTCTTTTTTGGTTGGTAGAAATCAAATAGAGACTTTATAAAAACGGTGGTAGAACTGTTAAAAAATAAAATAGGAGGAGTTAAAAATGACTTTAAAAGAATTAAATGAAAAAAAAGAAGAATTAAGAAAAAAATTAGAAAATGCTAAACCAGAAGAATTAGCAGAAATTAGAAAAGAAATTGAAGCATTAAAAGATGTTGAAATTGAAGATGAAAAAGAAGAATTAGATGAAAGAAGCTTATTGAAAGGAGCAATTGAAGATTTAGAAAAAAGAAGTATAAAACCTTCAAATGCAAAAATTATTGAAAAACCAAACAAGGAGGAAAGAAAAGTGGAAGAAAAGGAACTAATTGAACAAAGAGCAAAAGATTTAAAAGAAGGAAAAACTGTTAAAATTGCTTTTGATAACGAAGAGCAAAGAAGTGTAACAGTACAAGGTGGAACTATATTAGTACCTAAAAAATACAAAAATGAAATTTCAGAAAGCTTTAATGCAGTATCTGGAATGGTTGATATGTTAAATACTGTTCCATTAAATGGAGGAGATTCTTACAATGTTGCTTTTGAAAAAGGATATGGAGAAGGAGATTATACTACAGAAGGTGGAGAGTATAAAGATATTGATGTTGAAACAGATTATGTTGAAACAGGTAGAGCAAAAATAACTTCATACATAGAAATTACAAAAGAAGTTAAGAAATTGCCAGCGGCTGCTTATTTAGCATTAATATCAAAAAGAGTAACAAGCTCAATTAAGAAAAAAATTGGTGCACAAGCTATTGTTGGAGCAGGCACAACAAACACTATTAAAGGAATTTATAATGCAAATACAAAAGTATTACCAACAGGAGACGGAACAAGTGATATAACATTAACAGGAATAGATGCTGATACATTAAATGAAATAACATTTGCTTATGGAGGAAATGAAGATGTAGAAGCTCCTCAAACATTAATATTGTCTAAAGCTGACTTAAAGGAATTTACAAAAGTAAAAACTACAGATGGAAAATTTGTATATAGTATTACAAAAAACGGAGCTAGAGGAACAATATCTTATAAAGATGGAGGATTAGCAGTACCATTTGTTATCAACTCAGCTTGTAATTCTATTTCTGCAAAAGCTACAACAGCAGGAAAATATACAATGATATATGGTTCTTTAATGGACTTTGAATTACCTGTATTTTCTGATTTAGAAGTACAAGAAAGTACAGATTATCAATTCAAAAAAGGTATGATTTGTTATAGAGCTGATGCAATTGTTGGTGGAACAGTAGCTAAATACAATGGATTTGTAAGAGTAAAAAAAGGTACAGCTAGTGTATAAGGGATAAGGAGGCTATATGGAAGAATTAATAAGACTAACAAAGCAGTCATTAAGTATAATTAGCTCAGCAACATTAAAAGATGATGAAATTGAATTACTAATAAAAGCAGGAATAGCAGATTTGAAAAGATTAGGAATAAATGCATCAGAGATGACGGAAGATAGTCTAATTCAATCTGCTATTATTATGTTTGTAAAATCTAATTTTGGGAATACAGACATAAAAGAAAAAGAATTAGCACAAAAAACATATAGCCTTTTGTGCAATAATTTAAGTTTAAGTTCTGAATATAAAATAAAGGAGGAGGCAGATAACAATGCGTGATATTAGTTGCAAGTTGTTATCTACAACTTTAATAACAGATTCAATAGGTGTACAAAAAGAAAATGTAGAAGAAATTGAAATTCCAATCATAAAAGTTGAAGATATTTACGAAAAAGAGTTTTATAGAGCTAATGAACAAGGATATAAACCTACTTTGAGATTAAGGATTAGTAGTCTAAACTATGATGATCAAGAAGAGCTTATATACATGAATAAAAAATATTCAATTATAAGAAAACAAGAGATTACAGCAGATGAATTGATATTAGTTTGTGAGAGGAAGGTAAAGAATGTCAAATAGCATAAAACCGGAACAATTAGAAGAAGAGATTATGAAGTATTTACAAGATTATGAAGAGAATATAGAAGATGACGTAAAAGAAACTACTGATACTATAACCAAACAAGCAGTACAAGAACTAAAGAAAACATCTCCTCGAGGAAAAGGAACAAGAAAAAATCCGTATTACAAGAGTTGGACAAAGCAAAAAGGAAAAGTAAGTAACGGTAAATATACTGTAAAGATTCACAATAAAACAAATTATCAATTAACTCATCTTTTAGAGTTTGGACATGCTACTAGAAATGGTGGTAGAACTAAAGCTGAACCACATATAAGACCTGTTGAAGAAAAATACAACAAATTATATGAAGAAAAAATAACAACAGTAATTAAAAGGAGGTCTAAAAAATGACATTAGAAGAACTAAAAACAAGATGCAAAGAAAATAATATTCAATATGCATATGGAAAATTTAAAGAAGTAGTAGAACCTCCTCATTTAGTTGCAATAACAAGAGATACAGACAATTTCATGGCAGATAACATTGTTTATAACAAAAACATACCAATACAGCTGGACTATACATATATAGACAAAGATATTGAAACAGAAAATATAATTGAAAACATTATTCTAAGAGATATTGCTTGGAATAAAACAGAAGAAACTTATTTGTCGGATGAAGAAGTCTGGCAAGCGAGTTATTTTTTTGAAATTTAAAAAGAAAGAAGGAAATAAAAAATGGCAGAAACTAAAAATAAAGTTAAATTTGGATTGAGTAATGTTTATATTGCTAAAATAACAGAAACAGAAGATGGAATAACATATGGAACACCATTTGCAATGCCAGGAGCTGTTGGATTAAATGCAGACCCAGAAGGAGATACAACACCATTTTATGCTGATAATATAAAATATTATATCGCTACTTCAAATCAAGGTTATACAGGAGATTTAGAAATAGCAATAACACCAGAAGAGTTCTTAACACAAATTTTAGGACAAGTAAAAGATAAAAATGGAGCTTTAATTGAAAGTTCAGATAATACAACTGCAAGATTTGCTTTAATGGGAGAAATCGAAGGAGACGTCAAAAAAAGAAGATTTGTTTACTTTGATTGTACTGCAACTAGACCAAGTGCAGAAATGAACACAAATGAAGATAGTAAAGAACCACAAACAGACACAATTTCTATAACAATGTCACCAAGAAGCACAGACAAAGCAATAAAAGCAGTTATAGAACCAAGCGAAACAAACAAATCAGTATATGATACATTTTTCAAAAAAGTATATGAAAAAGATGCTACTGGAGTAGTTTAGGAGGTAATTCATGAAAACAATAGTAATAGATGGCAATAAATATGATATAGAATGTAATGCTTTGACTTATATTCAATATAAAAAAGTATTTAATAAAGGGATTTTTGCTGATATGGATATAATTAAAGATTATTTAATTAGACAAACACTTAAAGCAAACGAATTAAAAGAAAAATATCCACAAATGTCAGAACAGGAAATAGATACACAAGTTGGAAATTATATGAATAATTATATAGATGATTTTATTGAAGTAATAACAAGGATTGCATATAGTTTAATTTATTCTGCAAATGAAAAAATAGAAGAGTATGAAAACTGGTTAAGAAAGATAAAAAGCTTTAAAATCGACGATGATTGGGTTGCTGAGGTAACGGAACTTGCCGTGGATTGCTTTTGTTGATAATGAAGTTAATGAACAATTAAAAGATGACTCTGGAAATAGTACAAAGATATTATTTCCAGAGCATTATTTTTTAGCTGCTTGTTTGAGAATAGGATTAACTCTTAATGACCTAAAAATGTTGACATACATAGATGTCATGAAGATATTTTTATCAATTACAAATGAAAACACAAAGAGTGATTCAATAAAAAAAGCAACACAAAGAGATATTGATAGATTGCTAGGATAGGAGGAAAATATGGCAGGGTCAATTAAAGGAATAATAGTAGAAATTGGTGGAGATACATCAGGCTTACAAAAAGCTTTAAGTAAAGTAAACTCTGCCACCTCTAGTTTAAGTAAGGAACTTAGAGGAATAAATTCTTTACTTAAGCTAGATCCGAAAAATACAGAATTAGTAACACAAAAACAACAAGTGTTATCAGAAACAATAAAAGATACAGAAAATAAATTAAAATTGTTACATTCTACATATGATAGAGCGGTAGAAGCGGAAGCAAATGGAAGCAAAATATCAGAAGAAAACTGGAGAAATATACAAAGAGAAATTATTAATACTGAGAACAAATTGAAAGCATTAAAGTTAGAAGCATCAAATTGGACTAAAGCTGGGAAAAGTATAGAAGAATATGGAGAAAAAATAACTAAAGTTAGTACAAGAGTTGAGAATTTAGGAAATAAACTAACAAAAGTATTAACTACAAGTATAGTGGGAACAGGAGTGGCTACAGTCAAATCTGCAATGGATTTTGAAACTGCATTTACAGGAGTAGAGAAAACAGTTGATGCAACAGATGAACAACTTACAGAATTAAAACAAGGAATAAAAGATTTGGCAAAAGAAATTCCGTCAAGCACAACAGAAATTTCTGCTGTTGCTGAAGCAGCTGGGCAACTTGGAATACAAACAGACAATGTATTGAGCTTTTCAAAAGCAATGATTGACTTAGGAAATTCAACTAATTTAACAGCAGATGAAGCAGCATCTCAATTGGCTAAATTTGCAAATATAACCCAAATGTCACAAAAAGATTTTGATAAATTAGGTTCTTCTATAGTAGATTTAGGAAATAACTATGCAACAACAGAAGCAGATATAGTAAATATGGCAATGAGACTCGCTGGTGCAGGACATCAAGTTGGAATGTCTCAAGGACAAATCTTAGGATTGGCTACAGCTCTAAGTTCAGTTGGTATTGAGGCTGAAATGGGTGGATCTGCAATATCAAAAGCAATGGTAAAAATGCAAAATGCAGTTGAAATGGGAGGAAGCAAATTAGATGTTGTATTAAAGAAAACTGGAAAAACATTAAGAGAATTAGAATTAATGTCTGCAAATGATTCAAAAGGATTCAAAGAATTGTCAGATAGTATTGGCATGACAAGTACAGAAGTAAAACAATTAATAACAGCCGGAACTAACTTAGAAGATTTTGCATCAGTTTCAGGAATGACAGCAGAACAATTTAAAAAAGCTTGGAAAGAAGATGCTTCTGGAGCATTAACAGCATTTATAAAAGGATTAGGAAATGCACAAGATAAAGGCGAAAGTGCTATTACAATGCTTTCAGAAATGGGATTAACGGAAGTAAGATTAAGAGATTCTTTATTAAGAGCTGCAAATGCAGGAGATTTGTTTAATAATGCTATAGAAACAGGTACTAAAGCATGGGATGAAAACACAGCATTAACAAATGAAGCAGATAAAAGATATAAAACTTTAGAGAGCAGATTTAAGAAAACTTTAAATAAGACTAATAATTTGGCAATAAATTTAGGCGAGAAACTAACGCCATCTATAAATAAATTACTAGATAAGGCTGATAAGTTTATTGAAAGATTAGATGGAATGTCAGAAGAAGAAACGAAAAATGTAGTAAAAGTAGGCTTAATGGTTGCAGCATTTGGTCCACTTGTAAAAATTGTAGGTAAAGTAGGAACAACTGCAGGAAGTGCAGTTAAAGGAATAGGTGTATTTTCACAAGCAATAGGAGTTATGAGAACTGGTGCAAAGTCTGGAATAGCAGAAGTTGATAATCTTGCAAAAGGGTTAAGTATATTAACCAATCCTGCTACAATTGCAGCAACAGGAATTACTATTGCGACAGGAGTTATAATAGCACAAATAAAGAAAGCTGAACAAGAAGTGACAAATTCACTAGAAAATGTAGGAAATGGAGCTACAAATTTTATAAATGGAATCAGTTCAGCAACATCTCATTTAGATAGCTTCAATAGTACATTATTTGCAAGTTCACAAGAACAGGAAGATTTAAAAAAGAATATGGATGAAGTACAACAAGGTATTACAGATATTTGTAAAAGAGCAGCTGATGAAAGAAGAGGATATACGCAAGAGGAAATAACACAACTTGATGAGTATTTTAATAAACTAAGAGAATTGAAAAACAGAGAAATAGAAATTCAACAAAGTGTAGCAAATGCAATATCACAACAAGCAATAACAAATGCAGAAAGTTTTCAGGGAACATTAGAAGAATACAAAGTTCAATCGCAAGAATGGATAAAGACAGCAAAAGAACAAAAAGATGCTACAATTAAATTAATAGAAGAGGGAACAATAGAAGAAGTTGCTCTGTTAAATCAAAGGTATACAACTCAAGAAGAAAGACAGAGTGAAGCATATCAAAAAGAATATGCAACGATAATGGAACAAAAACAATCAAAGATAGATGCAGCAAATGAAGAAGTTGCAAAAGTTAGTGAAGTGTATACAAAGGGGTATTTAGAAAGAGGCAAACAGAATGAGAGTTTTTATAGTACAATTAGTGAATATAATAAAAAAATAGAAGATGAAAATACAAGACATGAAGACATGATGAAAATAGCAGGAGAAACAGGAATAAAGAATGCAGAGGGATTAACATTAAGACAAACAGAGGAAAGAAAGAGACACAGAGAAAAACTAAAAGACATATATAAACAAATGTATAAAGATATGGACGAAAGTCAGGCAGAACAACTAGGGGTATGGTTAGCACAAGTGTCACAAACAGAACTTTATGGTGGGAAAATAGATGAAGAAACACAAAAGATTGTAGATTCAGTTGTTGATAGTTATAATACTATGCCGAACGAAACGAAAAAAGTTATAAAAAGTACAATGGAAGGAATGTTAAAAGGAATGGAGGATGAAGAACCATCATTGTTTGCTAAAGCAACAGGAATTGCAAATGGAATTTTGAGTAAATTAAGAAAAGCGTTTGATATACATTCGCCATCTAAAAAAACAAGAAAAATATTTAACTTTGCTATGAAAGGTGCGGAAGTAGGAATTGAAGATGAAGAAAATGCATTATACAAAAAAATTAAAAACATATCTACTACAGTTTTAGATAAATTTAAACAGTTAGGAAATGATATACAGATGGGAGCTATAAATCAATCAGTAATAGACAATACTAAGACTGTTTTTACTACTCCACAAATTGTATTTAATGTTCAGGAACTAGATGAAGCAAAATTAAATCAATGTTTTAATTATATTAATAGAAAATTTGGTAGCAAATATTGAAATTTGTAAGATATTGGTATATACTTTTCACGAAGGAGGAAAATATGAAGGTAGAAAATGTTGATCAAGAGTTATTGAAAAACTTTGCTAAAAATAGTAAAACGTTATTATATGTTTCACTAATTCCGTATAAAAATAACACATGTATAAAAGTTTATGATGAAGAAGGAAATCCATTAGGAGACATTCCTCAAAAAGATATTCCATCATATATAAATAAATCAAGTGAAGTATTATTTATCAAGGAGTTAATTGATAATGATAATGGATTACCAGTTTACTCATTAGGAACAATTGAAGAATAATTAACATTAGTAAGGATGTGCAATTATTAGAAGATATTAAAAAATAAACACTCTAACAAGGGTGTTTATTTTTTCTTCTTTATATTAAGAGTATCTTCTCCAAATGCTCCTCTATCAATAGTGTATTGCTTTAGTATATATTCAATTTCTTTATTAAGAGAACGGCCATCTTCTTCAGCAAATATACGGACATTTTCTAATATTTGTTTATCTATTCTTAAGGTATAAGTGGGTTTTTGACTTGGCATAATATCAACTCCTTTTCTAATTTATATTATAACATAACAGTCAAAAAGAAGTCAAAAAAAAATAAAAAATAATTCAAAAAGGTATTGACTTTTGAAAAAATATAGTATAATATATAGGTGAGTTCAAAGTGAACACAAAAGAAAGGAGGGATAAAATGGAGAAAGAAAAAATCATTCCATTTCCATTAAGAATTAATGAGGAATTAAAACATTTCTTGACAATGAAAGCAAGAGAAAGAGGAATAACACGAAATACTTTAATAAGCAATTTACTTTGGGAGTATAAGGAAAAAAATGAAAAAAAAGAGAGATAATTTGCAAGGTTTTGGCGAACACACAAATTATCTCAAACAAAAGAACAAAGTTCTTATCTATGAATATTATATCACGGATAAAGACTTTGTTCAAGTACCAAAATTGAAAAATTTTGAAATTGAAAGGAGTCTTTTTATTATGCCAAAATTAGAAATTGAATATAGAACAAAAAAGCAAGACAAAGAAAATTATTTTAAAGATAGTACTTATTTTACTTTTGCAATTAAAGATAGAACTACTCTAATAAGTATTGCACCAAGCGAAACAAGAAATTTAAGCGATATTGTATATGGAATTGAAGAAGAATTACAAGATGGATACCATTTACAAAAAGATGAAAAATTTGAAATTGATGAAGAAATTAAATTTATTATGGAATATGAAGAAAAAGAAGATCGCAGAATGGACAATGAATTATATCCATATTTTAGATTTATAGCTTTAAACAGGAATAATCCTGAAAAACTAAATCAATTATTAAGATATGTAAATGGAGGTGTTGCATAATGAGTAATATATGGGGAATGTTTTTTAGTATTATTTTTCCTTTAGTAATATCAATAGTATTGGTGCATATTGAAGGAGTAGAAGAAGGGAGAAGGAAGTATGCAAGAATTAACAGAGTTCAACATAGAAAAGACAACAGCAGAAATTCTTATGCTAAAAGACCAAACGGCGCAAAATATAATAGAAATAGGTAAGAGGTTAATAGATGCTAAAAACAATTTACCTCACGGAGAATATTTGAGTTGGCTAGAAAATAAAGTAGATTTTAGCGATAGGACAGCAAGAAACTTTATGAAAGTAGCAAACACATTTGAAAATTGGCAACCGGTTGCCAATTTAGGAACTAGAAAGCTACTTGCACTTGCTGGACTAGATGAAGAAAACAGACAAGAAGTAATGCAAGAAAACAATGTAGAAGATATGACTACAAGAGAACTTGAAAAAGTAGTAAAAGAAAAGAAAGAAATAAAAAAACAACTAGAAGCAGAGCAAGAATATTCAAACGAACTACAAGATGCAATAAAAGAAAAGGAAAAACAAATTAAAACATTACAAAATGAAATTGAAAATATTCAAGTACCTCAAAAAGAAATAATAGAAAAAGAAGTTGTAAAAGAAGTAATACCAGAAAATTTAATTTTAGAAAAACAAGAATTAGAACAAGAATTAGATGCATTAAGAAAAAGAGCAGAAAAAGCAGAGAATACATTAAGCAGAATGAAACTAGATAAAGAAATACAGCAAGATAAAGTATATAGTAAAATAAAATTAGATAATTTGTTAATAAATATAAAAACTTTTCTTGATAATGCTTCTAAATATACTTATTTAAAAGAAGAATTTCAAAAAATACCTATTCAAAACAGAAAGATATTAGAAAGTAAAATAAATGAAGTTGAGAGTTGGACAATTTTAATGAAACAAGCGTTAAGAAATGAAAATAATATGGTCGGAAATGTAATTTTCGGAGAAGGAGAGATAATAAATGAGTGATATAATATTAAAAGAAAATGAAAAGAAAGAAATAGCTAAACCAGTATCAAATGAAGATATGCTGAAAAGTTTGATAGAAAGTCAAACAGTTATGAATTATGCTTTTGCAGGTTTTAAAACTGAAACAGAACAAAAATTTCAAGAAGTTGATAATAGACTTCAAGAACATGACGAAATAATCAAAAAGAAAATATATTTAAGCTCAAATAAAGCTAGATTACTAAGAAAAGCAGTAAAGGAAAAAGTTAAATTGATATGTGAAGATAATGGACTTGAATATCATCAAATGAAGTCTAAGATATTCCCAAGAGTATATGGAAAAATAAATGACCAATATGGAGTTGCAACATATAGAGAATTGCCAGAATATTTTTGGGAAGATATTCTAGAAAACTTGCGAAATATGATAATAAATGTTAAGGACTTAAAAGAAGTAGCTTAAAACTAAAGCATCAGTAAAACTGGTGCTTTTTACATACTTGAAAAGAGGTGTATTATGATAAGAGAATTTAAACTAACAAATGAAAAAGGGCAAGAGTTTTCATTGATGGACATAGAAAAATATTGTCTACTAACAGACCCATCCGGCTTAGGATATAGTTATTCAACAGAATATGAACAATTAGGAAACAATTTTTTAACAAATTTAAGAAAATTAGAGCAAGGAATAATAACTGGAATTGCTAATTTTCTATATTATGATAACTTTATGGACTTTGGAAATTTTATTGAAAGTGCTAAGAAACTACAATTTATATATAGTGTACCATACAGAAACGAGAAAAAAGTTTTTTACAGAGATGTTAATATAAAGTCGTTAGATAAAAGCGAAAAACAGACAAATGGAGTTATATCAGAAACTATTGAATTTGAATGTGTTTCTTTGTGGTATGAACAAAATGAAACTATATTCAAAATAGAAACATACGAAGACGAAATGAGATATAATTACAGATGGAATAGTAGATATATAGATTATAATACAAGAGCAATACAATTTAATAATAAAGGTCATGTAGATGCACCATTTCAAGTTGAGATTGACGGATTTGTACAAAATCCAACCATCTCTATTTTTGTTGAAGATGAAGAATATGCTAGTATAAAGATACCAATAACGATTAATGAATACGAAAAACTATTGTATTCGAGTAAAGTTGGTGAAATATACATACAAAAACAAAATACTGATGGAACTAAGGTTAGTTTGTGGAAAAATCAATATATAGATATAACAAAACAAAACATATTCAAATTACCGCTTGGAGTGTCAGAGATTAGGATAACTGCAGATGATGATGTGTTAAATGCAAAGCTAACAATATTTCCGCAATACAAGGTGGTGTAGGATATGAGCGTTAGAGTAACATTTAATAACAAAGAATATGAATTAATTTACAATGAACAAAGTGGATTATATGAAATAGAATTAGAAGCACCGAAAAATGGTGGAGTATATAATGCAGAAATATCATTTAAAGATTCTATAGAAAACATTGAAACATCAATAAAAAAGATTCAAATATGGGCAAAAGAAAAAAACACTAATATCTCACAAGAAACTTTAGTGTATTTTTTAGACAAGACAGACTTAGAAATAAAAGATGTTATAGAATTTGAAAATTATGAATATGTCATAGACGAAGAAACAAATCAAAAAACAATATTTAATGTAATGAAAAAGGTTAATGCTAAAAATGATGACATTGTTGTTTTACAAAGACGTGGGAAGATAGACTATTCAGGAATAATTGAAGATTTTGAAAATACTGATGGAGAGTTAAAAAGAAAAATTACAATTAAATATATTTCTAATTTATTTGATAGAAAAGTAATACTAAATAATGAGAATCTAATAAAAGAAGTGGGGATTGAAGATTTTATTGCAAAAGAAATATATAACAATTTTACAAATTCTGAAGATGAATTATTGAATTATAAATGGCTTGATGTTGAAGTAAAAACGCATACCAAAATACAAAAATCTGTAGATAATGAAAATGGTATTTATAATTTTCATACATTTATAACTAACTGTACTCAAAATTACAACATTATATTAGATTTTACTTATGATCAAGGAAGAATAAAATTAACAATATATAAGCAAGATGCAGAAACACAATTAATAGATACAACAATACCGGATATAAGTAATTATATAGAAAAATTTGAAACAAGTGTTACAGCAAAAGTTATAGTAAAAACAGATACAGACGTACAAACTTGGTATTTATTAAGTGATACAACTACAACACAAAATAAAGATGATTTAAACAGAGCAATTGGTAAGGTTGAAACAGTATACACTGCAAAATCAGAAGATGCAAGACAAACAGCACTAGATAAATTCAAGTCAAATACGTATAATCATTATATTTCATTTAAAATAAATAGAAATAGTAAATTATTCGATGTTGAAAAAATGAAAATAGGAACACCATTAAGTGTAAGAACTAACAATAATATAATATTAGATACTTATATTTCAGCTATGAGAGATAACGGAAGTAATTTTATTGAAATAACATGCGGAAATATGAGAATTAATTTTATAGATAAAATATTAAAAGAAAGGAACAAATAAAATGATAAAAGGTTTTAGATTTACAAATCAACTTGCAAATGCAGAAGTAGATGCAAGAATACATCAAGAGTTTTTAAATAAAAATGATGGTATTTTTTACGGAATGGGATTAAGCTATACTAATAATTCAATAACTATTTCAGAAGGATTGTGTGAAATTGCAGGTAGACCGATTGCAGTTATAGATAGTGAAACCGTGAATGTGGGAACAGAAAACTTATATTGCTTATTAATATTAGAGATTGATTTATCAAAAGATTCAACAAAGGATGTATTTAATCAAGCATCTTTTAAATTATTGACATCAAGTACAAGTTATCCAACAGTAACTCAACAAGATATCAATATGTATAATGGTTCAAATATCTTATATCAGTTAGAATTTGCAAGATTCAAAAGTGGAACTAACGGAATTACTGAATTTAAGGATACTAGAAAATTTTTGAATTTTGATGGTATTTATTCTCAAATTAAAGCTGAATGCCAGACTATTATTAATCAGATTAAGCAAGAGTTGGCAAGTGTAGAAGATGGTAGTTCGTATTTATTAAAGAGTGGGGGGAAAATAGATGGAAATTTGGAAGTGTCTAATAACATTAAGTGTGACAATATTACTAATAATGCTCGGAAGTAAAGTGGTATATAATGACAGAATTGCTGTTATAGAAGGAAATATTACGTTAGAAGCAAGTACTGACAACTCGTCACATCAAACGTCGTGGCAATTAAATTTTCCAAACGGATTCAATTCAAATAATTGTGTTTGTGTTGCATTTGGAACAAAATTATATGCAGATAGCAAAGCAGGATATGCATATGGAACTGGATTTGAAGGTGCAATCGGGCTGGGCTGTGGCGATATTCCCAAAAGTATCGAATTAGGACAAATAAACAACTTAGATAAGATATGGTGTCAAGCTTACAATACATCAGGTGCGGAAAAAACATTGTATTATAGAATTGTTTTATTAAAAACACGATAGGAGGCATTAAATGTCAAAAATACAAGAAATCATAGTAGAGCCAAACAAGATTGTTGTAGGCTCTACTTTTAAATTGAAAGTAAGAGTAATAGATAGTTATCTAAATAAGAAAAAAATAGTTTCAGAGAATAGAAAAATTATAGCTACAGAAGATGGAAAAAATATAAGAACGGAATGGGGTGAGTAGTATGTCAGAAGAGATTAAAGTTAGTGAAATGCAAGAGGCGAAAAAAATAAATGATGAAGATTTACTTATGCTTATTCAAAAGAATGCAAATAAAAAAGTAACTATTAAACAAATAAAAAACTTATTTCAAATAATAGATAATTTAACAAGTGATTCCACAACAGATGCTTTGTCAGCGAATCAGGGTAAAATACTAGACAATAAAATAACTAATGCAAATATATATTCTACATCAGAAACAAATACTGGCAAAAAGTGGATAGATGGAAAAGACATATACAGAAAAGTAATAGAGTTAAGTAATATACCTGCATCGACGGCGGAATATTCTTATAATGTTGAAAATATAGACAAGATAGTAAATGCACAAGCATCATGGTATGATACAACAGACAAGGCAACATTTGTAACAAATTTAAGATATGACGGTACTGGTGCATATATAAGATTTATTTATTTAAAAGACAAATTCAAAGTAGAAACAGCATTCGATTGGTCAAAAAGGACATCTGATGTAAGTGTAATTATAGAATATACGAAGCAGGAGGAGTAAGATGGTAAATAAAATATTAATAAGGAAGTCTGACAGAAAGACATTGCACAAAGATAGAAGAACATTAGGAATGAATGGGGAGAACTTACAAGAAGTTCTTCTTTTCTGTTTAGATGAAAAAATAGAAGGAACTGGAATAGTAGAAGTAGAGTTACCAAATGGCGAAAAAGGAATGATACAAGTTGAACGCACCGAAGAAGGCTATGAACTACCTATCAAGTCAAGTTTAATGGCACAAACTGGTTTTGTAAAGTTTCAATTAAGAATATTGCATAATGAAGTTGAGATTTTCAAATCAGAAATAATAGCGTTAGAGGTAAAAGACTCAATAAATGCAACTGCGACTATTCCGGAAGAATATCCTAGCTGGGTTGATACACTAACAAATTTAAAGAAAGATCTAGAAAAAGCAGAAAGTGAAAGAGTATCAAATGAAAATGAAAGAATATCAGCAGAGAAAACAAGACAAGAAAACTTTACTAAAATGCAAAAAACTGTTGAAAATGCAACAAGTAATATAAAAGACTTAAAAGAAGATTATAACGAAAATGCTAAGCAAAAAACAGAAGAATTTAACAAGAACTTTGAAGAAAAACAGAAAGCAATAAATGATAATGCAGAAGCAAAAACAACAGCATTTGGCGAAAACGCAGAAGCACAAACAAAGACATTCAATACTAACTCAGATGATAAACTAGCAGAATACAATAGAAATCATACTGCTAAAATGAAAGAGTTTGACGACAATTATGATACAAAGACAAAAACATTTGATGATAATGCTGCAGCTAAATTAGATAAGTATAATAAAAACACTGAATTAAAAGAGAAATCTTTCAATGACAATGCTGGAACTAAAACAGAGACATTTAATTCTAATGCTGCAGATAAACAAAATGAGTTTGATGAAAACGCTTCTGATAAGTTAGCTGAATACAATCAAAATGCAAAAGAGTTAATCAACAAAGTTGAGCAAGTTCAAGCTGAGAATGAAACTCTAAAAGCTGAAAATAAACTGATTAAAGAGCAAATACCAAGTGCTAGTGCGAGTGAAAATAGTGTTCATATAGAAGATAGTGGAACTCTTGATTTTAATTGGAAAATTAATGGTGGGCATGCTCAGGCAATAACTACTCAACCAGAAAATTATATTGATGACAGAGAAGCAAGAGAAAAAACTATTTTAGAAGCAACATCATTATATTTGCCAATTATGAATTTAAAAGCAGGAAATGGATATTATTTTAAAATATTTGATAATAACAATAAAATACAAAATGATTCTAGGTATTTAGCTGTAGACTTTTATGATGAAAACAAAGTAAAAATTAAGTCGGGACCGTTAGGTTTTCCTCACAATTTTACAGAAGAGGTGGCAACTAAGTTAAAATATGCAAAAATCTATTATAACGGTAATGATACAGACAAAGTAATAGGAAATACAGTAATAAAGAAAATAGGGCTAAAAATAACATCTAGTGTATCGGCAGATGATATAGATATGTTTGTACCTGACTCACCAAGTTTGGATTATCCATCTGTGATTGAAACAACAGGAAGTAATGTAAACTTACTAGAAAATAAAGCAATAACACAAACAACTAATAGTGTAGCATTTACAGTAAATAAAGATGGAAGTATTATGGCAAATGGTATTGCTACTACAAATACAACTTTTAAAATAAATAATGACATTGTACCAAAAAATATCAGTAATTTAATATTAAGTGGGTGTCCTAACAATGGTTCTACAGATACTTATGATTTAAAAATTGAATTATACAAAAACGGTGTTTGGACAAAGGCATTGTATGATTTTGGAAATGGGGTAAATACAGGAGATTTAAGCGAATACACAAGTTGTAAAATATCTGTAACAATAAGAAAAGATTATAATGCAAATAATTTAATATTTAAACCAAAACTAGAAAAAGACTCAATAGTAACACCATATTCTCCATATAATCAAGGTAGTGTAGAAATAGATGTAATAAATAGTAACTTGCTAGATTTTAATGTTGCACAAGATAGCAGAGTAACAGTAAATGAAGATGGAACATTAACAATAAATGGAACAGGTGGATTTGGTTTAAATATAGATAAATTACAATTAAAAGCAGGTATCACATATTATCAAAAAGTTGAGCTGATAAGTGGAAGTATTTCTGGTTTAAATATAAACAATACTTTTTTAAGCTTTGCCGGAGCTGGAGCATGGATTTCAAGCGAAAACTTTTCACAGACAAATTTAACTAAAGATACAGAAAAAACAACTATCTGGATAAATGCGAGTGCTATATTTAATAATGCAGTAATAAGAATATGGGCAAATATTGACAAGAGCGATTTCGTTAAACACCAATCTCAAACAGCAATAATGCCAATTCAGCAAGAAATGCTAGAAGGGGATTATATAAAAGACGTAGAACATCATGAATGGCAGAAGTTTATATTTGATGGAGTAACAAATAGATTGAACCAAAAAACAGGGACTAGTGCAAATAATTTATATTATACTTCATACATTTCAAATTTATTGGCACCAACTTCAAATGGGGTAAAAATAGAGATTTGCAGTAATTGTTTTAAGTCATATACAGCAAATCAACTGTATGGTCAAGACTTGGTAGGAGTAGCAGTTACAACAGGAAAGAGTTTCTCAATAGGATTTGGATTAGAAAGTAGTATTGATACTCTAGACAAAGCAAATGAAAAATTGAAAGAATTATACGATGCAGGGACACCGATAATAATTTATTATAAACTAGCAGAAGCAATTGACTTAGAATTAACATCA
>ULTR01054436.1_pt1 | contig 21723 bp, 13 predicted proteins | sample 1957781 | NCBI WGS metagenome assembly ULTR01 (sample SAMEA4835739, study PRJEB28245) | human gut metagenome | biome: gut microbiome; material: fecal sample | place: Denmark | collected 2008 | reverse complement strand
GACCATCGGAGGTAATGCGGAGCATATTGTCCTCGGATGGGTCAACCGTGCCTGCGTGAACGGCGGCAGCTCTTTCGGAAAGTTCCTGCACCATAGCTTGTTGGATTTCGGTGGGCTGTGCTACTTCGTTGTGATAGATTGCTTTCGGTGTCGGCAGATTGAGCTGGTCGGCTGTTTTGATGTCTGCTGCTTCTTTGAACAGGTTCATAAGCTCCGGCAGATTAAAGAACTTTGCAAAACGGGTTCTCGCACGGTATCCTGTACCCTCCGGGGCAAGCTCAATGGCGGTTGTGGTCTCGCCAAAAGTCGAAGCCCAGCAGTCAAAGTGCGCTAAGCCCTTGTTGCGGATAGTGTCGTGCTGCAGGTATCGCATCATCGTGTAAAGCTCAGTCATGGAGTTACTGACCGGCGTTCCCGTTGCGAATACAACACCTCTGCTGTCGGTCAGCTCGTCGATGTAGCGGCACTTCAAGAGCATATCGGAGGACTTCTGTGCATCGGTAGTCGAAAGCCCTGCCACATTTCTCATTTTTGTGTAGAGGAACAAGTTCTTAAAACTGTGCGCTTCGTCAACATAGAGACGGTCAACGCCGAGCTGTTCAAAGGTGATAACATCGTCCTTGCGGGTGTTGTCCTGCAATTTGCTGAGTCTTGTTTCCAAGCCTTTTTTCGTTCGCTCCAAAGACTTGATTGTGAAGCGTTCCGCACGGCTCGCTTTGAGTTCCTCCAGACCTTCCTCGATTTCCGCAATCTGTTCCTGTAAAAGTCGCTCCTGCCTCTCCTGCGATACCGGGATGCGCTCAAACTGGCTGTGTCCGATGATGATGGCGTCGTAGTCGCCGGTGGCAATTCTGCCGCAGAATTTCTTGCGGTTTCTCGGCTCAAAGTCCTTTTTGGTTGCGGCGAGAATATTGGCAGAGGGGTATAACCGGAGAAATTCGCTTGCCCATTGTTCGGTCAAGTGGTTCGGAACGACAAACAGCGGCTTTTGGCAGAGTCCGAGACGTTTGCTTTCCATGGCGGCGGCGACCATTTCAAAAGTCTTGCCTGCGCCAACTTCGTGTGCAAGCAAGGTGTTACCGCCGTAGATAATGTGTGCAACGGCGTTCTTCTGATGCTCACGGAGCTTGATTTCGGGATTCATACCGCTGAACTCGATATGACTGCCGTCATATTCACGGGGGCGAGTGGAGTTGAAAAGCTCATTGTACTTGGTGACAAGCTCTTGCCGCCTGTCGGGGTCTTTCCAAATCCAATCACGGAACGCATCCTTGATAGCCTGCTGCTTCTGCTGTGCAAGGGTCGTTTCCTTGGAGTTGAGCACACGGCGTTCCTTGCCGTCGGGGTCGGTAACGGTGTCATAGATACGGACATCACGCAGATTCAGAGTATCCTCTAAAATCTTGTATGCGTTGGCTCTGTCCGTTCCGTAGGTCATATAGGCGTTGACATCGCTGTAGGACGGCTGAGATTTTCCCGTGATGTTCCATTCCGCAGAGAACGGCGAATAGTTGACTTCAATGGTTCTACGCAGGTAATACGGCGGCTCAAATGTCTCTACCATAAACTGCTGAATGTAGGACTTATCAATCCATGTTGCGCCCAGGCGAACCTCTATCTCGGAAGCATCAAGGTCTTTGGGCTGTGCTGTTTTCAATGCTGCCACGTTATCGGCAATCTCGTTGCGGTGGTTCGCATCTTCCGGCAGCAAATCCAAGGCTCTCTGATAGTAGGCGAGCTTTTCACGGACATTACCGGACAGAAAATCATCGGCGGTTCTCCAAGTATAGGAGCCGTCGGGCTTTCTGTTAAAGTCCATGTAGATAACGCCACGCAAATCGCTTGCGAGTTCTTCTTCGGTCTTGCCTGTAAGAGAGGACATATATTCCATATCCACACAGGCTTTTTCTGCGATGGATACCGCAAGAGCTTCCGAGGCGGTATCAACCGATGTTACGACCTCGCTCGGCTTGATGGTGCGTTTGGTGAACATATCCGCTTTGCGTTTGAGATTGTTGTCCTCGTCGAGAACTTCCAGAGAGCAAAGCAGATAGTAGGAGCTGTCATCGGCAAAGGCAAGAGCATTGCCACGGCTATTGATAAGACCGTGCTTTGCCGTGAAATTGTCGTAGAGCGTGTTCAGTTCACGTTGGGTCTGTCGGATAGTTTCATCGGAGATATACCCGTCCATCTGCTGAGCGATTAGCTTCTGAACACAATCACGAAGCTCCACCATACCCTTAACACGTTCCGTTGCCGTTGCGTTGAGTTCAGGCTTTACCATGCGACTGTTTTCACGGTAATAAACCTCGCCGTCAACCACGGTGTAGCTGTAGTTCTTTACATTCGGGTCGGCAGGGATAGAGGTGTCGATTGCTTCGCCGTCGCCAAGGTCGGGCAGCTCCGCTTCTGTGTAACTGCCTTTAATGTTCTGAATAGCGTATTTGAGCTGAACGCCAAGGTCGAGGTCTTCATACGGCTCGACCGTAAAATCCTGCTTACCGTACTGTGTGCTCTCCGAGGTCTGCCGTCCAAGAACCATTTCGGGGTTATCAATGAAATAACTGTTGATGGAAAAGCCGTCGTCGTTCTTGCCGAGGTGAATCCAGTCGGGTTCAATTTGGGTAGGACGGTCACGCTTCTGCAGGAAAATAATATCGGACACAACCTCTGTTCCTGCGTTCGCCTTGAAAGCGTTATTCGGTAAACGGATAGCTCCGAGCAGTTCCGCCCTCTGAGCGATATACTTACGGACTTCGGGAGACTGCTTATCCATCGTATATCGGCTCGTCACGAAAGCGATAACGCCGCCCGGTCGAACCTGGTCGAGTGCCTTGGCGAAGAAATAATCGTGGATAGAAAAGCCGAGCTTGTTATAAGCACGGTCGTTCACCTGGTACTGACCGAAAGGCACGTTACCGATAGCGAGGTCGAAGAAATCTCGCCTGTCGGTGGTTTCAAAGCCGGCAACGGTAATGTCTGCCTTGGGGTAAAGCTGTTTTGCGATTCGCCCTGTGATGCTGTCAAGCTCTACGCCGTAGAGCTTGCTGTTCTGCATCGCTTCGGGCAAAAGCCCAAAGAAGTTGCCGACACCCATTGAAGGCTCCAGAATGTTTCCGGTCTCAAAGCCCATATTACCGACAGCTTCATAGATTGCCTTAATGACGGTAGGGTTTGTGTAGTGAGCGTTCAGCGTTGAGCTTCTTGCTGCGGCGTATTCTTCCGGAGAGAGTGTGGCATATAGCTCCGCAAATTCGTTCTTCCAGTTGTCCTTTGTTTCATCAAAGGCATCTGCAAGACCGCCCCATCCGACATACTTGGAAAGGATGACCTGTTCTTCGGGTGTAGCTGGTCTGCCGTCAAACTCCAATTCTTTCAGGAGATTGATGGCATCCATATTCATACGGAACTTCGCTTTTGCACCGCCTTCGCCCAAGTGGTCGTCGGTGATACGGAAGTTGTGAAGTTCGGGCTTTGGTTCTGCCACGGTCGGTTCGGCAGGCAGCTCTGCAACACGCTGTGCTTCGCTGATTTCCACGAGCCTACGCATAAACTGAATGGATTCGCTTCTGAAAATCGGAAATCCCGTGGCATTTTGGAACGTGACATCCTGCAGGCTCACCGTTCCGAAGTCGAGATTTACACTGTCAACGACAAATCTGCGACCGTCAATCTCATAGGTGGATTCACGGGGAATAAGATGCTCACTTGCGAAAGCTTCGTCAGAAATACGCTGCTCATCACGGCTTATCTGCTCTGTGTCATTCAACACTTGCTGAATAAACGGGTCGCTGTCCGGAGCTTCGGGGTCAACCGATTCGCCGTTCACAATGCCACGCTCGGCAAGAGCCTCCCGGATAGCAATAGGGTCAATGTGCTCAAATGCGTCTTGCTCGGCTTCGGTGAAAAACTTGTCCTCTTTGATGAGCTGGGCGATACGTCTCTGAACCTTCGTCCAGGACATTTCATAATCAATGTCTGTGCTGGTAACGGTGATGTGCAAATACTTTGATACATCGCTTGCGCCGTATTCCTTAGAGAGCCACGCCGCAGTATCACGCTCACGGGCGTGTTCTGCCATATATCGGACAACAGCCCGCTTGCTTGCAATGTCGCCGTTCCACTTCTGGAGAGCTTCATCAATGTCATCCTGTGTGAGTTCCCGCATGGCGGTGGGAGTTTGTGCTGTGGTGATTGGGTTCTCATCCGGGGCTTCTGTAACGATTGCAGGCTCGTTCTCGACTTTCTGCGGTGATTCCTTTTCAGAGCCTAAAACACCCAAAGAATAGGTCGTATGCTCGTTTATAATGCTGTTGTGACGAGCAATAGTAACACCATAGTTTTCACGAATTTTCTTAACGGATTGCTCTAAAATGTGAGAAGGGATACCGCACATTTCTACCCATTCGGCATCGGGTACGGCTCTTGTGGTGAGCTTTAGGTCAAGCAGGTCTGAAACGACTTTTGCATCCTCGCCGTACATTTCAAAGAAATCTCCGACCTGGAAAAGTACAACATCGTCGGGATGGTCGTGCTTAATATCGTTGTATGCGTCCATCTGCTTGCGGAACTGCCACTCACGGGTCTGCATTTCCTCATACTTGGCTTTTTCTTCGGGCGTGAAGTATCTGCCGTTTCGGATAATGCTTTCAAACTTTGCGGCGACCTTGCTCCAATTCAGTTCCACATCGGCACAATCGGGCTTTTGCAGACGGATACCTTTACCGGAGCTTTCAATCCAGCCTTGTCCCGACACCGCATGAGAGCTGCCGCTAATACCGTACTCGTTCTTTAGAAAATCCGCTTTTTCCTTGGAATTATGAGCACCGGTAAAATATTCGTAGATACGACCTTTACCGCCCTCAACGCTGCTCCCACGGGTCAGGGTGGCGTCAATCTCATCCTCGGTTATGAACATTCCCGCTTTAGGGACCTCTGCCATATCGGAGGTGTATTCTCGTCTCGGCAGGTCGAGGTCTTGCAGAGCGTTCCAAATCTCAATAGGTTTGTGGTAACGGAAACGCAGAACATTACGGTCTTCCTTGTAGGCTTCCATAAATGCAGAGAAATCAGTAGCAATTTTTTGACGGATAGCAGGATTCTTCAAATCCTCTGCCAAACGTTCCGTTGCATCTGGAAAGCCACCTTTTCGATAATCTTCTAAGGTGGAGAGGATACCGAGTTCTCTTGAATCGTCGCTCAAATCCCCACGGAGATACCACAGCTTATGGGAAAGCTCGGTACGCTCGTGCAGTTCAGTCTCAGCAAGCTCTACATTGGAGGCAAACTTACCCTCATCCATAAGCTGACCGATACGCTCGGCTGCGGCTTCCCACAAAATGATTTGTGCGGTACGGGAATATCTTGCGGTGCGACCTTTTGCAAGGCGAATGCCGTCCTCGGCATACCACACCGAAAACTCACCGTTATCAGATTTGATACCGGCACCGCCGTGATATTCCTTTTTGAGCAGAGACACGATTTCGTCCATCGGCTTCTGCTTTTGGAAAGCGGCAGCTACATTCATTCGTGTATACTCGGAGTTGCTGGCACGGCGGAGCACATCGTCAATATCGTTTTGGGCAAAAGATAAAGCGAAGGGTGTAGGTTTTACACTTTCCGCTTCGTTTATGATAGCAATTTGCTCTTGCTCTGTCGGGAACAGCCCAACATCAAAGAGGGTAAGCTGTTCGCTTAACTGTGAATCAGTTCTGCGAGAATTACTTCCTCTGCCCGGTGCTTGAGATTGTTCATCAAGCCCGTCCACATCATCGGGTCGCTGGCTTTCAGTTCCTCCGTCACGCCGTTCCGCTTCATCAGTTCGGGCATCATCTGTTCCAATCTCCGGTTCGCCGCCTCGTCGATTTCCCTCAGATGCGGGTACAGAGTCTCCGACAAAATCATGCTGTTCCACAGCACCGGACGATTCTCCCGCAGATACTTCTTCCTCATGCGACCGTACTTGCCCAGAGGCTTCGTTGCGGTCTCGTTCAAGGTCAGATTCGGAATTAAATAATCCCCGTTCTGCGTGTAGTTCAGTTTGTTCTCCATAATCCTGTGTCCTTTCTGCCTGTCTCTGCAGGCTTGCTTCTCGCTCGTTGTTTTTTACTGTAACAGCGATTTGCCTTAAAATCTGCTCACTGCTGTTGGAGATAGCGGAGCCGAGTACGGCAATCGTATCACGGGTGTTAAAGTCGAATACGCTTAAAAAGTCTTCATGCTCAAAGTAATCGCCGGGGTTCAGCCCGCAGCGAGACATAAGAGCGTAGGTGGTGCTGACGGTAGCGGCATTTCGGAACGCAACCTCTACATTATAATCATCATACTCCTCAAGAAAGGAATCGGCAAGGATGCCGAGAATGTCACGGCGGTTGTCGTTCCAGTATTCGGTTACGAGCTTAGATGCAATCTGTTCCAGTTGGTCGGCAAGACCTTTTTCACCCGACACACCGAAGCGATTTTCCAAATCTGTGGTAACGGAGTTGTGATGCTCGTCTTTGTATTCCCAAAGATTAAGACGGCGTGAATTTTCCCTGCCGCCTGTATCGGAAACATCAAACACATATTTGAGCCTTGGATTATCGCCGGTGGTGTCAAGGAGCGCAATCCCTTTGGAGCCACGGCGGACATATCTGTCCATCTGTTTGTTCCAAAGGTCGTAATCGGCACAGGCGGTTGCGTTCGGCTTCTGAGCGAAAATCATCAACTGCTCATGGAACGGATATTTGTACAGCCGTCCCATCGTTTCAAGGAACGCTGTCCATTCACCGAAGCTGCCCGTAACCTGTCTTGCGGTGGTGTCTGCCATCTGCGTGTAAAATTGCAATTTGCTTGGCAATAGTCTGTCCTCCTTCTTTTGATTTTGGGTATAAGAAAAGCACCTCCGCAGAGATGCTTTCTTATACTGTTTGAAATTGTTTAGATGAGATTGCTCGGAATAAAGCAGTTATCCGCATCAATCGGTATCGGCTCCTCGCACATACAGATGATGCCGCCATTGCCACGCTTTAAGGAAGCCTTATCAATGACGCTGTACTTTTTGACTTCACGACGGTCGGGTGCAGCGCTCTTTTTGATTTCCAACGGATGAATGACGTTGTTTTCCTCAACAAACACATCAATCTCTTTTGCGTTGGAATCCCGGAAGTAAGTGAGGTTCACCTTGGACTTTGCGTAGGCGTAGTTCTTGACCAGCTCCATCACAACATAGTTCTCGTAATAATGACCGCTTGCAGCTCCGTTCCGCAGCGTATCCGGCGTCAGCCACATGGAAAGATACGAACAGAGTCCGGTATCGCAGAAGTACAGCTTCGGCGTTTTACTGAGGCGTTTCAGCTCATTGTTGGAATAGGGGGAAAGCAGATAGATGATGTTCAATCCAACGAGAATTTTCAGCCATTCTTTTGCGGTACTCGGTGCAATGTCGGCAGATTCAGCCAATGTGGAATAATTGACCTGCTCCGAAACAAGAGAAGCACAGCCCACAAGAAACTTGCGGAAACGAACGGTGTCGGTAATGCCGCCCGCTTCGGTAGCATCACGCATCAAATAGGTGTCAACGTAGGAATTGAAATATTCCTGCCGAAGTTCGTCATCCACGCCCTGCACCTGTGGCATACCGCCCTCCCAAATGTGATTGAATACTTGAACCACATCATTTTTCGGGAGCTTGCGCTGCCTTGTCTGCAAGGTAGCAAGCGAGAAGTCCAAATCCGTGTCGAACACAAGCCCTGCTTTTTCCCTTGCGGATAGGCTGTACAGCTCCAAGATGCCGATTCTTCCGGCGAGGGTCTCACGCACTCGTTTCATCATATTGTACTGCTGCGAACCGGTCAGCCAAATGAGACCTTTTTCATCGCTTTCGTCGCAAATGATTTTGATTTGCTCGAACAGCTCCGGCGCTTTCTGCACCTCATCAATAAGGACAGGTGGCTTATAGGTCTGAAAGAACAGCACGGGGTCAGACTGTGCAAGCTCTCTTGCCATTGTATTGTCCATCGTGACATAGGTTCTGTCGCTCTCAGCTAAATGCTTCAGCATCGTCGTTTTGCCGACCTGCCTTGCGCCTGTAACAAGGATAACCTTGAAAAAATCATTGAGCTTTAAGAACTTGCGTTCAAGCTCTCGTGTAATATATGCCATAACGCACCTCCATATTTTATGAAAATCTATGGTCAATCATATTTTATCGTAATATTTCCGTTCTGTCAAGAGAGTATACGCATTATGGCTTTTAACTTTTCTGTGAACGCTCAAAAATCCGACGCTTGGCTAATCACTCGTCAAAATCGGGGTACAACTCCAACTTCTCATAGTCCTCATCGGGTATAGCGGAAAGCTTATTCAGTACGGAATCGGTCAGCTCACGAAGTGCGACTTCATCGGCATCCAATTCCTTTCGCATTTCGGAAAGGGCATTTATCAGCCCTGTTCTGCTTCCCGTATCATAGATACACATAAGATTCATTTCATCGTTGGTAAAGTCCATCATATCAAATCCCTTTCCACACTTCTGTGCTGTGTCGTTTTTTCTCTGTCTTCTTTTTGATACTGCCGGAGCTTTGCGAGAACAGAGAGTTTCTTGGTTTTCGTTTCTTCCGCTTGCTTGACAGGCTTTGGTTCTTCTTTCGGACCGTTATTGATAATGCCGTCAATCATTCCAAAATCGTCTTCCATCTGCATTTCGGCATTTTTCAGATAATTCTCGGTCGTGCGGAAGTTGGTCAGCTCCTTGTAACCGATGCTGTCAACATAGTGATATGATACCACGCCCGCTTGCTTCAACGCCACGATGTCGCTGACAGATAGGCTGTGTCCCGTGAAGTCCTGCGGATGCTCAATGTTAAAAATGCGGTATAAATTCTCCAGCTTTTCAACCTGGCTTCCATCCTTGGTCAAAGCTCCGGTATAAACAAGCTCGTAGTTCTCGTACTGCGGCTCAATGCCTTTTTTCTGCAAATATTCGGAGTTCATAAAACGCAAATCTGCGGCGAAATCGTCACGTTTTAACTGATAGATAGCGTAGGTGTCGCCGGGGTTTTCAAAGAACGCCTGCTCACGTTTCTGCCGGATAAGCTCCAAATCCATCGGCGGCACTTCGTCCTTGATGGCATCCCAATCCTCACGGGTGATACCAAAGCAACCGGAGAACAGTACAATGTCCTCGGCTTCAAATGCCATAGCTTCGGTGTTGCCCTCGTAGAGCATATAGATGGGAACATCTCGCTCGAACAGTTCCAATGCTCGCTCTTTGGAGAGAGGAAGCATATCGGAATCGGTGTAACCGTATGCGTTCATCGCTTCGATAGACATGGACGGGTCGGGCATATACCCATTATCGGGAGCCTGCATTGGTGCGGCTTCCTCGACCGGATGTTCGATAACCGGTTCAGACGATTTGCTTTTATTAGCCGCTTCGTTGATTTTTCTTGCCTGCCATTCGGAATTGGCAAGGTCGTTTGCCTGTTCTTCGGTCATGCCTTGCTCCATGAAATAATCCACCATTTCAAGGATATTCATTTCCGCAAGTGGCTTTTCATCGTTCTCCATCGCCATCTCAGATTCACGCTCTTTCATAATTTCCGCATAGTTGCGGTCGATGTCGGTGATAAGCTCGGAGGAGGTTTTGTTGATGGTTTCAAGGCTTGCACGAAGCTCTTTCAGTTCCTTATCTTTCGACCAGGCTGCGATATAGCCGAAGCTGTTTTCGCCCGTTGCGATACCGTAATAGGCACATACGGCAAAGGAAATGCTTTCTGCCTCGATTTCCTCGGTGTTGCGGTCTTTCTGCTGTTGGTTGAAGAAACGCTGCATGGAAATCTCGCCGCCGACAAAGTTCAAGCCTTCGTCCTCGGTTAAGAACAGACGACCGTCTTCGCCGAGGTCAAGGGGCTTTGCCGTAATAATCGCACCGGCGTGATTGACGGCTACATTCTGCTCGACAGTTACAGGCATACCGGGGTCATCGTCAGAGCCACGCAAATCATAACGATACAGTCCTTCGGGCAAATCAGCAAGAGCAATACGCCCGTTAGAGAACAGAGCCGGTACATCGAAGATTTCGACTTCCTGGTATTTCGGAGCGTCTTTCGGTTCCTCGATTTTCTTCTGATTGTGAAGTTTGGAATGGGCGATTTCGTGAACGACGGCAGCGACAGTCTGAACTTCACTCATACCCTCACGGATGGCGATTTTCTGCTTGTCCAGAGAGAAATAGCCGTCCGAGCCGTCACGGATAGGGAGAATTTCGATGGGAACGGGAGCAGAGCACCGTAGAGCTTCCATAAAGACCTCGTAGTTCTGAACATTGCCCGAAAGGTCGGAGGCAAGCTGCGGTAATGGCTTTCCGTCTGTCTGCGACACGTCAAACACCGTTACGGGCTTGAACATCGGGATTTTTATTTCCTTTTCCTCGGTGATAACTTTACCGTCCGCATCAAGCATGGGCAGGTTGGTGTCGGGGTCACGCTTTTCCTGCTCGATTTTCTTTTTGAAGGGTGTGGGAGCAATGATTTTGATGCCTTTTTCGCCCTTCATCACGTTGCGCTCAAACTGGTCTCTCCATTTGTTGAAGCCAGCTACCAAAGTAGCGTCGGGTTTCTGCATATAGATGAGCATGGTGTTGTTTACGCTGTACTTATGAAAACGGCTCATTGTGCGGAGATATTCGGCGTACTTATCCGACTGAAACAGGTCTTGAATCCCACGCTCTATGCTGTCGGTGATGTCTTTCAGCCGTTCTTTATTGGTCTGCTTTTCATTTTCAGCCATAGACTTCTCCTTTCGATTTGTATATTTTCGGTGTATTTTTCGGCGTACCCCTTGACAAACTAATACCACAGTATTATAATTAGAACAACTAATACCACAGTATTACTTTTGGAGGCAGCTATGAAACAGGATATAGTTATCTACCACGGCTCTCAGCAAATCGTTGAGGTGCCGAAGTTTGGTATCGGGAAAAAATATAATGACTACGGACAGGGCTTTTACTGCACAGAGAACAACGAGCTTGCAAAAGAGTGGGCTTGCCCTATTAAAAATGATGGTTATTCAAACAAATATCATTTGTCCCTTGACGGGCTGAATGTCATGCACTTGACAAAGGGTGAGTTCAACATTCTGTACTGGCTTGCCGTTTTGCTTGCTCACAGGAAGTTCGACATTACTTCTCCAATCGGCAATAACGCAAGGGAGTTTATTCTGAATCGCTTTATGCCGGAGACAGCCGACGTCGATGTGATGATTGGCTATCGTGCCGATGATTCTTATTTCTCCTTTGCAGAAGATTTTGTGAACAACACAATCTCTTTGCGTGACTTAAATATGGCAATGAAGCTCGGTACGCTGGGCGAACAGGTTGTGCTGCTTTCAGAACGCTCTTTTGAGCGCATTGAATTTATCGGATACGAGGTTGCCGACTATCGGGAATATTACTTTAAGCGAGCCGAACGTGACCAAAACGCACGAACAACTTACGCAAGCCACAAAAAAGACCTGCACCAACTCATGGACGATATTTTTGTTCTGGATATTATAAGGGAGGATATGAAAAATGACGACCCACGCCTACAGTCCATTATATCTGAGTAAGGCTTCCCGTGCTGTCGGTAATATGCTCCATGACGCAGTAGTCGAGTTCGGAATGGACGGCGAAGACTTCTTGAAACGCTTTATTCAATCAGACGTTGCAGAGGAAATAGAAAGTGGCAATCCCAAATACATTGCAGGCAAAAGCGGATTGGAGCTTTTCTTAGAGGTCATGGAAAAGACCACCGGCAAAGCCTACGATACAAATCTTATTGAAAGCTACGAAAGAAGCCCTGCTTATTGGGTAGGATGGATGCTAACCCATTATCAATGGTACTCCGGGCGCACATTCAAAAGTATCCTCGACACGGTTCCGTACAATGAGCTTCTCGGACTTTACGGGACGCTTCACGAAGCGGACATCGAAAAAAGCTACGAAGTCCTCAATGCTCACTTTGAAAAGAGCGAGAGCAAGCTGAAAACAGCAAGAAAGCATTGCGGATTGACACAGGAGGAGCTTGCCAACGAATCCGGCGTTTCCCTCAATACCATCCGTGCTTATGAACGGAAAGGCAAAGACATTAACAAAGCACAATTTGATATTGTGCTGCGTCTTGCCAAAGCCTTGAAGTGCGATATAACCGAATTACTGGATTAAGCCTGTCCGACCTGTCCTTATCGGGCAGGTTTTTGTTTTAGTTGAGCTTAGAAATACAGACCTATGAGGTTTTCCGTCCTCATAGGTCTGTACGGTTCTTACTTCTTGCCGAAGTCCAGACTGTAAACGGTTTTTATACCGTCATCGTTCAACACGAGTGTGGCATCATAGGACTTGCCTGTTTTCTCAGAGAAAATGCCCTTAACCGGGATTTCGCCGTCTTTCAGTAAAGCCGCTGCCATCTTCTTCGACAGCGTGATTTTCTTTGCTGTGAGGAACTTGTTGTCACGCCACAGACCGAAACGGCAGGCATTTGTCTCGCAGAAGAAGCCCTTTTTGCTCTCGGTTACATCGCCGCCGCAGCGAGGGCATTTGCCGACCACATCACGACCGGACGGAAACAGGACTTCCGCACCTTTGATAACGGAATAGGTTTTGACAAGCTCATTCACCATAAGGCTGATTTCAGCCATGAACGCATCGGCTTCCAACTCGCCATGCTCTACCATTTTGAGCTTGTGTTCCCACTCGGCGGTGAGCAGAGGAGATTGAAGCTGTTCCGGCAGAACCGTAATCAAAGAGATACCTGCGTTCGCCGGAATGAGATTTGCCGATTTCTTGGCTTTCCTGCGCTCCACAAAGCCTGTGGCAATCAGTTTTTCGATGATACCGGCACGGGTAGCAGGAGTGCCAAGACCTTTGCGCTCGGCATCGTCGGGCATATCCTTTGCCCCTGCTGTTTCCATAGCGGAGAGCAAGGAATCCTCGGTAAAGTGGGGTGGCGGTTTGGTCGTTCCTTCCTTGATTTCAGAGCTTGCGACTTTCAGCTCGTCTCCGTCTGCAAGTTCGGGAAGAACCTTATCGGTTTGTTCCTTTTCGTTGTAGGCTTTCCATCCGACATTTTGGACGACTTTGCCCTTGGCAGTAAAGATGTGGTCGCTGCAGGAAAGGACGGCAACCGTCTCACGGAAACGATAGCTTTCGGAAACGGAACGAAGCACCTGCTTTGCAATCAGCTTGATGATTTCACGCTCACCGATGGGCAGAGTGCCGATGTCGGTCTCACCGGCAACCAATGTGGGGATGATTGCGTGATGGTCGGATACCTTTTTGCTGTTGCAGATCTGCTTTGGCAGAACTACAGACGGTGCAGCTTCATCACAGATACCGGCAGAGCAGATAACAATAGCGTTTACGCCGTCTGCCATATCATCGGTGAGATAATGGCTGTCGGTTCGTGGGTAGGTGCAGAGCTTCTTTTCATAAAGGCTCTGCACATAATCGAGGGTCTGCTGTGCGGTGTAGCCGAGCTGTCTGTTGGCATCTCTCTGGAGTGTAGTCAAGTCGTAGAGTGCAGGAGCTTTTTCTGTTTTCTCCTTGCTCGTAACCGACTTTACTTTGGCAGTCTCGTTACTATTGGAAATGACCGCTTCTGCTTCGGACTTCTCTTTGAATTTCTCACTCACGGCGATAAAAGCGCCGAAGTCCAGCTCTGCGGTGTAAAAAGGTTCGGGCTTGAACGCTTCAATTTCGGCTTCTCGTTGAACGAGCAGAGCGAGAGTGGGAGAAACCACACGCCCGACATTCAAGGTGCGGTGGTACAGCACGGAGAACAGACGGGTCGCATTGATACCTACAAGCCAGTCCGCCCACTCACGGCAGCGTGCGGCGGCAAAGAGATTGTCGTACTCCATGCCGTCTTTCAATTCACGGAAACCTTGTTCAATGGCGTTGTCCTCCATAGAAGAAATCCAAAGTCGGCAAATGGGCTTCTTGCATCCGGTCATCTTGTAGATGTTGCGGAAGATAAGCTCGCCCTCACGCCCGGCATCGCAGGCGTTGATAACATCGGATACATCAGCACGGTTCATCAGTTTTTTCAGCGCTTCAAACTGGTTGTATTTATCCCTTGGGATTTTATACTTCCAGTTGGCAGGAATAATGGGAAGGTCGTCGTACCGCCACTTGGCGTACTTTTCATCATAGGTGTCGGCATTGGCGAGTTCCGCCAAATGACCGAAGCCCCAGGACACGATATAATCACGCCCTTCAATATAGCCGTCCTTGCGGTCCTTTACGCCGAGAACGGCGGCGATACTCATTCCCACAGAGGGCTTTTCAGCAATCACAAGTCTTTTTGTCATAGGCATTTTTCTCCTTGTCTTTCTGTGCGGCGTATGCTCTCGCACGTTCACGCTCCTCGTGGAGCTTCTTCAAATACTTTTCAAAAGCGAGGTCGTTTGCAATGTCTTCTGCAACATCGGCAAGCGTAACACGCTGGGTGCAGCTATCAAAAAATCTCATTACTCGTCATCCTCGCTTTCTGTTTCTGCCAACAAATCGGCATCGTCAAGCTCGGTTTCCTCGTCGTCCTCTCCGAAGTCATAATCATCGAGGTCAGAGCTGCCGGAGGTCTTGGTTTTCGGCTTTCTGAACTTGAACCAGTACACAGCTCCGCCCACTGCACCTGCAATCAAGAGAATAAGAATGGGTAGGAAGCTTGAGGACTTCTTTTCAGTGGCAGGTTCTTCTGTAGGCTCGGTCGGTTCGGGTTCGGTGACGGCTTCCTTGCCAACACACTCGCTCATATTGGAGCGGCAGATTTCGCAATTCGTATTGATAGCACCGACAACGCATTTGTCGGTACAAGAACAGGCAGGCGCAGCCGTTTCGCCGTTTTCGTCTTCCATAAGAGCCATCAGGTCTGCTTCATCAACAAGATTCAAAAAGTACACGTTTTCGGTCTCGCCATTACGGTCGATTACAATATAAAAGGTATTGCCATTCTTGGACTGAACCGTGATGAACTGCTTTTCAATCTGTTCGGAGTCTTCGGTTGCAGGGGCTTCAATCTGCAGGAAGTCGTCAATTAAGGTCAGATTTCCGTTGGGAGTAAAGGCAAAGGGAGATTTTCCGCTTTCGGTATCATCGGGAGTTTCAAAGCTTTGGAACATCGCACTCATAAGGTGCATGAGCATAGCTAAGTCAAGCTCACTGTTCTGCTCGGCTTTCTCGATAAGCTTCAGATAGTCGCTATGAACATAGCCTTTCTTTTCGGGAACGATAACTTCGTACCAATCGCCCTCCGAACCGATGACCTTTACTTCCTCGCCGGGGCGGAGCTGGTCGATGATTTCGTAGCTCATGCCCGCACCTGTGCGCACATTCAGACGGCTTCCGCCTGTAACGACCGTTCCGATGGTCGCAATCTCTGCCGGGTCGGTTACACCGCCTACTGTGATAACGAGGTTTCCGTTCTCGTCGATGATGTAGCTGTACGGAATTTCGATGTCTTCCTTCGGGTCGGTGGCAGTTTCCGCATCGGGCACGGTTGACGCCTCGTCACCTCCGGAAGCAAAAGCCGTAATAGAAAAGCTCGCCATACAAAGTACAGCGAGCATCCAGCAGCAAATCGTTTTCAGTTTATTTCTCATCAATCGTTTCCTCCGTTTCGTGTTTGATAGGGTTCGGTACGGGCAGAGGATTCTTCTTGCTTGCCACGATAAGCTCATACAGAGTATCGGGCGAAAGACCAAACTCGTGAACCATACCGAGGATGTCGGAGTTCTCAATCTTGATAATGTCCGCATCAATCTTTTTGTTTCGCTCCTGCAGCGAAGTGATTTTCGCTGCGTTTTTCTCACGCTCCTCACGGAGCTTGACAACTTTCGGGTTCATAAAATTCCTCCTTTACGGATTTGGCAGACGACCATAGGACAGAAAATGACTTTGCCAGTAGCTTGAACCAAGGTCAGCATACTGAATGGGGTCGCCGCAATGAATCATTTTGTTGTTGCCAACATAAATACCGACGTGGGAAGCTCCTGTTGTATCATAAGTGCCTTGGAAGAACACCAGGTCGCCGGGTCTCACATTGGCAGATGATACACGGGTGCAGATATGCCTGATACCATCCGCACCGAGCCGTCCAATATTCCATCCCACTCCGCAGTTATTGACCACCCAAGACACAAAACCGGAGCAGTCAAAAGAAGTGCTTGGAGACGAACCGCCCCAAACATAAGGATAGCCGAGATATTTTTCGGCTTCTTTCATCATAGCGGCAAACTGCGGGTCCGAAAGAGCTTCGGCAGGAATTTCGTAATCCTCATACTCGGTGTTGATATAGGCGTTTACATAGGACGAATCGGGAAACAGGTCGGGACGATTGCCGAGGGTACTCATATAGGTCGCATACATGGAAAGCTGCTCCTCGCTCATAATGTACACAGGTACATGAGAGAGATTGAAGTTTTCCAACTTCACCGTACAGATATAGTAATCATACGGTACTTCATAAGTGTCTGTATGCGTGTTTCCGTCTTCGTCCGTCCATGTGTCGGTTTCCGTGCGATAGCGTGTTTCTACTACGACCGTTTCCGTTAAGATATACTGCTTGTCAAACAGCATTTGAATCGTGCCGCCGACCGCATCAATCGTCCATTCCGGTCCGTGGAGAGCCGATATTGCTGAAATCAGAACATAGGGGTCATGCTTGATTTCGTCCAAATCGTAGTGGTACTCGTCGTAGTCGTGAGTGCTTTCATAACTGCCGAGGTATTCTTGCAGCTCCGCTTCCAAAGCACAATACCGAGCCTCTGCCGCAAGCATATCCGCATCATCGGCAGCATAAGTGGATGCGCCGAAAACAGAAGCTCCGCTCTGCACCATGACAGAGCAGGAGGAAACAACATTGAGAAGAAACGCCACGATAAAGAGTATCGCTATGGCAATCAAAGCACCTTTCCAATGCCTTGCGAAAAACTCTGCCGACTTCTTTGTGTTTTCTGCGGCTTTCTTCGCCGACTTTGCTGTTTTCTGCGCTGCTTTTGCGGTGTTCTTTCCGGTTTTTCCTGCCTTCGCCGCCATATATTCCTTTTTGATAGCTCGTTTCTGCTGCCAACGGGAATAAGGGTTGCTGGAGAATTGCGGATTGTTCTGCTGCGCTTGCTTGTTCAAGGCTTTCAGATTGGCTTTATCTGCCGCCGCTTCTGCGTGAGCTGCGTTGCGATAGGGCTTGAGCTTGTGGGAGCGATGTGCGGAATCCACCATCCGCACACCGCCCTCGGCAACTTCCTCGATTTTGTGAGCACTTTCCACTCCGACATTATCTTCCTCGGACTGTCGGATTTCTCGGTGAGCTGTAGCCAAAGCGGAATTGATAGGAGCCGTCGCCGCCGCATGGGAAAGCTTTGACGGTGGTTTCTTTTTATCCACTTCCTCAAAGTAGAGACGAGTCGTTACCTTGCCATCGGCATCCACAATACGCTCTTTTCTTTTAACGGTTTTCTTCGGAATTTTTGCCTCGGCTTTTTCCAGCTCATCCGCCTTTTTATCCGCTTTCCGAATTGCCTTTTTCAGTTCGGGAGCAACTCGTTCTTCTTCGGTAAATTGAAGCCGTGGCGAACGCTTACCCATAAGGCATCACCTCCATCGCATGGGTAAGCTCACCTTTAATCGAAAACAATGTGAATAGTTACGTTACTGCCGAAATGCTCATGGATGACGGAAGTGAGGGCAGACATCATTTTTTCAAAGTCTTCGTCCTCATCGGCTTCATCCTTGCTGTCGTCCGTGGGCGGATAATAGCTTTCACAGAACTCACAGCAACGCTCACCGTCGCAGGCATAGTAGCCTGCTTCCTCCGGTTCGATAAGCTCGTTCTCCATCAGCGTGGCAAGGTCATCCTTGTTGTCAAACACAAGGTAGGACACGGGAATACCCCAGGAGCGGAACATCTTTTCGGCAGCGGTATCGTAGCACTTTGCCATATCGGAGATTTTCTTGCTCCCACGATTGGGCGCAAGCCTTGCGACGTGGTGCGTGAGCTGCTTCACCAACGAGTAAAGAAACACTTTCTCGTCGATGTGCTTGATATAGTCGTCCTCGTGAATCAGATACAGATTGTTATTCATAGGCGTTTTCTCCTTTATTCGGTTGCGGGTTTGTCGGACAATTTTGTGGTCATAATGCCGTACAGTTCGGTATCTTTGGGGAAGCGGTCAACGAAGGGCAGAATGACAGAGCCGTAAAAAAGCAGCCCTTCGCCTTCACCGCTATGGGTGACATACGAGAGCTGATGGGGAGAGATATTGAGGTGCTTTGCAAGAATCTGACGGTCGCCGGATGCCTGGTTGAGCATATAAATATAGTCGGAGTTCTCAAAGATGTTTTCGACCTCACGGGAGGAAAGCAGGTCTTTCACATTCTGCGTGATACCGGTCGGAATACCGCCCCATTTTCTGAAACGCTTCCAGATTTCAATCGAGTATGCCGCCGTCTGCTCCTCTTTGAGAAGCAGGTGCATCTCGTCGATGTAGTATCTCGTTGACTTCCGTGCCTCTCGGTTGACCGTCACTCTGTTCCACACCTGGTCTTGGACGATAAGCATACCGATTTTCTTGAGCTGTTTGCCCAGCTCCTTGATGTCGTATGACACGATACGGCTGTGAATATCCACATTGGTGCGGTGATTGAACACATTGAGCGAGCCGGTAACATAGATTTCAAGAGCCGTTGCGATGTAGTGGGCTTCTTTTTCTTCCTGCTTCAGCAGAGCGTTGTACAGGTCTTCAAGAATCGGCATATTTTCGGGCTTCGGGTCAGCCAAATAATCCCGATATACCAAGCGCACACAACGGTCGATAACCGTTTTCTCAACCGGCTGCAAGCCATCTTTGCCGCCGACAATAAGCTCACAGAGAGATAGGATAAAGTCAGATTTCAGCGACAGCGGATTTTCCTCGTCGCTGTAGTTGAGGTTCAAGTCCATCGGATTGATATAGTGGGGAGATGTCGGAGAAATGCGAATGACCTGCCCGTGCAGTCGCTCCACGAGAGTACCGTATTCCGCTTCTGGGTCGCAGATGATAATATCGTCGTCGGTCACGAGGAATACGTTTGCAATCTCACGCTTGGCACTAAAGGACTTACCCGAACCGGGCGTACCCAAAATCAAGCCGTTGGGGTTTTTTAGCTTCTTTCGGTCAACCATGATGAGGTTATTGGAAAGAGCATTGATACCGCAGTACAGAGCTTCGCTGCCGTTTTGGAAAAGCTCCTGGGTCGTGAATGGTACAAAAATAGCGACGCTTGATGTGGTCAAGCCCCGCTGAATTTCGACTTGGTTGAGACCCAAAGGCAAACTGCTCATCAGTCCTTCTTCCTGCTGGAAATCGAGCCTTGTGAGCTGACAGTTATATTTCTGTGCGATACTGGATGCCTGGAACACATTGTTTCCGAGCTGCTGTTTGGTGTTCGCCGTGTTGAGTACGAGGAATGTCATAAGGAACATTCTCTCGTTGCGGCTCTGCAAATCCTGCAAAATCTTCTTTGCTTCGTTGCCATAGGTGGCAAGGTCGGACGGAATGATGTCCATATCATATCCGGAACGAACTGCCTTTTTCTGTTCTTCAATGGTCATCTTCTGCAAATCGGTGATTTTGCGCTTGACCGTTTTGATTGCCTTGGTCTGGTCAACAGACTGAATGTGCATCGTAACAATCAAGCTGGACTCCATATCGAGAAAGTCGGCAAGCATACGGTCATTGAGTTCGGGAGCGAGAATCTGTAAGAAAGATACCGCACCGAGCTTTTTGCCAACGCCGAACTCCTTGCCGTTTCTGAACTCAAAGGAGCTTGGAGCGATAAAATCTTTTACAGACAAACCGCTTGGCGCAAGCCACTCCCATTCAAAACGGAATTCGATATGCTCATCCATGTGGAACATACCGTGCATGAGGGCTAAACGCTGCTTGCCGTTCAAGGGTTCAGCCGCTACGCCGAGCCTCTTGAAGTTGTTAAGCAGGTCTGTCTCGATGCGGTCAAGGCGGGGTTTTGCTTCTTTCACGTTGGCAGCTTCGATGCCGAAGGTCAGATACTTTGTCTTGATGAGACCGTTGTTTCCACGGGCAAGCTGGTTTCGGAGCATCTCCGTATATTCCTCACGGATATTGTCAAAGTCATCGTCCTGCGGAGGAATGGCAATATTCTGACCATAGGTTTCCTTATTTGCTGCCATGTTCATAAACGACAACTGAAACTTAACCGAGCTGTCGAAGTAATTAAGGAAATCACACCAGCCCTCAAAGATTGCGGTTTTATCCTCATTCTGATTGAGCTGATAGTTGATGTCCTGGAACTGAATGGTCTTGGTGAAGTAGCCGGGGTTCACACGACAAATCCCATCGGGAAACATTCTCTCAAACGGGATACTGTCCTGCGCCGATTTCTTCTTTTTATCTTGATTTTTTGCTCTTGCGATAGCGGCTTCGATTTGTTTCTTTTCCGCTCTCGTGAGCTTTCGTTTTTCGGACAATGCGATATACCTCCTTGTCGAGATTTTCCTGTCGCTCCAAGACCGCATAGAAGTTGTTGGTTTTATAAGGTCTCTGTTTGGGGCGAAGGAAGCAGACCTGCACGATGTTCCGGACAATCTTTTCAAGGGGCTGTCCGTTCTTTTCGTACATAGCCAAAAGCATGAACGGCAATAGAACGATAACCATAATGATGGATGCTGCGCTCGTGTTCATTACGCTTTTGCACAGAAAGAACAGAGGGACAGCTACAGCCGCACCGGAGCCGAAGCAAATGAGCTGGCGTTTTGTGAGGTTGAACATGACCTTCGTCTTAACTGCGTTTAAGTCTTTTGGTACAGGCACATAAGCCATAGTGAATCACCTCCGTCCTTAATGTGCCGAGAAGATGGATTTTGCCATAGAACCTGTTTTGAAAAGGGTAAAGCACAGGAGAACCGTGTAGCCCATACAAGTCCAAATGGCATAACTGATGTCTGTATCCACGGCGATGTTCCGAACGAGAGCCGCATAAATCGCAACACAGACGATAATAAGAAACGCTTGGAATGCCAACGCAAACAGGGAGCGCAGATAATTCTGTCCCATGTTTCCGCTTTCCTTGCTGACCATCGTTGCCATCGGAATCGGAGCGACCGAGGTAACGAGATAAATTTCAATCATACGACCGTAGGTTATAATGAAAATGCAGATTGTAAGTGCCCAGGTGCAAATGCCTACGAACAAGCTCTGGAACCACAGACCAAAGAGAGGACCAATATCCATTTCCATGAGTCTTTCTTCCAAATCCACGACGACTGTGTTGATGTCAATGGAGGCATCGCTTACGATTACGCCTGCGGCGCTGTTCACAACGCTTTGCCCCACATCGAATACGCCCATTACGATGTTCCATGTGTTTGTTACGATAAGAACGGCACACGTCGTTTTGAATATCCACTTGAAGAACATCCATGTGTCCACATCGCCGTGCATATTGTTTTTGTCCGAGACCATCTGGATTAGCTCCAAGGTCATAACAAAGGCGAGTATGACACCCGCTATAGGGATAATGACGTTATCCGAGAGAGTGCGTACCATGTTATAAATCGTGCCATTCCATGCCTGCGGAGTTGCACCTACCTGACCTGCGATTTCACCGACTTGGCTGTTCACGCTGTCGAACATACCGGAGAGATTACTGACGATGCCGCCAACCAATATCTCTTTCAGCCATTCAGC
>ULTR01053506.1_pt1 | contig 22317 bp, 28 predicted proteins | sample 1957781 | NCBI WGS metagenome assembly ULTR01 (sample SAMEA4835739, study PRJEB28245) | human gut metagenome | biome: gut microbiome; material: fecal sample | place: Denmark | collected 2008 | reverse complement strand
TCGGAAGAGGCAAGCTATGCACAACGGGTTCTTTCCCAGAAGACAACGGCGGAACATCAGCCAAAACGCGGCAGCAGATATTACAGCACTTTGGAGTAAAGAGCGAACTTCGAGAGGCATCCATAAATAATATTGCCGAAGCTGTTTCCAATGGACGGGGAGTAATAATATCGGTGTATGCTGGAATGCTATATAATGGGAGGTCTAATTATAGAGATCTCCATGCTATAACAGTCACGAGCGTAAAGAAGGATCGTTATGGGAATGTGCTGGGTTTTTATGTGTGTGATTCCGGGACGGGTGGTGCAGATAGTTCAAAATTCTATACTTCTTTTCAAGTTGAAAACGCACTGTCAGGCAGACCGATGAATGTTACATCGATTATCCGATAGGAGGATGTATGAGCACTAAAATGACATATGAGGATATTTTCAAGGTGCTATTCTCTGAACAAATCGAAGAGTATGTGCCTGATGGAATTTCCATATCCCATCCTGTTCTAGATATGAGAGATGGACATCTTGTGGATTGTTTTCTCTTATACTCTCTTTCACGGGATCGGTCTAAATACACTGTTCCAACCGCTAGAATAATTATCGATTCTGAAAACAAAAGACTTGTAGAATATGAATCGTCAGAAGAACTGCCATTTTCCTCTTATAATGGAACAGATTATTTTGTGATAGATACTAATTCCTGTGCATGTGCCGATATGGAAGATGAGTATCGGCAACTGTATCTCGATATTAGAAAAATCGCGTTCAAGGAGACAGTATCACTAGAAGAGAAAAGAATAGTAGTTCGTTATGTGAGAATACTGAAATCAGTTGAATACGAACACCTGGTTCCGTTCTTATATGAATTAGGCGCTGCATTCTTTAGGTGGGCTAAAGGAATTCTTGCCTCGACTGTATAAGAAGATTGCATTGCAGAGGATGAAAGCACTTTCAAAGATGACATTACCAATGTAGCGCACTTTTTCCTGATAAAATTGTAGAAAGGACTGTCTTGTCGCAAATGAGCTGGCACTGGCTGATATGTTCGCTTCCTTAAATTCGCAGCTATGAGAATCTTCATCACAGCCATCTCTAAAAGTGGGAAACCAACACTTGCTAGCCGCGTTGCTGCAGAGGCAGAATGCCAGTTAGTTATCAATTTAGGTGATGTGCAGGTGGTTTATCTAGAAGATAGCTATGTGTCCGTAATTTTGTAGCGATAGAAGCATCGGAACACAACAGGAGTCGGCAGTTCTGCTTCATCCTCCTCCAGCCAGCTTGCCACAACCATGATATTGATGGGCTTATTCACCAGATTGATTTTAGAAAACTCGATAGTAGAATTACAAATGCTATTCACAAATCGGTGACCGAAACATTAGCGGCGTTTCCTAGTATTAATCTGAATTTCAAAGCATGGACAACTCTATTCAACTAAGGAGGACTGCCCACTGTGGATGGACAAGTCGTTATTATTAGTGCCCCGTCCGGGTCCGGCAAGAGCATGTGGCTGGCAGAATTAATAACAAAGGAACTAATGAGAGGGCAATGTGTACATGTCTGTAGTGCCGCCAAGACATATGAGACATTCTTGTCGTATATCAAAGAACACTATAATAGTGATGGTAGTTGCTTTTCCTCCCCCTTAAGTTTGTCAGCTCTTTTTGGCTCTGCCGACATATTTGCTCTAGAAGATGTTGATATATTCCTCAGCGGGAGGGAGAATACCCAAAACACATTCGCGCAAATCATAGTCGAAGCTGCACATGAGGGGAAAAAGATATATTTAACAGGTATTGAGCTTCAGGCACGTGCCCATCACTTTATTGAAACGGTTAAGCGTTACTGCCCAAACCTGAAAATCCATACTTCAGTAAAGCGGTCAATATGAGAGAATCACTAATACGGCTGTCGGGGGGCCTTGCACGTGAGTTCCGTATGTGCGGCTATTAGAAAGTCACTAATATGGATTACAAGCTTACGGAAGAAAGAATCTGCTATTATTGCAATCCATAGGAAAGATATGACGAAATAAAGTGCCCATTTCGAAAATCGTTGTGTGGGGGAAGATTAATAATATGTGTCATAAAACTAAATATGACATTCATTTCTGTACAGATGATGAAAAGACGGTTGCATATGAACTTGCGGCTATGGAAGACTTTGAAGCAATTCATCCTGATAGTCAAGTAAACCGTCATCAAGACATAAAAAACTGGGAGACATTTTACTATGCCGCTTCACGGTTGATCGATGAATGCACTACAATCGTGGCTACTCAAGATGGAGAAGTCATCGGTCTTGTGAATTACATGTGTGCATCGGCATATGGCACAATAAATTACCTGTATGTACTCCCGAATTGGAGGAGTCAAGGAGTAGGCAAGGCTTTGCTGGAAAATGCCGAGAAACATATTGCTGCCGCTTCTATTCGTTTTGCTCGAATTTCAGTAAACCTATATGAAGACTCAAAAATTGAGTTTTGCAAGAAGATGGGGTACAGTGCACGGCAGGTTATTATGAAAAAAAGCATCAAATCAATAGAAGAAAGTTGAAAGGCTCCCAAAGGTTTCCGAATGGATGTGATGAATGTGATTGACAAAACCTGTAATGCGATTAGGCGGAAGATTGACGCATTTGTGAATAGTATTTCGCCTAAGGAATTAGTGGAAATCGGCGAGGATACATATTATGAGGAGAGTATCATCGAGCGCGATGGCAGAAAGTATGTGTTACTACGAAGTATAGAGGATCCATCTGCAATTCAGGTTCGTCGGATATGCGAATACTATGAAACAGTAGAAGACGAGGCAGAGCTGCGGTATGCCGTAAAGGAATTAATGGGTCAGCAAGCTTTTACAAAAAAGAGGTCAAGGAATAGGCGCTTTGTATTTGATATTGCGATGTTCGTCCTCACCGCCGTGGCTATTATGGGTAATTCGTGGTTCATAAGATACTATGAAGCCTCAGTATTTGAGCATGAAATGATTTGCTATAGCTTGTTAGCCGTTTGTGTATGCATTATATACAATCGTGCTTGCATGACTAAACCTTCCGCTGTATCGGCGTGTTTATCATTTGGCTTTGCAATACTATTTACACTCTTAGTATTCCTACTTAACAACTGGTGGCGCTATCTTTATGAAAATACGCGTTTCTACTGGAATTTTCAGAACGGCTGGTATTGGCCGTTCAGTGCGATTTTAAAGAGTGACATTAAGTACAGCATAGGAATCGGAAAGTACCGGTACTGGCTCTCCTTTTTTGCAGCCGAAATCGGCTTGTTAGTAGAAATGGCTTTCATGAGAGAAGTATTAAAGAAGAATAAACTGTTGATTTAATCTCTCTGCCTTAATCCTAGATAGAGAGGGCTGCCTTGGTGGGCTCACTGTGAATCTATCCTAGGTTCTGCGGATGGGTGTGGTTCCCAACCCTGATGGGATGATGACACTTGCCCATAGTAGCGTGTACATATTTTGGAGGTATTGCTGCTTTCAGGGTGCTATCAGCACCACTAGGCTAGCCTATTTGCTTGCGCTTTCGATTATAATAGGCCTTAAATATTGGGAAGGATTAACCAATGAGTTTTCGGAGAGCATTGCTCGAAAACTATGCTAGAGAAGTAAAAAGCACGATGAGAATCACATCAACGTGTAACTAAAAAAGTATGGAGGTATAAAAATGGGGATTTTTGGACAACTCTTGGAGACAGTAGGCGAGAACATATCGAAAAGTAAGGAACAGCGAGAGCAGGAGGAGGCTTTTGTTCGCAATAACGAGGGAACCAAAGCGATATGCGCATTCTTTTCCAATTTATTTGATAAAGGAAATGAAGGATATAATTGGGTAAAAAAGAATCATGTTGGACTTTACCCTGTAATAAACAGCAGTTCCGTATCTCTTTGTTATATGCAACCAGGAGACGGGAAGTCTTTTTCGGGGGTAAAACCCAGGGATATTGAAGTCGTTCAATACAGCTTTCAGGAAATGTATGATTGGTATGGACTCAAAGCAGGTGTTGGGTATAGTTCACTGAATAGTCGAACCCAGTTCAATGTCCTGGAGGACATGATCAATACAGAAGTCCAAAAGCTGCCACACATTAAGTACAACGTTGGTTTTCTTGTAAAACTTTTTCAGTAAGGTCAATTATGACAAAAGATGATAGGTATATCATTAGAGGCTTCCGAATCAGTCTTTATGAATTGTGCATTCTAGGTTTACTAGACGGATGCGGTTTTCCCTTGGAGAATCGATGACATCATTCATACCGCAAAGAGCAGCCGACCTGTTTTTCGAGTATAGGCAAGCAATCGATTTATCTGTTTCTTGGGCTGTCGGAAAGCGAGGATATCCATCGACGTATGAAGGTTTTGTGCAGTGAGGGACGCATACCGGGCACAATACAGGTAGGGCTGTTCTGAACCATTACGAAGGATGCACCAAAACCAGCAGACGCGAGAATCAAGAGTGAAAAGCATATAAAAGGAGTTGGCACATTGAAATACTCAAACTATAATCATCTAGTCAAAGTACCGGATGAGCAATCTTGGATATTATACAATTTTCTTAGTGGAGCTATGATTCAGCTTGACGAAGAGAATAAATCAATCTATGAGCAAATTCTGCAAGATGATGCATATGCTTCTGAAAAAGCGTTACTAACTGAGAACGGTTTCCTTGTAGATTATGATGAGTTAGCCTTTATTCGGGTTGCGAATAAGCGCGCTTGTGCTGATAAGAAAACACTTTCCTTGCTTATTGCACCTACAATGGGATGTAACTTTTCCTGCCCGTATTGCTTTGAATATCATCGTGCGGGGGTTATGAGCAAGGAAGTACAAGACCAAATAATTCAATTCATTTCTGATTCTGTCAAGAAGAATCATCACGAGCACATCTTTGTATATTGGTTTGGTGGTGAACCACTGCTTGCTGCTGATATTATTGAGTCAATGGCAGATAGAATTATGACCATTGCAAATAGTAACGGCATACAACATACTTCTGCTGTTGTCACAAATGGATATTTGCTAAGCGAGAAGATTCTTAGAATGCTAGAAAAACACTGCGTCGAAAGGATACAGGTTACCCTTGATGGAGTTGGACAGATTAATGATGCTTCTCGTATGTTACATAATGGTGAGGGAACATTCGAGACAATAATGGAGAACTTGTCAAGAAGAACGACGATCAACATAGTTGTGCGCAGTAATATCTCTAAGCGCAATATGGAACATTATGGCGAGCTCTATTCTTACCTTGTTGATTTCAACAAAAAGTATGGTACTAATCTAACTCTTTACCCTGCAAGAATGGAAGTATATCATAACTCTAAAACTGGAAAAGATGAGAAGCTATCACAAGAAGAGTTTTTTAAATATCTTGGAGAAAGGGGCTTTTTATCCACCCAAAAGATTAATGATGCTAAGTTTGTATCTTGCACAGCGGAACGTTTCCACTCGTATGCTTTTGATGAAAAAGGTAATGTTTATCGATGCTGGAATGATGTTGGGAATGAACTAATGAGTTTCTCAACAGTAGATCAACTATTGAGAGATAACGGCAAGGTCAAGACACGGAATATCGTACCATATCTGGACAACGGCTATCAATTTGATGATGAATGCCTAAGATGTAAATTGTTGCCGGTCTGTATGGGAGGGTGCATTATGAAGCGCAATTTTATGAAAGAACGGACTTGTACCCCCATTAAATTCCACACAGATGATTTTGTGCTCAGGAAGTTCTTTAAGGAATCTGACACATCGAAAGGAGGTGAAATCCATGACGCTGATTGTTAAGGGTGAGAACTATGCGAGCCAGCTTATGGTAGCAGGGCAGTATTCTGATTGTTCTGATATCTGCACACAACACGACGGCTGCGGTGAGCAGTGCAATTACTGCTTTACCTAATCAGCATTATTAAGGGCACAAAACGAGCGCATCATAAGATGCGCTCGTTTTGTGCTATATAGTGTAAAGAAGGCATTCGTCAGATAATATGATTCTTTTACTGAATATCCCAGAAGCCATTACTTGACTGTCCAACACAGGGTTGTAGTATATCATAGAAAAGTGCCTCGGATGACGCATGATGCTCGCTCTGATGTGCTCAATCACCATCCCCATGCAAATTTCCTTAAAAGGATTATACATAAATGCATATGTATAGTCATCCCATTTGTCAAACAATGCAGCGTCTTCGGTATAGATATGAAATCTTCTGTCGCCTTTGCCAAAGATTGCCGATAGGTTATGTAATGCTGTCTCAGCGAGATGCGGACAAATCTCAATTCCATCAATCTGGGAGAAAGGCTTCTGTGCCATAGCATACATAGCATAACCCTTGCCACAACCAATATCAACAACCGAATCAGTAGGATAGACTTCTAAACTATTAACAATCAGTCTGATTGTATCGGGACACGCTTCGTAACTGTTATATAGTCTAGAATCAATCCCTAATTTTGAAACATGAATATACTTTTTGAACTCAGTATCTGGATATTGTTGTTCAACATCGAATATTCTTTCCACAAATCATATCTCCTTCTGCAGTCTGGCGAATCCATTTTTGAGAAGCCACATTATATTTGCCTCTATATCCCGCTCTGAAATAGTGTTGCGCATTTCACTCTTTAGTGCGTTTACAGTTTTTCCTTTTCCTGATAGCATTTTAAGGACTGACAGCCTATCTTTATTGTCTATCAATAAGGGTTCGAATTTGTAATGGGTTGGTAAAGAAATTTCTCCATTCAGAACTTGTATTCCCTCAAATGTAATTGTCACTTTTGTATTCGTATCAAGAAAATCGGTTGCATAAGAGGCAAATTCACTGCAATAGTGAGGAACAATATGCTGCAGTTTTCCAGCCGGAGTTTTTTTGCTATTTAAACAATCCTCGTGCAAAATATCCCATAACTCCGAGTATCGTGTGACGATAACACTCCAATCGAATCTCTGCTTTGCTTGCGCTATTGAGTTCATGCTTTGCTTTTTCCTTAGCTCAGGTGAGTCTATTAGGAGCTGGACCGCTTTAACAAAATAGTCTAGATCAATGCTGACAGTCTGCGATAAGATAAAAGCGTGAAGGAATCCTCTTAATACGGGGTCTATTGGGAATATAGGGTTATCCTTTATGTGACTATCACAATTAGACCATAATGAAGGAATGCGAAACCCCGTAAATTCATGTTTAACTGTATCTCTATATCCGTCCCAATCAGCAACGATTTGTGGTAAACCACAAGCCATAGCCTCTAACGGAGCCAACCCAAATGTTTCCTGGATGTTGTCAGTTGGTGCAACATAAACATCTGCCAAGTTATAGACTTCATTTCGCTCGTTTTGCTCCGGATTTATAAATATCAAATTATCTATTATACCCAATGATTCTGCATATGCTTTTATTGAAGGGACAAACTCTAGGTTAGGTTTATCATACCCTGCAATGATAAGCATTATTTTTTTATCATGGTTTTTTCTGATTAACCTATATAACACCATGATAAGCGGTTGTAAATCAGCTTTGTCGAGTGCTGATATTCTGCCCATCCAAAGAAGAACAAAAGCTGATTTCGGAATGTTATATTTTGCTCTATTATCTTTTCTTTGCATGTCACTCAAAGGAGCAAAATAATTTGTATCTACTCCAAGAGGGATAACATCCAATCTTCCTTTGTACTTTAGATGAATGTTGTACTCTTCCGCTATGGAATTGGAGATGTTGTTTAGAATTGCTTGAACCGCCCTCTTTGAAGCCTCCGAAGTGCAAATCAATGAATCATAATGATGAAATGGAGACAGTAGTTTCTGAAAAAAGAGATCGTTTCGATAGTTTGGAGAACTAGCACAATGAAGTGTGTATATATAAGGAAAAGGAGTATTCGAAATGTTCTCTCTGTAATAGATTTGTGGTAGAAACTCCATGCCTATATTGTGCATTACATCAAACTGAGGTTGACTACTCCCTTTCAGCAATTCATATGTAGATATGAATTCAATCTCTGCGTTAATCTGGCCACGATTCTGTAATTCTTTAATTATTTTCCTGATAATATGTTCCTGATATTGTCTTGGATCATAAAACACTACTAGCGACTGAAATGTACCGTACCGCAAGATTGCAGATAAGGCATCCTTAACTGCAATATCATATCCATATATGGAATTTGGTAAATACCTAAAGATATTACCCATTATGCCCATTTTCTGAATCATAAACTCTCCTCCTCGTCACTATATTCTATTATACCAGATAGTGTAGCGGCTTCCAATCAAAATTTGCTCACATGAAAATTGTTCATTCAATCGCACCAATTGATTGGCGAGCAAGAGAAAAGTGACTTTTTGCGGAAGAAATATCCATGCATTACAATTGAAGCGGCTAAGGCCATATTCAGAACAATGACGAAACCCCTGACTAGCTACCGAAATAAGAATCGGAACGGATTATATGACAAAGCTTAGATTTTGATGATTTTGAAAAGGATTGTTCTTTCTCTGCCTTGATCTCCGGTAGAGTGGGCTGTTCTGGTGGGCTCACTATGATCCCATCCTAGGTTCAGCAAATGTGCGCAGTTTCCCCTTGGAGGAACGAAATCATTCGGCACTTTATTCAGGCAAAGTGGTTGGTATCATATTTTGATACCAACCACTTATTCTCATAAAAGTGTGTAAAGATTAGAAGTGTTGCTCCCATTGGGACGATACCGGGGCAGCTTGGCAAGATAGCCACGCTGCTCCAGATCTGTTAGTGCCCGCTTGACCGTGCTGCGGGAGAGATTGAGGTCTCTGGCTATGGTTTTGACGCCGGGCCAGCAGCTTCCCGTGCTGCCAGAGCGGTCTTTGAGGTACATATAAACAGGAATTGCGCGGTGCGGCAAAAGGGCATCCGCATAGATGGTATCGAAGTAACTCACGGTGTATCCTCCTGATGGGGCAGATTGTAGGCGTGTCGTTTCGGCTGGTGCGCATAATCGATGTCCTCGACAACGATCATGTCCTGCATGGGTGAATCGTGCATTTGTCCAGCACTCTTGGAGGAGTGCTTGCTCTGCTGCTCTGGCAGCTTGGGCGGGTATTTCTTCAGAATGGCACGAGTCAGTGCTTCTCGGTCAGCGTAGTAGACCTTACGGGCAGACTGCTCTTCCACACGGTATTCCTCGTCGAAGGTGATACCCCATTCGAGAAATAACCGCAAGCGAGTGCGCATGGGGTGGCATCCGGTCTTCTGCACAATGAAGCTGCCTTTGGGAATTGACTTGAGTTCGTCCGCTGTCAGCAGCGGGCGTTCCATCATCTGCAGACTTTGGCTGGGGTCATTCTTGCCCCGGCTGACTGTGCCAGACAAAACCGTGCGGCTGCCGAGGGCTTTGGAAAAAGTCTCTGCCGCCTCGCTGTTGGGCGCAAAGCCACCGCTGATCACATCCTGGCAGTTGTCCATCAAGATAGATGCGCCCTCTTTACCATAGTTTTTCTCCAGCTGCGACATGGACTGGATAATGGGTACCAGTGTCAGGCGGCGGGAGCGTCCTGCACTGAATAGGGGCAGTATATCAAAGGGCGGCATAGTGCCAAGCTCATCACAGAAGAGGATGACGCGGTTTTTCAGCTTGCCGCCGTTCTCATCCGCTACGGCGAAAAGTTCACGGGAGAGGTTTTGGATCATCAAACCCGCCATGAAATTCTTTGTAGTATCCTCCTCCGGCAGAATGAGAAAGATGGCGGACTTCTCTGCAGCGAACATTTCAGCGTCAATGGCGCTGTCGAAACATAGGATCTGTTCCAGCTCCGAATCCAGAAAGGAATTCAGCCGGGACAACACAGTAGACATGACGGAGGCCATCGCCTGTTCGGAACTGTTGAGTGCCGCACCCGCCAGCCAGCGGGCTTTGTGTTCAGAAGGCAGTTTGTCCATGAGTACCTGAAACTGCGACTTGCCCCGCACCTTGGACGGCTCCAGCAGATCCTGCACCATTTTGAAGACGGACACGATATGGCGGCGCTCCTCTGGATGTTCCTCGTCAGGCGGCAGGAACTCCGCCAAAAGCAGAATGACAGAGGACAAGAGTCCCTCGGCTGCATCATAGAAAAATGCGTTTTGCCCATGGTCGGAGGTTCCCTCCGGGCTGACGATAGACTTTGCGAGGATCTTGGCATACTTCTCCGCTTTAGCTCTGGCACCAAGATCATCCGGCTGCGCTCTGGCGATGTCCATATAGCGATTGATGAGTGTCAGCAGGTTGTTGCCATCCGAGCGTGTGGGGTTGCGCAGATCAATGACGGAGATATGTTTATATCCATAGTATTTCTTGGCGATGGAGCCGTAGTTGCGGGCGAGGTCGCCCTTGGTATCCAAAGCCAGAAAGCTGACACCTGATGCACAGGCGTATTCTAAGTTGGGATAGAGGAAAAACGCCGTCTTGCCTGCGCCGGAAGCCGCAATCATCAGGCAGTGGATGTCATCGCTGTCCACCAATGCAGTCACCTCATTCTTCTTACCTTGGCAGCCCAGCACCAGCCCCTGCTCCGAGGGGAGAGCTTGACCGTTTCGCCACTCTCTGACCTTGAATGGCACATGGGCATAGGTCTGTCGGATCTCTTTATCCGTTGCCCAGCGCGCTGTGCCGTGTTGCCCGTCACCCACAGTGCGGGACTTGATACTGCCGAGAGTGTAATGATAGGACAGCATGGCGAGACTGCCGATGACGGCAAACATTCCAAGCCCCACCGCAACTAATATTCCAATATTGGAGCTATTCAGGGTATCCCACATTGTCAACAGAAAGTTTGGCATAGGTCGCTCCTTCCGTTTTCTATTTCCTGTTCTGCTGTCAGATCATCGTTCCAGTCTTTCCGCTGCGGCACGAGCCAAACTGCATTGAGACCGTATTCTTTCAAAAGCGCTGCCATGCGCTCGCTGGCGGCATGACCGGCATCGTCATTGTCCAAACAGAGGTACACCTGCCGGAGCTGCGGGAGCTGCCGCACCATCTTCAGCACCGGAATGGAGGATGTCCCGCAGCAGGCCACATAGTTATGCTTCTGCCAGTTTTCCGGGTGGAGGGAGATATAGGAGAGTAAATCGATAGGGGCTTCGAATACATAGAGCGTGTTATCTCCGCCGAGATAATGGAAACTGTGCTTGGGGTCGCTCCCTTCAATATTGCCGCGGTAGCTTTTGCCGATGGTGTACAGTCCACGCTTGTGTCCATGACGAGGAACGCCGTGTTCATCGAATCCGACGAACACGGCGTTGTGATATTCTTTCGTCCCATCTTTGGAGCTTTCACAGCTTTCGTAGATGAGCTTCTTGCGCACGAAGGCATTGAGTATCTCTCGGTCGATGCATCGCTTTTGCAGCAGATAGGCATATACCCGACGCATGGACTTGTTCTTCGGCGGCAGCTCAAAGGGCTTCGCAGGCTCTGGCGCTTTTTCTTTTGCCGCAGGATAACTTCCGCAGAGATCATCACCCAGCAGCATCGACACGGCCTCTGGGTAGCTGAGTCCGTAAAACTGTTTTACGAAACTAATGGCTTTGCCACCTTGTTCGGCGGCATGGTCGAACCACTCACAGCCACGGATGGTGATACTGTGGTCACTGGCAAGGCGCTTATCCCTGCCGGATGCAATGAGTTTCTCCCCACGGCGGCGGAGGAACTCCTCCAAGTCCACCGAAGCGGCCTGCTCTTTCTGTGCATCTGTGAATGGAATATATTTTGGCATAGTTCCTCCTTTACTGTGATGGCTGGGTTAAGCCGCTGTCCTCGTGGTCATCCGCTTTGTGTCCCATTGCCATGCGCTTCTCCTGCAATCTGCGACGGCGTTTCTTGTCGATCTGCATTCCAGCATAGATGGCGGGCTGAGCGGCGTTCTCGCGGAATATGCGGCTCATCTGGTGGAGCATCCGAAGGACAGTAGTTCCTACGGACACCCCATTGAAGTCGTTTTGATGGTCGATGAAATACTGCGCGTAGGTATTACCCTGTGCTGCTGCCTGAGAAAGATAGCGCAGGGCCTCCTCATGATCTGCTTTCACTTCTTGCCCCAGCAGATAGAGTTTTCCTAATGTGTATTGCGCAAATTGATTGCCCTGCACAGCAGATTCTTTCAAATGCCGAATGGCGGCATCCACATCTTTCGGGATATCATCTGCACCGATGAGCAGTAGCTTACCGAGACGATATTGTGCGTACTGATTATTCTGCGTTGCCGCTTTTTGCAGCCAGATTCGTGCCTGCGAAAACTCGCCCTGTTCCAACAGCAACTTTCCCAACGCATAGGCAGAACAGTCATTTTCGGCTTCTGTGGATTTTTGAAACCACTCCGCCGCCGCTTCTCGGTCAACTGGAGACCCCAGTCCATCCCGATACGCTTTTCCAAGCTGATGGGCTGCAATGGTGTAGCCCTCCTCCCACAAGCGGCGGAGCGTGACCAGCGCCATCGCTTTCTCGCCGGGATCTGCATCTGCATCGTTCAATACAGTTTTTGCCTTTCGATAAAAATGTGCCTGTTGATAGATAGTTCGTGCTGAACTTTGAGTCGAGGGTGCAGGCGGTTCTTCCGGCTCCGGCTCATCCGGCATCGTATCATCCTCAAAGGTGAAGTTCATCTCCGAGAGTCGGAGTGTTTCTCGGATGACCATGTTGCGTACTGTCTTGAACTCCTTTTGCTGCGACAGCGGCACTCGCTGTGGCGGTGTTTGATTATAGTCGATGCAAAGTTGTTCGCGGAAATCCTGCCATAGAGCATAGGCGGCAGCTACACGCTCATCTTTGGAGAGTTCGTCCACGATCTCATCCACGATGCGCTTGACACGGGGCGGTAGGTAACCGTAGACTTTCTTGCCACTGACTTCTTGAAGCCGCTTGGCAAGGTCTGTCACCAGCAACTCCAGCTTGCCGTTCTGTAGTGTACCAGTCGACATCTGTCCTATGAGAGAAGCCATCTGTTCTTCTGCTTCCTGTTGTAGAATACTTCTTTGATGATCTTTCTTCTCGTAGATGTGCAGACGGTCGTTCCGGTAGATCGTGCTGACCAGTGCGGACTTGATACTGCGGATACCTTGCTTGGTGAGGAAACCTTCCTTTGGGTCGGTGGAGAAAATGACCATGTGGACATGGAGATGCTTCTCTTTTTCGTGGAGTGCGGCATACCAACGCAGATGATCCGGATGGATCTTATAGCCCTTAGCGATGTCTGTGATGGAGGCGTTGATAAGTGCCTGCCAATTTTCAAGATCTGTGTATCCCAAACGCTCCGCATTCTGACGGGAGAGGGAGATGATCGGTGTCCACACATTCCCCTGATGCTGTGCCACCTCTGCTATGGCATTCTCCAATGAAGTAACTTTTCCATCGGCATTCCACAGGCCGTGTTCGCCCAAGGATTTTACGCCGGGGCGGTTTGCGACATAGTCCAGATAGTTTTCTCGGCTGCCCATCGGCTCGACAAAGTCTTCGTGGATCTGTTCGATGAGGTCAAAGGCAGTTTGTCGATTGGGTTCAGTTGCATAGTCCTCATGCTCCGGCAGTTCCTTCGCTTCAGGGAAGCTGCGGAGCAGGCGCTGGATGTACTTCTGCTGTTTCTTTGTAGCAGGGAGGTGAGTGTTGTCATCTTTGAGAAGCTGAACTCCTTCGCGGGTAGCGAAGTAGCGGGTGCGATGGGCCAGCCGAGCGGCATTTCTGCCGCCCTTCATGTAGGGAGAAATAAAAATCAGTTTTGCCATGTGTCATCTGGCAACTGCCGCTGGACATCCTGGGCATCTTCGAACTTGATTTGACCGTTGGTACGCATTACCTCATCTACCACATATCCTCGCAATGCACGGCGGTCTTCTATCGTGTCACGGAAGTGGGCGGCAATGGTATGAGCCATAATGCCTTGCTCTACCGCGCACTTGAACAGGAGACTGTTGGTGCGGTTGGCGGTGTCCGCGATTATCCCGCGCAGCGTTGCTACCAATGCATCCGAGAGATACTCGGTGATATCCTCTGCCCCGAGGTAGCCCATGTAGAAGCGTAAAGCCTTTTCCACGAATTCGTTTCGGTTTTTGCTGTTGCTTTCTTCCAGCCAGCTATCCATTCGCCTGCGTGTTTCAGGATAGAGCCGGATGGTCATCTGTTCTTTCGGCATAGTTGTCTTCCTTTCGTTTGACGTCAGTTCTTATGGGAGCAAGCCCCTGCGACACGGTGCTTTTTCAGAAAATGCGCCTACAGCCAGTTTGAAATGCGGCGAAAACGCCTACAGTTCCAAACGCGGAAAAGCCCCGCACTGCGGGGCTTTGTGGGCGGCCCGTGGCGGAAACGCCACCGGGTCTTTATCTTGTACTTTTATCGAACAGGCAGGTTCTCAGCGGATTTCCCCATAGGCGGTTGAAAGCGGGGGCAAACAGCGCCGATACCTTGTCCGGGGTGCAGGGATGCCACCCTCGCCCCCAAAGCCGCACACAGCGGCTCACAGGTGGCAACAACGCTGGAACGGGAGGAGCCACCCACGGCGGGGTGGCTCCATCTGCAGGGTATGGTCAGCTGACCTGCTCTTTCCACGCCTGCTTTTCCGCTGGTGTCTTTTCGATCCAGTCCAGCAGGATTTGTGATTCCTCAAGCCACTTTGCCATCTCGAAGAGCTTCGTTCTGGCGTAGGGGCTGTCTACACGAAGTGACGTTTCAAACAGATCCCAGATGTTGTCCAGCGTTTCAAGCCCACTGGCGTTTATGGGTAATTCTTCTTCCGGCAGCACATGGGTCACCGTGCCATTTTTTCCTGCGGCGTGGATGGCATCCAGCTCGCGGTCCAGGAGTGAGATGACCTCCTGTGTGTCACCAACGGGGATGTCCCATGCTGTCCCAATGTGGGAGATGCACTCTCGGTGGAGCTGCACATCGGAAGCGGGGTGAAGCGCCAACAGTGCCAGCCCCTCCTTTGCGATGTTCATCTGGAGCTCTTTTGCTGTATCGATCGTCATGTTGTAGTCCTCCTGATTTTTGATGCGGGTGTTGCCCGTGCAAACACAATGGCACAGCACAGGCGGGAAAGCTATTCACGAAACCCAACAAAAAATTCATGGCTGGATTTGTGAAATGACCATGTGAGCAAACCCATCACATGGTCTGCTCCGGTGCAGCACCTTGCTCGTCACGAAGCTGCTGTGCGTACTCGTGCAGGCTCATGCCGGTCTGCTGCTGACAGAATGCTTCCATCTTACGGAGCAGAACTTCCTTCTCCGCTGCGTTCAGCAGATAGTTCCAATTCTCCTCGGTGCCGTCGCCTCGGCAGAGGTTTAGCTCCAATGTGTCGCACAAACAATCCTGCTCCATATCATAGTTTGCATAGATGTTGAGCCAGTCATCATTCTGGTCGGTACACACAAACGTACCGAATGCGGCATCGACATCGAAGTCCGCCTGCACATAAAAGTTGAGCTTGCCATCCGACTCGATGATTTCCTCACCGAAGGAGAAATTCCGTGCAGAGAGATGACCCGCCGAAGTGATCTCCTTGCCACTCAGATGATCCAGCAATTTGCTCCACTGTTCCTTCGCCGGTGCAAAGGATGAGCGCGTTGCATGGTATGCCGCTACAGACACATCCCGCATCGCCCATGTCCACCAACCGTCCACGATGTGAACGGCTGAGAATTCGCGCTTGTCGAAGTCCAAATCAAACACGCCGCGATTTTTGCCGGTGTTCTGCATGCGAAGGACAGTCAGTGCATCGTACTCCTCTGCTGTAATGGGCTGGGCGCCTGCAAACATTTTGATGAACAGATCTGGCGCAGCACTCTCGTCGGTAGTAATGTAGCTGCGCAGCTTTTTGCAGACATCCAGTAGCTCCTCACCGGGCGTAGTCTTGAAGTACTACTCCTGTCCGTTTTCTACCACATGGTAGGCGGCATAAGTACGGGCAGCTTCTTCCTCTGCACGCTGTGCGGCAGCTTCTGCCTGAATAGCACGGCTGATACGCTCATACTCATGTGCCGGAAGCCGATTGCACAGCTCGTCCAACACATTCTCCAGATGCTCCTGCAGCGTTTCATCCTTGAGATGTCTTTCAATGGCCTTCTTCCATCGACGGTCCAGCCATAAGACGATTTCTTCCTGTTGCGCCATATCAGTTGCCCTCCTTCATCAAATCGGATTTCGGCTCGTTGCTCTGCGGCTTCGGTGCGGCCGACTTAACGGTGCGCTTGGGCTTGGGCGCAGGGACAGCCTTACTGTCCAGATACTCCCGCAGCGGCTCCGGTACGGCTTTCTCATAGGCTGCGTTCAGCGCACTTTCCAGGTACGCCTGTGCGGAAGAGTGTTCCTTATGCAGGGAGAACTCAAGTGCGTCGAGTTTCTCGCTGTCAAAGGCAATTGTTATCGTTGCTTTTTTCATGCATTTTTCTCCTGTACACGTCGCTCTTTCGGCGGCTGTTTGTCATAGGGGTATCGTTCCCCTCGGCGTTGAGGTCATGTCGGTGAAACGCTGCACGAGCAGGCTTCACAGCCGTTTATTTGCGGCCTCCCGCGCTTTTACCAGAGCCGCTCTCTGTGCCTCACTAATCACGCGCGGCGGTATGATCTTCACCCACGCTTTGGGGATGATGTAATCAGCCGCCCGTCCATCGTGGGATACACGGACGAGTCTGCAGTCCTCCGGCCTGTCCAGTGCCAGACTCTCCAGCTTTCGGCGCAGGGGTTTGTTGTGCGTGTAAATACCGGCGGTCTTTTCTTCCTCGCAAAAGTTGATGATGGTCTCCTGTTCATATAGGGATAGGTCCATGTTCGCCACCTCCGATTACAACATCTGCGGCTCCTGCGAAGCCTGCTCCATTTTCTGCTGTGGGTGGTCGGTCAGCGCATACCAGCAACCATGCTCGTCTCTTTTTAAGGACCGCACCTCCATCTCCAAGATTTCCTGCGCTTCGACCGGCATCTTGCATCCGCTGACTCCGGGATGTGCCATGGTCGCTTCGCCGCGTAGGAGCTTCTCCGTTTCGGAAGGAGTCAGATCCACAAAACCGCACGGCGTCATGAGCTGAAAGTAATCATCCGGATAGCTTGTCAGCAGTTCCTCTACGGTCTGATGTTTCATCACATCATCCGTACACGCTTGTTGCTGCGCCTCGCCATATAGACCTGTAAGCAGACTCTGGAAGGTCTCGCCCACATCCACATTCTGACGCTCCATCCAAGCCTCGCTCAGAAGTTCAAGCGGCTTGTCCTGCTGCAGCAGGAAGATCATCTCCTTGCGGGGAAGGTCTTCTCTGAACACCAGCAGCTCGGAGTGGCAGGTCATCATGGCGGAGATCTCATCTGCAGCCTGAATCAATTCGTCACGAGAGAGCTGGTCAAGCCGTTTCATATACCCAGCCATCTCGTTTTCTGTTTTGTTGAACAAAGCTGACCACGCTTCGCCAGATGTCAGTTGCTTTTGACTAATGATCTCACCATGAAGGAAGGCAGGCACATCGATGGTTTCCACCGTGCTGAACCAAAGGTCACCGCGGTAACCAATTTTCAAAGCAGAGAACTCCTTTGCCGCCTTGATCAGCTCTTTCGGACTACCGGGCGGGACTTCCTGATCCCAGCGATACCAGTTATCCTTCGGTTGGCAGGGAGCGAGTTTAAGGAGGACATAGTCCTCCGGCACGAACTTTGGATAGCGGCAAAGCTGACCACCTACGGCATAGTAGGGCTTGCCCTCACACATCACGGTTTGCTCCATGTACGCTTTCATTTTGGGTAAGCTTTCACAGAACCAGCACTCGCTATCCCCAAAGCGGCGGATCTGACCGTCATCCAGAATGCTGTCGAGGCGGTCTGCTTTCGTCAAATGGTACACCACCGATGGCGCAGGAACTTTTACATAGGCCATGTCTCATTCCTCCTACATTTTCAGTTCGGGCATTGGACCGCCGCCGAATATGCCGCTTGCCGCCATATCAGACAGTTCTTGTGAACTTGCCCCCTGTTCCGCGGCTTCCGCTGCTGGTATGATCTCATTGCTCAGCAGAGCATTGGCTGGCTCATGGATCACCTGATAGACTGTCTCCACGGCACGAGGACTGAATCGCTCTGAGATCTCTTTGAACGCAGCAACCAAAGAAGACATTTCCTGCTCGAAGGCGGTTTCCGCACCATCTGCCAGTTCCTCCGCAAATGCGATCCACGCGGCGGTGGTATAAGCATCGTGCTGCGGGATCAGCTTGTCCAGCATGTCTGCATACTTCCTCTGCGGTGTTCCCTCTGTCCATTGGTATTGAAAATGCTCCTGCTGGTCATCATGTCCGTGATCCGCCGCTTTCTGTGTGGTACTGCCCAATTCATGAGCAGCGTATTGCTGCATAAACAAATTGAACAATTCCAGCGTTTTCTGCTTTGCCTCCCGGACAGAATAGTACGGTCCGATGGTTTCGGCACATTCCATTTTGTCGTCGCGCACATATCCGTAGTAGTGATTACAGAGGCTTCCGGGGTCGTGTGTATATCGGCGCTCCCTCTCTGTATAGATAACGACCTGAAATCGTTCGTAGGTCGTGGCGGGGTCGCGTCCCTCAAAGGTATATCGCGGCGATCCGTCGGTGAAGTCCGCGCCCTTTGTCCAAATGACCTTGTCCTTCACTTCATCTTTTGGAAACTCCATGTGATCCTCCTCAGTCGTAATTGATATACGGTATCTTCAGCCAGTGTGTCCAGCCGCGGTTCGCCAGCTCCGTTTTGACGACACCGTACCTTGTCCCCATAGCTTCGATGACCTGACCGCCGCCAATGTAGACACCAATATGTCCCTCATGCCAAACGGCAAGACCGGGAATGTCCGGCATGGTATCGATAGCCCCAGACTCCATGGCATTGTAGTACATCTGATTGGCGCCGATGTCCGGCATCTCGTGGGTACCATACTGGATCTCCATCGTCTCAGCGTTTAACCAACCATAGCCTTTGATGAGACCCACGCAGTCAGTGGTTCTGCCATCCAGCCAGTTGGCACGGATAAGATCTTCATAGTTACCGACGCCGTCGGGGTACTGCTCCAGCTTGTAGGCCAGGAGTGATTCCGTCAGTACATTGCCATAGGTGCCCCAAACATAGCCCCAGCCGGATCCCCATGCGTGGATGGCATAGATTACGAGATCCGCGGCGTTCTTGGTAGTGGGATCTGTGAAGGCGGAAACATCCAATTCTATGCTTCGGTCGCCGCCTGCAAGGAAGCTACCATCGTAATTGCCTTCGCCCATGCTGCCGACGATCATCCGGTAGATGTGTTCGGCGTTCTCCTTATCATCCTGCGTAATTTCTCTGCCCAGAAGAGCAGCCAGTCTTAGATAACTCGCCTCACGGGAGATCGGCACATTCACGGTATAGCTTTTTTCCTCCGTGGAGGTCGTGCCATCCTCCAACATCACCTCTACGGTGCGAGTCCTTGTTTCTGTCCTGTAGAAACACTCCACATAACGGTTTGCGGCTCGTCTGCTGGGCGCATCCTCGCCAAAGCAGAGAGCCATGAAAACGGCCTTGACCCATGTCGGGTCAAGGCTGCCATCCTCCGCCGAAACATTTACCACGGCGACCGCCGAATCCAGAAGAGAAAAAGCCGAGCGCATCTCTGTGATATGCGTTTGAAACTCGGCAGGTACTTCTTCGGAATAGCTGGGGCCATAAAAGCAGGCAGAGACAGTATAGTTGTTATGCTCCGCACCGCCTGTGCCGATGGAACACAGTACTGCGATGAGCAAGATGACAGGTGAGAGAACAGCGACCAGCACCCAGCCGATCCCTTTGCGGAGCTTCTCGTTGGAAAGGGCTGTCGCTGCGGCTCTGGCGAGCATACCTGCAGTTACTGCCATCAGCGACCACCCGCTGTGCCAAACAGCTTTTCCTTGTAGGCGGGAGCGTGTACCTCCAGCAGATAGCGCTCGTTGCCGCACTTGTACAGGCAGACACCACGCTGCGGAAACTTGATGAGGTTATATTCCGCCTCGTCCAGCTGGAGCATTTCCATGTAGCTGCGCTTGTCGCTGGAGCCCGCATTGAATAGAAACTGGTGGGGCGGGATGCTGAATAGCGGTTTTGTCATCTCACGGATCCCTTCCTGGTCAAAATCTTCCAGATTCTGTGAGGCCAGAAGCATGGCGGATTCCTTTTTGCGAACACGCTTGAGGCAGTTGCGGATGTACTCAATGGCTGTGGGGTTGGACAGCCAGATATACAGCTCGTCCAGCGCCGCTACCGTATTGCCCTCGGTCAGCAGCTTATCTGACATGAAGGAGAGAATATTGAACAGCATGGCGTTGCGCACATTTTTTGCCGCGCCCAGCAGTCCTTTGACGCCGAACACGAGGAAACGGCTGGAGGTGATATTGGTGTGCCCATTGAAGAATTGTGCGTCGGCACCTTTACACATAGAGTGCAGCCCCAGGAGAACCTCTCGCAAGATCTGTTCGGTATAGAGTTGATGGGTCCCGCCATTATAGTTTTGATACTCCGATTCGATCAGGTCATAGAGGTCGGAGAGGGTGGGATAGCCTTCCGGTCGCATTCGGCGGAAGTTAGTCCGGTCTGTGATGCCCCATTTCTGATACAGCTTTGAGAGCATGATCTCGATGGTGTCAATGTGAGCGTCGCTGATATCCTTGTAGGCGCGGAAAAAGTCCTTGAGGAAGGAGATGTGCTGTGCCAACAATGTGTTTTTCCGGAAGGCTTCCGGTGCGGCCTTATCTTCGGGGTCACCGCCATCATCCCAGCACTTGGGTTCCAGCACATTGATGATGTACTGGCCCGCCATGAGGTCGGCAAAGCAGCCGCCGACAGCTTCGCACATTTCCCGCTGCTCATGCTCGGCATCCAGCGTGATAACGGATTTCCCTGATTCCAGCAGATTGAGGATCAGAAGTTTCATCAGATAGCTTTTGCCCTGACCGGAGTTGCCGAGTATGAGGATATTGGCGGAGGTCTTGTCCTCATCGCGCTGGTCGAAATCGACGAGGATGTTGCTGCCGTACTTGTCTTTCCCAATGTAGAAGCCTTTGGCGTCCGTTTTGCCGGAATAGTTGAAGGGGTAGAGGTTTGCCACAGAGTTGGCGGGCAGGACTCTCTCAAACTGCGAACCAAAGGCGTTGTAGCCCACTGGACTGACACAGCAGAAGCCCTGCTGCTGACGGAGCAGGAGCCTGTCCACATTGAGCTTGCTACGCACCAGCTCGGTCAGCACATCGGTCTGCAGCAGCTTCAGCGCGTCATAGTGCGGGGCGGTCAGCTCGATGTAGACCGCGCAGTGAAACAGCGGCTCCTTGTTGCGGTGGCGGCTGCCCTCCATGGAGATCATATCCTGCAGGTTCGTTTCCGCAATGATGGTCTGCCGCAGATCATTGGGATTGGACTTGTTCATGCGGTTTTTATTCGCGGCGTTGTGGAGGATGCGGTCCTCCTCGGCTGGGGTGAGCTGCCGGGTATAGATACGCAGTGTGATACCGTCCTTTTCGCCCAGATGCCGCAGCAGAGCCTGCTCGTCGGTCTGGGTGGGATATTCCCGCAGCGCCCACACGCAGCGGAAGGTGTTGCCGCAGATGAAGTGGTCGGGGTTGAATTTCACCACGGAGGGTGCGATCATATCCAAGAAGGATTTGACCGGCGTGGCCTCCGTGTGCCTTGCTGTGACTTTTTTCTTGTTTGCTGCCAAGTAATATCCCTCCTTATTCACCGAAGATGATCCAGCGGTCGCCGTCGTGATCCTCGTACTGCTCCGTGGTCACATTCTGCTCGAAGTAGACACCCAGCATCTTTTTGAGATCCTGCTCACCGGCGCGGCGGACGGTGAAGCCGTTGTCCTTGATGCTCTTTTCGATGCGGGAAAGGTAGCTGAAAACATCGGATCCCTTTTTGCTGTGCAGCCGGACGAGGATATAGAACTCGCGGCTGGAAGCCATCAGCACTTGGATACGGTCCAGGTACGCACTGTCCTGTTCCAACAGCTTTCGGATAACGGGCAGTTCCTCCTCATTGACTCGGCGTCGGTAGAATGCATTGTTGTTCTCAAAAGACTCCTTGGAATTCAGCGCCAGCATCTCGATCTCCGCCATGCCCTTGACCACATTGAGCAGGGCATAGATCCGCGCCCCTACGCCGGAATCCGGCAGGACAGAAATGTTCGTGGGTTTGATAATGAAGAACACCAATTCTCCCATGCGGGTGGCGATGCTGTAGTCGGTGATGTTGTCAATGCCCATGAGCTGCCGGGTGGACTGCTCATGGGCATCTTTCTTTTTCTGCTTTTTGCTCATGGATCGAGCCTCCATTCGTAGTATTGCTGTCGGGTCAAAAGGAACACC